>Ga0247727_10016543_pt1 | contig 11886 bp, 12 predicted proteins | sample WisWelCaveWW1625_FD_202498 | JGI IMG/M metagenome (GOLD analysis project Ga0247727, IMG submission 202498) | Biofilm microbial communities from Wishing Well Cave, Virginia, United States - WW16-25 | ecosystem: Environmental > Aquatic > Deep subsurface > Groundwater > Cave microbial mat | place...
ACATGAGTCATTGCGACGCAATACATGGCTACAACGGGAGGCTGCGAGCAGCATCCGAAATCGCCGAAACCATTGCTGCTCAAGCCGAACCTTCCATTCGTTCCAGCCTCAAGCCGGGGAACTTCGGGTTAGCACATCGCGCACAGATCGCTGGGTGCTTGTGTCGAGCGCTGCGACGGCGTGGGGTCGGGGATCGGCGGGGCGAGCTTGGCGAGCAGCTCGCCGAGTTGCGGGTAGAAGAAGTCGGCGCCGGAGTAGCCGCTGATGCGGCCGACCTCGCGGCCTTCCTGCGCCAGCACGAACGTCGGTGTGCCGCGAATCGGGCTCGCCAGCGCCACGCCGGCCGCGGCCTGCTCGCGGATGAGCACGCGCCGCAAGGGCGCCAGCTGCCCTTCGGGCGAGCGCGGGTAGGACGGCCCGATCTCGGCATGCCAGCGGCGGCACCACACGCAGGCGGGATCATCGAACATCACCAGCTCGGCGGCGCGCACGGGCGCGTTGCCGGCGGCGAGGCCCGCGACCAGCAGCACGAGGCTCAGCGCCAGCTTGGCGATCATGGTCGTTCGCATTCCTTCCCTGCCCACTCGGCGGCCTCGCGACCGCCATCACGCCCCGCAAACCTTTACACGAGGTTGGCGAACCCGATCAGCCCGCCGCGCCTCACGCTTCGGTGAAGTCAGTGATAGCTCAGGTGGTGCCGATAGATGTCCGACACGACCGCCGTCAGGTTGTCGTTGTCGGCGCCGATCGGGGAATTGACGAACACCACCAGCTCCATGTCTTCGGGCAGGACGTAGGCGACCGACTGCTCCATGCGCTGGCGCGATCCGTCCCACCAGGCGCCGCTCTTGACGTAGAACGAGGCCGCGCCGACCGACCCGATCCGGTCGATGCCGAACCTCTGCTGCAGCAGGGCCTGCGCGCGCTGCGCCGGGACGATCGTGCCGTGGCGGCGGAAGGTGCCCAGCACGTCGAGCACCTCGTTCGCCGACATGAACCAGGCCGCCGCGCCCGCGGCGCAGGTGAGCTTGCCCGAGTCCCACCCCTTGCCGGCCGCCTGGTACGTGTAGGCCAGCGCCGCGGCCGGCGGGCGGACCAGCGTCGCGCCGGTCACACCCGATGGCGCGAATACCGCGCGCTGGACGTACGCGGCATAGTGCGCCAGCGTCTGGTCGTCCCAGGCCTCGTCGGCGAGCGCCGCATCCGTGCGCAGATCGCCGTTGATGATGGGAATGAGCACGCGCGCGAGGCCGAAGTTGATGTTCTGATACCGGTAGGCGCCGGCCCCGGTCACGCCCTTGGCCACCTGCCGCTGCATGAAGCGATAGTCCGCATAGTACGTGCCCGTGTCGAACCCGGACTCGTGGCGCAGCAGCTGCGCGAACGTGATCTGGTCGATGCCCGGCCCCTTGCGCCAATGCTGCGGCAGATAGTCGATGATCTTGGCACTCGCATCGATGCCCTTGTCATCGAGCAGCCTGACCATGGCGATCGCCGTGACCAGCTTGCTGATGCTGGCGACGTGCATGCGCCGGTCGGCGTCCCAGGTCAGCCCGCCGTCGCGCGGCCCGCGTGCCCAGCGCCAGGACTTGGTGCGGAGCGGCGCCCCGTGCTGCCGCAGCTGCATGACGTAGCCGGCAGTCGAGGTCCGAAACCTGCGATCGAGCGCCGTGGTGAAGGCGTCGACATCGAGCCGTGGGCTTTGCGCCGCTTGCTGCGGCGCGCGCTGGCTGCCCGGACCGCCATCGGCGTCGTCCCGGTCGCGCGCCTGGCTCCTCTCCCTGCCGGGCGGCGCTCGCGCGGGCCCGGCGCTGCCGCTGCGCCCTGTCGCGGATGTGTCGGGCGCCCTGTCGGCCGTCTCCCCGGGATCGCGCGCCGGCTCGAGGGGCGCAACGAACGTGCATTCGACCGCCCACGCGGGCGTGCTCACGGCGGCATGGCCGACAAGCACCGCGATCAGCGCCGCAACGGCAAGCTTGCGCATGTGTCAGAGTCCAGCGAGCCCCAGATCGGCAATCTATAAAGTGACCCGCCCGCGCAATGCAAACGATCCCGCCGGCGCTCCTTAAAGGGTTGCTGGTGCAGGCCTATTGGCGGCTCGTGCGCGGTGATTGGCGACCGCTCCCCTTCCCCAGCGCATCCACGTCCTCGACCCGGACATTGTCGAGACGGGTCTGCACGCGTTTGCAGGTGCGGGCCCAGTCCTGCCTGGTCATATGCGTCGCCGGCTCCCACAGCTTCAGGCAATCGGCCAGGGTGTCGTTGATCTGGTCCTTGCTCCTCTGGCTCTCCCGCGACGGTTGCGATGGAGACTGCGCCTGGAGCGCGCCCGCGCCGAGCACGAGCGTGACGACCGTCAGAATCGCAATGCGCATGGTGTCCTCGCTGTTGGAGGGGGCAACGTGCGATGGCAGCGTGGCGTTCCCGTGTCACGGCGCAGGTCCGCTCGGCCGCACCCCCGGCCCATCGACGCCGGCCGCGCTCTCTGTTAACTCAAGCGCCAGTGAAACCAGCGGTTGCCGGGAGACGAGCGACGATGAAAGCGATGCTGAGCAAGCAGGTGGGCGGACCCGAAACCCTGGTCCTCGACGAGCTGCCCGACCCCAGGCCCGGCAAGGGCGAGGTGCTGCTGGCGGTGAAGGCCTGCGGCGTCAACTACCCCGACGTGCTCATCATCGAGGACCGCTACCAGTTCAAGCCGCCGCGGCCGTTCGCGCCGGGCGGCGAGGTGGCGGGCGTGGTCGAGTCGGTCGGCGAGGGCGTCACCGAGTTCGAGCCCGGCGACCGCGTGATCGGCTCGAGCTATTTCGGCGGCATGGCCGAGAAGCTGGTGGTCGAGGCGTCGCGCTGCTTTGCCATGCCGGCCGCCATGCCGTTCGACGACGCGAGCGCGCTGATCCTCACCTACGCCACGACCATCCACGCGCTCAAGGATCGCGCCCACATCAAGCCGGGCGAGTCGCTGCTGGTGCTGGGCGCCGCCGGCGGCGTCGGCATCTCGGCCATCGAGCTCGGCAAGGCGTTCGGCGCGCGCGTGATCGCGGCTGCATCATCCGAGGAGAAGATCGCGCTCGCCAGGAAGCACGGCGCGGACGCGGGCGTCGTCTATCCGCCGGGCCCCTTCGACAAGGCCGGCACGCGCGCGCTGGCCGACATCTTCAAGAAGGCCTGCGGCGAGACCGGCGCCGACGTCATCTACGATCCGGTCGGTGGCGACTATTCGGAGGCCGCACTGCGCGCCATCGCCTGGGAGGGGCGCTTCCTGGTGGTGGGTTTCCCGGCCGGCATCGCCAGGCTGCCGCTCAACCTCACGCTGCTCAAGGCCTGCCAGGTGGTCGGCGTGTTCTGGGGCGCGTTCGCCCGCCGCGAGCCGAAGGCCAACGCCGCCAACGTCGCCGAGCTGATGCGCCTCTACGCCGAGGGCAAGATCAAGCCCGTCATCTCCGAGCGCTTCCCGCTGGCCAAGGCCGGCGAGGCCATCGCCCGGCTCGCTGGCCGCAAGGCCATGGGCAAAGTCGTGGTGACGATGGCATGAGCGGGACGCAGGCAGGCTCGACGCGCTGGTGGTGGATCAGGCACGCACCGGTGCCGGACGGCGGGCGCATCTACGGCCAGAGCGACCTCGACTGCGACTGCGGCGACGTCGAGATCTTCCGCATCCTGGCGCGCGAGCTGCCGCGCGACGCCGTGTGGGTGACGAGCAATCTGGTGCGCACCAAGCAGACGGCCGCGGCGATCCTCGCGGCCGATCGCGCCCGCTTCGCCGGCATCGAGCCCATGCCGATCACGGATTTCGCCGAGCAGCACCTGGGCGACTGGCAGGGGCAGGACCGCAAGACCTTCTACGCCGAGCGCAAGGTCGGCACGCACACGCTGTGGTTTGCGCCAGCCGACGAGCGCCCGCCGGGCGGCGAGAGCTTCGCCGACTTGTTCGCGCGCGTGCGCCCGGCCATCGACCGCCTCAACGCGGAGCACCGCGGCCGCGACATCGTCGCCGTCACCCACGGGGGCACCATCCGCGCCGCGCTGGCGCATGCGCTAGGACTGAGCGCGCAGGCGGCGCTCGGCTTCACGGTGGAGAACTGCTCGATCACCCGGCTCGATTACCTGAGCCCCGAGCCGCACATCGGGTTGTGGCGCACGATCGCCGCCAACCACCGCCCCTGGTCGCGCACGCCGGCCGCCGCTCACCTCGGCCACAACCCCGTCGCCATCGACAAGGCTTGAGTCGTAGCCTCGCTCCGCGCCCCTCCCCCTGGGCCTCAGGCAGGCCTGAGGCCCGACTGACGGGGGAGGGCGGTGCGTCCGCGGCTTGGATCGGCGCTCCACCGACCGCGCCGCAGCCGCCGGCGCCGATCCAAGTCGCTGGCCGCACTGGGTGGGGGCGACGGGCCGCGCTGCACCTCACCCCACCAGGAACGCCATCGGACTTGGACGGCCGACGGCGTGTGCTGCAAGGTGACCCTGCGGCCGTCCAAGCCCGTGGCGTTCCACCCTCCCCCGTCCTTTGCGTCGAAGGCCAGCCTTCGACGCAGAGGGAGGGCCCCCCGGCAGCGAGGGTATGTTTTGGGCGTCCTTTCATGTCGCCGGCCATCCGCCCACCGGACGCAACTCGCAACAGGGGTTGCGCGCCGCACGTGTCGCGCTTATATGACTGACGGGTCAGTCACATCGAGAGCCTCGCTGTGCCACCTGCAAGGAAGCGCAAGCCGGCAGCCGGACTAAAATCGCGCGCCGCGCCGAAGCCGGCAGCCAGGCCGCCCCGCGCCCGTAAAATCGAGCCGGAGGCGCGCCGCCAGGCCATCCTGAAGGCCGCGCTCGCGGTGTTCGCCGAGCGCGGCTTCGAGGCTGCCCGGCTCGACGACGTCGCGGCCCGGGCCGGTGTCGCCAAGGGCACGCTCTACCTCTACTTCGAGCACAAGGAGGCACTGTTCGAGGCGCTGATCCGCACTGCCGTCTCGCCGGTCATGGAGCAGTTCGGCAAGCTTGCAGCCGCGCCAAATCTGCCGCCCCTCCAGGCGATCGAAGCCTTCTTCGCCCTGTTCCAGAACGAGGTGCTCGGCACCGAGCGCAAGCTCCTGCTGCGCCTCATCATCGCCGAGGGCCCGCGCTTTCCCGCCATCGCCGAGATGTACCACCGCGAGGTCGTCGTGCGGGGCATCGGCCTGATGCGCGCACTGGCCGAGCGCGCCGCACGGCAGGGCGCGTTCGCCACCAACGGCGCGGCCCGCTATCCCCAGCTGATCGTCGCGCCGCTGCTCATGGCCGTCATCTGGGACGGCCTGTTTTCCAAGATCGATCCCCTCGATGTCGGCGGCCTGTTGCGGGCGCACCGCGAGGTGCTGATCGGCAAACCCCAGAAGGGCGTGTCATGACAGCAACAAAAATTCGCGCCCTCGTCCTCGGAACCGTCGCCGTGATCGGGATCGGCGCCGGGCTGTTCCTCTATCTGCGCCGCGACGCCGCCCCGCCCGAGTTCCAGGGCTGGGTCGAGGCTTATTTCGTGTTCGTGAGCGCCGATGAATCGGGCCGCGTCGAGACGCTCGCCGTGCGCGAGGGCGACACGGTTGCCGAGGCCGCGCCCCTGTTTGGGCTCGATGCCGATCTGCAGCGGGCAGCCGTGGCCGAGACCGAGGCGGCCGTGGTCAATGCGCGCCAGGCCTACGAGCGGGCCAAGGCGCTGCTCGCCAAGAGCGTCGGCTCGCAGAAAGCCTTCGACGACGCGGAAGCGGCCCTGCGCACGGCGGAGGCGCGATTGAACTCGGCCCGCACGCGGCTCGATCGGCGGCGCGTTGCCAGCCCCGCCGGCGGCAGCGTGCAGGAGGTCTACTACCGCGTCGGAGAGATGGTGCAGGCCGGCCGGCCGATCGTGTCGCTGCTGCCGCCGGGCAATGCCCGGGTGCGCTTTTTCGTGCCGCAGGCCACCCTCCCGAGCGTGCATATCGGCGACCGGGTCACGATCGGCTGCGATGGCTGCGCCAACGGACTGGCGGCGCGCATCAGCTTCATCTCCGCCCAGGCCGAGTTCACGCCGCCCGTCATCTACAGCCAGGAGGAGCGCGCGCGGCTGGTGTTCCGCGTCGAGGCCATCCCCGAGCGCGCCCAGGACGTGCGCGTGGGCCAACCGGTGTCGGTCACCCTGCAGCCCGTCGCGGGCACCAGCCATGCGCAGAAGTGACACCAGGAACGGGGATGTCGCCATCGAGGTCGAGGGACTGACAAAATCCTTCGGCGACAAGGTGGTCGTGCGCAATCTCTCCATGCGCGTCAAGCAGGGCCAGATCTACGGCTTCCTCGGCCCCAACGGGTCTGGCAAGACCACCACCCTGCGCATGATGTGCGGCCTGCTCACCCCCGACAGCGGCACCGGCACGGCGCTCGGCTACGACATCCGCACGCAGGCCGAGGAGATCAAGCGCCACGTCGGCTACATGACGCAGCGATTCAGTCTGTATCAGGACCTCTCCATCCAGGAGAACCTCGAGTTCGTGGCGCGCGTCTACGGCCTCGCCGACCCCGGCAGAGAAACCCGCAGCGCGATCGAGCGCCTCGGCCTGCAGGGGCGCGAGCGGCAGCTCGCCGGCGAGCTGTCCGGCGGCTGGAAGCAGCGCCTCGCGCTCGGCGCGTGCATTCTGCCCAAGCCTGAGTTGCTGCTGCTCGACGAGCCGACCGCCGGCGTCGACCCCAAGGCCCGGCGCGAATTCTGGGACGAGATCCACAAACTGGCCGCCGAAGGCATCAGCGTGCTGGTCTCCACCCACTACATGGACGAGGCCGAGCGCTGCCACGAGATCGCCTACATCGCCTACGGCGAGCTGCTGGCGCACGGCACCATCGAGGCGATCATCGCCCAGTCCCACCTGCGCACGTGGACGGTTGCCGGACCCGACCTCCAGCCCCTCGCGGACAAGCTGCGCAGCCTGCCCGGTGTCGACATGGTGGCCCCGTTCGGCGCCAGCCTGCACGTCTCCGGCCGCGACGCCGACGCGCTCGACAAGGCGATCGCACCGTTCCGTAGCGATCCACGCCTCAAGTGGACCTTGTCCGCTCCCTCGCTGGAGGACGTGTTCATCGCCATGATGGCGCGCGCGCAGGACAACTTCCGATGATCGAGCTCGGTGCATTCGGGCGATCGGGCGGGCTGTCGCGCACGTGGGCCATGCTGATCAAGGAGTTCGTGCAGCTGCGGCGCGACCGGGTGACCTTCGCCACCATGATCTTCATCCCGGTCGTGCAGCTGCTGCTGTTCGGCTATGCCATCAACACCTCCCCGCGCCACCTGCCGACCGCGGTCCTGATGCACGAGGAGAGCGATCTCGCCCGCTCGGTGCTGGCGGCGATCGCCAACACCTCCTACTTCGCCATCACGCGGGTCGCCCGCTCCGAGGCCGAGATGGAGCATTGGATGCGCTCGGGCGACATCCTGTTCGGCATCGAGATCCCGGCGGGCTTCGCGCGCGGTGTGCGGCGCGGCGACCGGCCCGTGCTGCTGGTGGCGGCCGACGCCAGCGATCCGGTTGCGGCCGGGACCGCGCTCGGCGCACTCGACGGCATCCTGCGCACCGCGCTCGCCCGCGACCGCGGCGTGCCCGAGACCGATCTCTCTCCCGGCCCGTTCGAGATCCGCCAGCACCGCCGCTACAATCCCGCCGCCGTCACCAGCCTCAACATCGTGCCTGGCCTGCTCGGCACCATCCTCACCATGACCATGCTTATCTTCACGGCGCTGTCGGTCACGCGCGAGGTCGAGCGCGGCACCATGGAGAGCCTGCTCGCCATGCCGATCAGCCCGCTCGAGATCATGCTCGGCAAGATCGCGCCCTATATCCTCATCGGCTTCCTGCAGGCGGCGTTGATCCTGCTGCTCGCCCTCACCCTGTTCCAGGTCCCGATCGCCGGCAGCCTGCTGCTGCTGGCGCTGCTGAGCACCCTCTTCATCGCCACCAATCTGTCGATCGGCTACACCTTCTCCACCATCGCCCAGAACCAGCTGCAGGCGATCCAGATGTCGTTCATGTTCTTCCTGCCCAACATCCTGCTGTCGGGCTTCATGTTCCCGTTCGCGGGCATGCCGCGCTGGGCGCAGCTGATCGGCGAGATGCTGCCGCTCACCCACTACATCCGCATCGTGCGCGGCATCATGCTGAAGGGCGCCACCCTCTACGACCTGCAGATGGAGGCTCTCGCCCTGGCCGGCCTGATGCTGCTCGCCATGACGCTCGCCGTGCGCCGCTTCCGCCGCACGCTGGATTAACTCATCCCCCCGCCAAGGCGGCCGAGCACGCCTCCCGGCGGTCCGCCGGACCGGCTGCGTGCGGCCGGTCGCATGGCGACATGCCGACGGCGGACGATGAGCACTTTCATTTACCAATGCCCACTAATCTCGCAGTCCGAGGGGAACCGGGAGCCGAGAGTGTCCGTCCGCCGCTTTGTGCCGCGTTTGAGTGTCGTTATGGGGAAGCTGCGGGGGGCGTGGGCGGACCGGCTTGCGGCAGCAACGCACACCCCCGAAGACGACGCCGCAGCACGCGGCCCGATCTCGCCTCGCCTGAAAGAGAAGCTTCACGCCCACGACGTCACGGGCGAGCGGGCGATGGCCGCCGCGCAAGGCGCCATCGTTGGTTTCGTTCTCCTCCTCCATGTCGTGGCCCAGCTCGGCAAAGGCGGGTTCGGCAACCCCTGGGTGATCCTGGCCCTCGGGGCGCTGGCCGGAAGCTCGTCGCTGCGTTGGCATCTCGCAAGCAAGCCCGCGCTCCCCGAGAGGGCGCTTGGTGCCCTCAACGTCGTCGACATCGGCATCTTTCTCTTTCTGATCTGGAGCTATCAGTTCGCCTACGGCCACCCTGCCGGCGGGGCGCTCAAGGCGCCCTCGCTGGCGCTTTTGTTCGTCCTGGTGGCCTTGCGTGCGCTGAGATTCCATCCCCGCCCGATCCTGATCGCGGGCGGGGCTGCGGTCATCGGCTGGGCGCTGGTCGTGCTGCTTGCGATTCTGCAGGACGGCAGCCCTGCCGTCACCCGCGACTACGCAGAGTATCTGACCTCCTACAAGATCCTGGTCGGCGCGGAGTTCGAGCGGCTGGTCGCGTTAGCGGCGCTGGTGCTGTTTCTCGCCGTTGCCACCCATAACGCGCGCCAGATCCTCTCGAGAGCGGCGCACGCCTCCGACTACGCCGAGGCGCTCGGCGCTGCCCGTCGCCATCTCGAGGAGGCGACGCAGGCGCGACAGAAGGCGGAAGCCGCCAAGGCCGAGCTGGATTCGCGGGATGCCGCGCTCTCCGAGCAGAACGAGCGGTTCAACCTCGCGCTCGTGAACATGTCGCAGGGCCTGTGCATGTTCGACAAGGACAAACGGCTGCTCGTCAGCAACGAGCGCTACATCGAGATGTACGGCCTCCCCGGCGAGCTGGCGAGACCCGGGACGACATTTCGCCAGATTCTCGAGCACCGCATCGCCAACGGCATCTACGTCGGCGATCCCGAGAAATACGTCCAGGAGCGGCTTGCCGCCGTGGAGGAGCCCGAGGCGTCCTTCAAGATCCAGGAGCTCAGCGACAAGCGCGTCATTGCCATCACGCACCGGCCGATGAGCAATGGCGGCTGGCTGGCGACCCACCAGGACATCACGGAATTGCGCCGGATCGAAGCGCGCATCGTCCACATGGCGCATCACGATGCGCTGACGGACCTGCCCAACCGGGTCCTGCTGCGTGAGCGCCTCACCGAGGCCCTGGCCGATCTGCGCCGCCGCGCCGGAGGCTCGCTGGTCGTGCTCGTTCTGGACTTGGATCGTTTCAAGGAGGTCAACGATACGCTCGGTCATCCCGTCGGCGACGTGCTGCTGAAGAAAGTCAGCGCGCGGCTGCGCGCCTGCGTCGGTGACCCCGACACGATTGCCCGCCTGGGCGGCGACGAGTTCGCCATTCTGCACATAACGGACGATCCCGCTGCCAGTGCGGCAGCGCTGGCCAGGGCGATTCACGACACCATCGCCGCGCCGTTCGATCTCGAGGGGCATCACGCCGTCGTGGGCACGAGCATCGGCATTGCCATCGCGCCGGGTGACGGCAGCGATCCGGACACGATTCTCAAGCATGCGGATTTGGCCCTTTACCGCGCCAAGGGCGACGGGCTCGGGCAATTCCGGTTCTTCGAGCCGGAGATGGACCGGCGCATGCAGAGCCGCCGCACGCTGGAGCGTGATCTGCGCAGCGCACTGGCGAACGGCGAGCTCGAGCTGCACTACCAGCCCCTGGTCAACCTCGCGCGCGACGAGGTATCCGGGTTCGAGGCACTCCTGCGCTGGCATCACCCCGAGCACGGCAAGGTCTCGCCCGCCGCCTTCGTGCCGCTGGCCGAGGAGACCGGCCTGATCGTGCCGATCGGCGAATTGGACCTTGCGTCAGGCTTGCGCGGAGGCGGCGGGCTGGCCCGAGCACATAAGGGTGTCCGTCAATATATCGGCGGTGCACTTCAAATCCGGAAACCTCGTGCTGGCTGTGGTCAATGCGCTGGCGGCCGCCGGGCTGACCTCCTCGCGGCTGGAGATCGAGATCACGGAGACCGTGCTGCTGCAAGACGCCAAGGCGGCCCTGGCGACGTTGCGTCAGCTCCAAGACATCGGCGTGCGCATTGCGCTGGATGATTTCGGCACCGGCTACTCCTCGCTGAGCTACCTGCGCAACTTCCCCTTCGATAGGATCAAGATCGATCGCAGCTTCATCAGCGATCTGGCGGACGCCGGCGACGGCGCACTCGCGATCCTGCGTTCGATCGCGCAGCTGGGCCACAGCCTCGGCATGGAAACCACCGCCGAAGGCGTCGAGACGAAAACCCAGCTCGATTTGGTGCGCGCCGAGGGCTGCACGGAAATGCAGGGTTACTACTTCAGCGCCGCACGCCCTGCCGCGGATATCGCGCGCATGTTCTCGGCTCGGCTGAGGTCGGCCGCCAGCGCCGCCTGAGGTTGGCCCAGGGCAGCAGCGCCCACCACAGCCGCATCGTGCGCGTCATTACGCCGAAGGGCGCCACCCTCTACGTCCTGCAGATGGAGGGGCGCTGGCGCTGGCCGGCCCGATGCTGCTCGCCGTGACGCTCGCGCATGCCGCGCTTCCGCCGCACGTTGGACGGAGCGGAGCGCTCACGCGCGGCCGACACCACTCGTTGAGCGCGTATCTACAATCACTGCACGCACAGCACGCATTTACGCCGAAATGTGGCACTGCTGCAACAGTGAGCACGGCCTTCCAAAGCCCAACGGAGAGCTGGGGTGTTGATTTAACTCACTTTTCTGCTTGAGCCGCATCTCGTGCCTGAAGCACAACAATCCACAGGGAACATCTGATGCCCGATAGTTAGGCAATGAATAAAGGCATACAGTCACAACTGTCTTTACCCACTGGAGAAATTTGGTTCCAGTCTCGAGTCGAGGGAGTTGCACATGCGTAAGCTCATGAAGCTTGTAGGCGGCGCCGCGCTAATGATTGGGGCGGTTGCGTCGGGAGCAAGCACCGCGCAGGCCGAACGCTACAATTGGAGCGGTCTCTATTTCGGCGGCGGTGCGGGCTATGCCTGGGGTGACGGGCTTACAGACATGTCTGTAAGCGGCGTGTTCGTCCAGCGCGCGGCACCCGACCTGAACGGCGGCATCTGGGGTGGGCACGTCGGCCTGAATTATCAGATGGGAGCCTGGGTGGTCGGCGCCGAAGCCCAATGGCTCAGCGGACTGGACGGCAGCAAACTGGGCCCTGCCTTTGCCCCGCCTAGTGGCCTGAATCTCCTAAAGTGAGGGATACAGGCTCTTCAACTTCACACGCGCGTCGGCGGTCGTGAAGTGCCAATTTGCCTTCGCGTTGTGGGTATTGCGACGCGAGCGCCACGCGTCGACTT
>Ga0247727_10016544_pt1 | contig 11885 bp, 10 predicted proteins | sample WisWelCaveWW1625_FD_202498 | JGI IMG/M metagenome (GOLD analysis project Ga0247727, IMG submission 202498) | Biofilm microbial communities from Wishing Well Cave, Virginia, United States - WW16-25 | ecosystem: Environmental > Aquatic > Deep subsurface > Groundwater > Cave microbial mat | place...
GGCGCCGGCCAAAATGGCCCATGTCCGCATACAAAGCCTCGCCGCCGGTGACCGTCAGGAATACCGCTGCCAGCACGATCAGCGATTCCCCGCGATGCTCGACCAGGAAAGCGACCGCGTAACTCGGGTTGATCGCCGCGAGCACCGATGGCTGGCGAATGATCCAGCTGACGCCGAGGACCGCGAGTGTCAGGAACCAGATGATCATCACAGGACCAAACAGGCCGCCGACCCTGCCGGTGCCGCGTTTCTGGAAATTGAACAGCAGCAGCAGAATGATGATCACCAGCGGAATCACCGCGGCGCCGAATGCGGGGCTCATGACGGAAAGCCCCTCGACTGCGGACAGCACGGTGATGGCCGGGGTGATCGCGCCGTCGCTGAAAAAGAGCGCCGCGCCGAACAGGCCGAGCGTCACCGTCGCTGAAGCCGGCAGCCAGGAGCGCTTCGCCAGGACCAGTTCCATCAGCGCCAGCACGCCGCCCTCGCCGTGGTTGTCGGCACGCAGGATGATCCCGGCGTACATGATCGAGATGACGATGGTCAGCGACCAGAAGATCAGCGACAGGATGCCCAGGACATTGGCCGGCGTCGGAGTCATCCCATCGACGCCGATGAAGCAGGTCCGAAACGCGTACAACGGGCTCGTGCCGATGTCCCCATAGACGACACCGAGCGCGCCGAGTGCGAGCATGCGCGTCGATGGTTGCGATGAGTTGGACATGCGGGGATGGAGCGGCCCCGGACAGCACGTCCGGGTCGCATATCATAACGCAGCGCGCAGGAATCGGCGTGTCGCTGTGCTATAACGCCGCCAGTGTTCAGTGCTGGAGTTCTTTGTGCCCGGCAAGCTCATTTTGGTTCGTCATGGCCAGAGTACCTGGAATCTGGAGAATCTCTTCACGGGTTGGCATGATGTCGACCTGACTGAACAGGGTCGTGCCGAAGCGCAGGCCGCAGGCAAGCTGCTACGAGAACAAGGTTACGAATTCGACGTGGCCTTCACCTCGGTGCTGAAACGCGCGATCCGCACGCTCTGGTTGATGCTCGACGAAATGGATCGCATGTGGATCCCGGTCGAGCGCGAGTGGCGCCTGAATGAGCGACATTACGGCGCGCTCCAGGGTCTCGACAAAGCGGCTACGACCGCGAAATTCGGCGCGGAGCAGGTCAGGATCTGGCGGCGCAGCTATGACATCCCTCCACCCCCGCTCGCGGCGGATGACCCGCGGCACCCGAAATTCGATGCGCGCTACCGCAACGTCCCAATGTCCGAACTGCCGGCGACGGAGTCACTGAAGGACACACTCGCACGGGTTGTACCTTGCTGGCGCGAACGCATTGCACCCGTGCTCGCATCCGGCCGTCACGTATTGATCGTCGCGCACGGCAACAGCCTGCGCGCCCTGGTCAAGATGCTGGACGGCATGGGCGACGACGAGATCGTCGGATTCGATATCCCGACCGGTGTACCGATCCTCTACGAGCTGGATGCGGGGCTCTCACCCGCAACACCGCGACGCTTTCTCGGTGACGCCGCTGCGATTGAAGCGGCGACGCTCGCGGTTGCGCGCCAGGCGGAGCGGCGCTAGGCAGCCCTACTCTTCCGGCGCGATGGTGACTTCGATTCCATCCAGCGGCTGCTCGAAGGGAATCTGACAGGAAAGCCGCGATCCGCGCGGCCGGTAGCTTTCGAGCTCCTGCAGGATTTCCTTTTCGTCGCCCTGCATTGGCGGAAGCCGGTCGAGCCAGGGCTCGGCGACATGGACGTGGCAGGTCGCGCAGGAACACATGCCGCCGCAGATGGCCGCGACGCCATAGTCGAATTCGCGCAGGGTCTCCATCAGGCTGACGCCGACGCGCCCGGCCACACGGTGCTCCCCGCCGTCGCGATCCGTCACGATGATCTCTGCCATAAATGGGGCGCCATCTTGCGGGAATCGCAGTCGATCGCGCAACCGTTCAGAGCGACAGGCGTTCGATGAGGCGGTCGCGCCGCCCCGTATCCGCGGCGATCCCCTGCCGCGCGGCGATTTCCATCCAGCCAAACCACAGGCAATCGAAGATCCAGCAAAGCGGCGCCAGTCTTGCGAGCAGCGGCTGGTTATCGCCGCCATAGCCGGCGAGCAGCGCTTCGGTCTGCGTCGGGTCGAGGTCGTGGTAGCCAATGCAGGCAGCGAGATCCGCGGCCGGATCACCGGGGCCCGCGTATTCCCAATCAATTGCGACGAGCGCATTGCCGCGATCCACCAGATTCAGGTGATGCAGGTCATGGTGGCATGCCGCGGGCAGACTCAGTGACGGCACGGACCTGCGCCGCGCGGCAAGGCCCTGCTCGAGTTCCTGCAGGAATGCCGCCGGCGCCTGCCCGTGCAATGACTGGAGATAGCCCATCGCGCGCGCGGCGATGTCGATGGCCGCGAGCCACGGTGGCGGCGCCAGCGCATGGAGCTTTGCCAACCATGCGCCGATGCGCGCGAGCATCGCGGGATGGCGCGCATCCTCGTAGTTGAGCACTCGCCCACCGACATGGCGCGTGACCAGCAGCCCTTCGGCCGGCCGCGCGAGCACGACCGGAGAGGCGAGACCCGCGGCCGCTGCAATCTGCTGCATCGCAAGCTCCGAATGGCGATCGGCTCCCAGCACACCGGTTTTCGCCCCGGCCTGGCGCAGCACGAGATCCTGGCTGGCATCGCGCAAGCGCCATGAAAGATTCGACAGGCCACCGCCAAGCGGCGTGACTTCCGGATCCTGAAGGCCGAGTTCCGCAGCAATGGCCGCGACCTGATCCTGGGTTGCATCGTGGCCCGGCATCGTCATCACGCGGCAGGCGCGAGGCTGCGGCGCCAGGCGCGCCAACCCGCGATGGCGAGCACCGCATAGGCGAGGTAGAGCCCAGCCGTAAAGGCCAGGCCATGGCAGGCGAACAGGGTCGCGAGACCGGAATCGATGACCATCCACCAAAACCAGGTTTCGAGGTAGCGCCGTGCCAGCAACCAGGTCGCGACGACACTTGCCCAGGTTCCGAGCGAATCGGCCAACGGTGCCGGGGCATCCGCGTAATACGCGAGCAGGGGCGTGCTCGCCGCCGTCGCGAGTCCGACCGCGAGAACGGCGAGCAGATGCCTCGACAGCGGCCAGGATCGAGGCCGTGCAGGCACGTCCCCGTCGGCCCGCCAGGCCAGCCATCCGTAAATCGAAAGCACGACGTAGGCGATCTGCAACGCGGCCTGCAGTAACAGACCTGCCTTCAGGAAAACCGCGATATATATCGCCGTGCTCGCGCCACCGGCGATCCAGCAGGCCCGGTGCTGGCGGATCGCCAGCCCGATGTAAGCGAGACCGAGCGCCACCGCCAGCAACTCGGACGGACCCGCCGATTGCGCGCTCGCGACGAATGCGGCAAGCCAGGCGGCGACTGTCTCAGTCACCGCCGCCCAGGACCTTCATGACGAACACGGAGCGCCGCGGATTCGCAAAGGTCACGGCGATTTCCGCGCGCAGCGCGTCGAAGACATCGTCGAGTTCGCCGCTGACCTGCGTGCTCATCGAATTCGTGACGACGGCAAGACCAGCGTGTGTCTTGAGGCGATCGATGAAATCGAGGATCGGCGGTATGAACTCGTCCGCGAGCGGATAGAGACTCATTTCGACAGCGATGCGCATGGAATCACCTCAAAATCGATAGCGCGCGGTGAGGCCCAGCTGGCGCGGATCGCCCCAGCGCAGGTACAAGGATTCGGCGAATTCCGGCGGCTCGTTGCCGAAGAAGAAGCCACGCACCGGATATCGCTCGTCCAACAGGTTGCGGGCCCAGGCATGGACCGACCAGCGCTCGGCTTCGTAACCCACGCGAAGATTCGTCAAGTATCGCGTGTCGGCACGCTGGTTATGACTGGTGTCGTAGTAGAAGCCGTCTTCACCCGAAAGATCTAGCCTGGCCATCCATCCCGCCGGATGGCGCCAGGTCGCAGCCATCGCGATCTTCCATTCCGGCGCATGCGCCCAGGCGCGTCCATCGAGATCGCGGGATCCGAACCGGTAGTCGATGTATCGCGACTGCATCAGCGACAGTGTCGAACTCAGTGCGAGTTGCGCCGTCGCCAGCAGGCTGCCAGTGGTCTCGAGCCCCCAGGCCTCGCCGCTCGCCGCATTGTCGGTCAGGAACAAAAATGTCAGCGGATCCTCCGGATCGAGCTGGAACGAAGTGGCGACCTGCTGGTGTTCGCGGCGCGTGTAGAAAACACTCACGTCACCAGATATCCGCCGCTCCAGGTCGCTGCCCTTCCAGCCGAGTTCAACATTCCAAAGGTATTCGGAATCGAATGACTGCCGATCGACCGGGACCGAAGTGCCGATATTGAACCCGCCCGCCCGAAGCCCACGCGACAGCGCCGCCCAGAAACTTTGGCGCTCTCCCAATTGATGCATGAACGACAACTGCCCGCCCCATAGGCGGTCGCGCGGATCGAACTCGCTGCCGTCGCTGTCGTCGTAGCTCGCGTCACGCTGCTCGAGCCGCAGTCCCGCCGCGATCGACGTCGCCGGCGACCAGGCCCACTCGATCTCGCCGTAGAGCGCCGCGCTCGTCGCCCGATAGCGGCTGTCGAGGAGCCGCACGAACGCATCGGCCAGGTAAAGCCCATCGTCGATGATGTGATTGGATTCGTCGAGACGCGAGATCCACGCGCCCGCGAGCCAGGACCAGTCGCCGCCGGCATCCGACAGGAACCGCAGATCCTGGCTCAGGGTTCGGCGATGACGCAGCGTGCGCGAAAAGAAATCGTAGGGACCCGCCGCACCCCAGCCGGGGTCATTGCCCCAGTCCGCGTCGAAACTCGCCTCGATTTCCGAATCGGCCCAGGTGGTGATCGAGCGCAGCACGAAGCCGTGCCAGCCCGCATAGACGGCGTCGAGCGATGCACCCAATGATTGTTGCGAGTCTCGACCCGGCCGGTCGGACTGCGTCGTAAAGCTGTTGTCGATGGCAAAAGCGTCGTACGCATTGTCGAAATCCACGTACATCAGGCCGATGTCCGTGCGCCAGCTGTTTTCCGTCTCGAAGCGGAACTTCAGTCGTGCAGTCAGCTCGTTGCGACCGTTGGTGTCATCGCGGCCAAGAAAAGCGTTGTGGCGGAAGCCGTCGCTGACGGCGCGATGCAGGACGGCGCGCCAGGCCGCCCCGGCACCGTCCGTTGAGGGCAGGCCGCCACCCGCGGCGATGCCTGCCATCCACAAGCCGTCTTCGCCAGTGCCGGCCTCGGCGTGAATCTCCTGCGCGGCGACCGGATCGCGGGTCTTCATCTTGATCAGCCCTCCGAGGGCGTTCGCGCCGTAGCGCGTGCCTTGCGGGCCACGCAGCACCTCGACCTGCTCGACGTCGAACAGCGAGGCGATCATGCCGATACCGCTGAAGTCTATTTCGTCCACCAGGAATCCCACCGAAGGATTCGGCGCGCCCTGGTATTGCTCGAGTTCGCCGATGCCGCGCAGCTGGAAGAACCGCGGCCGCGAACTGGCGCCGGCCCAGGACAGCGACGGTATCTGCGGCAGCAACTCCTCGAGATGCTGGACGGCGCCATTCGTCACGTCGTCTCCGCCGATAATCGAAACGCTCGCCGGCAGCGCCTTGGCCGGTACGGGGCGCAGACTCGCCGTCACGACGACTTCGGCCAATGACGTGGGCGCCTCTGCGAATGACTGCGGCAGCCAGGCACCGGCAATGAACGGAATGAACAATCGGACTGATTTGCAATACATGCCTGCTCCCTACGCCGGTCCTAACCGGATCAGGTTCAACGGGTTCACCGGTGGGCCAGGCAGGCAACCGGCGTCTCAGGTCTTTCAGACCACCCCAAGGCAGGTTCTGATACTAGCGACGGTCATCGCGGGTCGCAACGGCAGATATGATGCCGGTCAGGCGGTGTCGTATGATCCCGCGCATGTCCCCCCTGCACTCCCGTTCCGGAATGCATGCGTTGATCGGTGCGACGATCGCTGCGGTCGTTGTCTTGTTAATGCCCCTACAGGGCGCACGAGCGCAACAAGCGCAGATCAAGCCGGTCGCCAATTGCGTCACCATTGGAACACCGAAGTCCAATCGCGGCTTTACCTATCGCCAGACGCAGTCCGGCGGCGACATGTCTGAGTTCACCGATTGGTGGGAAGAATTCACGAAGACCGGCAGCCGGCTGCTGACAACGAAGGGCAGGTCGAAGGGGCCCGGAATTCTCACTGTCAACCGGCATCGCGTCGTGAATGACGTGCTCGTCCTCGACAGCAGCAGCCAGAGCGGCGCTGGCGCCGGGGGCAATTCGTCCTATCGGCCTGGCGTCGTTTCCAATCCGGCGTTTCGCGCCTGCGAAGGCCGCAGCTGGCCTGTTCCTGCCGTCAAGGTCACCAACCAGTCGGCACAGGGCACGTTCTCCGCGATGAGCGATGCGGGCACCCTCAAGATCGTCGCGATCCACGAGCCGATGACCGTCCCCGCCGGCCGATTCGACACGGTCCACCACGTCCGGAACCTGAATTCGCGGGCCGGACTGCAATTGAACGAATACTGGACTTCGATCGAACACGGGGTCGTCGTCAAGCGCATGCACACGATCGGCGGCGTGGTCATCACCGCGACCCTTCAGGCCGTCAAATAAGCGGCAGAAGGCGCGCCCGGTCAGGGCGGATCGAATTTCGCCGGACGCTTTTCGCGCACGGCGGCGAGCCCCTCGCGCACGTCGGCGAGGCGGAAACCCAGGAATTCGAGCGCGAGCGATGCGTCGAAACTCGGGCCCGCCAGGCGCAGCCAGTTGTTGAGCGCGTGCTTGGTCCAGCGCATCGCGGTCGTGCTGCCCGCCGCGAGTTTCGTCGCGACGTCGAGCGCCGTCGCCCGGACTTTGGAATCCTCGACGCAGAGTGCCACGAGCCCGATCCGCTCGGCCTCGGCACCCGATAACGGCTGGTTGGTCAGCAGGTAATAACGCGCCTTCGCGAGGCCGCATAGCAGCGGCCAGATGATGACCGAATGGTCGCCGGCCGCGACGCCGAGCCGCGTATGCCCATCGAGGATCTTCGCATTGCGCCCCGCGACTGATACGTCGGCGAGCAGCGCAACGGCGAGCCCCGCACCGACCGCGGTACCGCGGATCGCCGATACGACGGGCTTCGAGCAGTTGATCAGGTTGTAGACGAGGTCGCTCGCTTCCTTCCAGACGCGCAAGAGCGTCACCTCGTCCTCGATCATCCGCTCGATCATCGTGAAATCGCCGCCCGACGAAAAATGTTCACCGGCGCCGCGCACCAGCACGACCCGGACGGCATCATCGACATCGATCGCGCGCCAGACGAGCGCCAGGTCGCGATGCATGGGCTCGGTCGCGGCGTTCTGGCGGCCTTCGTTGGCAATCACGATTTCCAGGACGGCCGGCTCGGGCCCTTCGAAACCGAGACTCGGGAAATCGCGGCGGTATCGCGCGAGGTCGATCGCCACGGTCTATTCCTTCACCGCATCCGGAACGGCGTGGACGCTGACCATCGTCAGCACATGATAGGACGCGACCGTCTCGCCCTGCTGGTTCGTGATCTCGGTGTCCCAGGTCACCTCGCCCCAGCCCTTGTCGGCGCGCAGCGATTTTTCCTTGCAGGTCAGCCGCACACGTATGCGATCACCGGGTTTCACGGGCTTTACGAATCGCAGATTGTCGAGACCGTAGTTGCCGAGTACCGGGCCATAGGCTGGTGAGACGAACAGGCCAGCCGCCGCGGAAATCAGAAAATAACCGTGCGCGACGCGCCCGCCGAACAGGGGATTCCGCGCCGCTTCGCGATCGTCCATGTGCGCGTAGAAATGGTCGCCCGACAGGTCGGCGAAGCGCTCAATGTCGGCCACCGTCACCTCGCGTTCCAGGGAATTGAAAGTGTCACCGATCGCGAGTTCATGGAATGGCTTGCGGAACGGGTGCGCGCCCGGTTCGCCTTGCGTAGCGCCGCGAACCCAGCGTCCGCCCACCGCCGTCAGGGTATCTGGCGAGCCCTGCACGGCCGTGCGCTGCATGTAATGCATCACGCCGCGGACGCCGCCCATCTCCTCGCCGCCACCGGCGCGGCCCGGTCCGCCGTGCACGAGATGCGCGAGCGGCGAACCGTGACCGGTCGATTCTTTCGCGCAATAGCGATTCACGACCAGCACGCGGCCGTGGTACGGGGCGAGGCCCAGCACAAGTTCCGTCGCAACGCGATCGTCGGCCGTGAACACCGATCCGGCGAGACTGCCTTCGCCACGCCGCGCGAGCGCGATTGCGTCAGCGATGTCTTTGTAGCCGACAATCGTGGACACGGGACCAAAAGCTTCGACGGAATGAATGGCGCGCGCCGCATCGCCGTCGCGGCACAGTAGTAGCAGCGGCGGTAGGAATGCGCCGCGCTCGCGGTCCGCGCCGCTGACTTCAAAGCGCGCGGGGTCGCCAGCGACGAGCTCGGTCTCGCGTCGCAGCTCCGATACCCGCGCAAGGACCTCTTCGCGCTGCGCCAGACTCACGAGCGGACCCATGCGTACGCCTTCGGTCCGTGGATCGCCGACGACGGTTTTTGCAAGCAAAGCCTGCAGGGCCATGACGACTTCGCCGGTCATGCCGCGCGGGACGAGTGCCTTGCGGATCGCCGTGCACTTCTGCCCGGCCTTGACCGTCATCTCGCGCGCGACTTCCCGGACGAAAAGCTCGAATTCCGGGGTGCCGGGCCCCGCATCCGGTCCCAGGATCGACGAATTCAGCGAATCGGTCTCGGCGATGAAGCGCACCGAATGGCGCACGACGACGGGATGGGTGCGGAGCTTAGCCGCCGTCACGGCGGATCCCGTGAAGGACACGACGTCCTGGCAACCCAGGTGCTCGAACAGGTCGCCGACCGTGCCGCAGACGAGCTGCAGCGCACCCGGCGGCAGCAGTCCCGCCTCGACGATGCGCCGAACGACGAGCTCCGTCAGATAGCAGGTCGAGGTCGCGGGCTTGACGATCGCGGGTACGCCGGCGAGCAGTGTCGGTGCCAGTTTCTCGAGCATGCCCCAGACCGGGAAATTGAAGGCATTGATGTGCACGGCCGCGCCTTCGAGTGGCACGCAGATGTGCTGTCCGATGAATGTGCCGCCCTTTGACAACTGCTCGACATTGCCGTCCAGGTAAACGCGGCTGTTCGGCAGTTCGCGCGAACCTTTGCTCGCGAACACGAGCATCGTGCCGATGCCGCCATCGATGTCGATCCAGGAGTCGGATTTTGTCGCGCCAGTCCGGTAGGACAGCTCGTAAAACTCGTCCTTGAAGTCGAACAGTCGCTTGCCCAACGCCTTCAGCATCGCGGCCCGCTCGTGGAATGTCATTTCCCTGAGCGCCGGCCCGCCGACTTGCCGCGCATGATCGAGCACGGCGCTGAAATCGAGGCCCTCGCTCGAAGCCTCCGCGATCACGTCGCCGGTGCTTGCGTCCCGAAGTGCGGTCGTGCGACCGGCACCCGTCTGCCAGCGCCCCGCCAGATAACTCTGCAACTGCATGTTCCGCCCCCGCAGTTCCACCGCCGGCATCAGGCGCCGCCCGCTCGGGCCGCCTGCCATCCTGCAAATGTGCTTTCCCGTTCCGCAAGACTCGCGACCAGCGGCGCCGGTGTCCAGTACCGCGCGCCCTGCTCGCCCTGGTAGCGCCGCACCGCGTCCTGCACGACGGCCAGTCCAACCGTGTCGGCGTGAAACATCGGACCGCCGCGATGGCGCGGAAAGCCGTAACCATTGCACCAGATCACGTCGATGTCCGCCGGGCAGGCCGCGATGCCCTCTTCGAGGATACGCGCCCCTTCATTCACGAGCGCATAGATGCAGCGCTCGACGATCTCCTGGTCACCGATTTCGCGCGATGCGATGCCGAGCTTGCGCGCCTCCGCGCGAATCAGCTCCAGGACCTCCGGGTCCGACTGCCGCTTTCGGTCCGCACCGTCGTAACGATAGAAACCACGACCTGTCTTCTGGCCATAGCGCCCAAGTTCGGCCAGGCAATCCGACACACGGTAGAAGCGCGGATCATCGGGCCGCGCGCTCCATTCGCGCCGGGCCTGGTAGCCGACGTCGAGACCAGCCAGGTCGCCCACGGCATTCGGTCCCATCGCCATGCCGAATTCCTCGAGCGCACGGTCGCTAGCTTCGGGCGTCGCGCCCTCCAGCAGCATCAGTTCCTTCTCGCGGCCGTAGGCGTACAGCATGCGATTGCCGACGAATCCGTAACAGTTTCCGACGGTCACGCCGATCTTGCCGATGCGCTTCGTCACCGCGCGCACCGTCGCGAGTGTCGCGCGCGCACTTTCGCGGCCACGCACGATCTCGACCAGGCGCATGACATGCGCCGGACTGAAGAAATGCATGCCGGCAACAAAGCCAGCCCGATGGCTCGCCGCGGCGATGGCATCGACGTCGAGCGTCGAGGTATTGGTCGCGAGCACCGCTTGCGGCTTGCAGAGCTTGCCAAGCTTCGCGAACAGCGCCTGCTTGACGGCCAGATTCTCGAACACCGCCTCGACCACGAGATCGGCCGTAGCCAGCGCCGACAGATCGGCGGCGCCCTGCACGCGTGCGATCGCCGCAGCGGCATCGGCCGTCGTCATGCGTCCCTTGCGGGCCGATCCCTCGATGGTCGAAGCCACGCGCGCGAGACCGGCGGCGAGCGATTCGGGCTTCGAGTCCACGAGTGTCACGCCGATGCCTGCCGTCGCGAGACTGATGGCGATGCCGGCGCCCATCGTACCGGCACCGATGACGCCGGCGCTCTCGACCCGCTGCGCGGCGTCCCGATCCGCGTCCGAGCCGCGTTCCGCGAAGAACAGGTAACGCAGTGCGCGGGATTCACTGGAACGACGGCATTCCTCGAAGAGTTCCCTCGCACGATCGAGCGCCTGGTCGAAGGGTCGCGTCGCCGACGCTTCGAGGGCGTCCACGATGCGCCCCGGCGCCAGCAGTCGCCGCGCCGCAGCCGGCATCGACGACCGCCAGGAGACGAAGAGCTCTGGTTGCGCGTCAGCCGCCACCAGGTCCCGCAGACGCCGCGGCGCTGCATTGCCCGCGATGAGTTCACGAGCCCAGGCGACGGCACCGGCACGCACATCGCCGTCGATACGGCGATCGATCAGCCCGAGCGCCGTGGCGCGATCGAGATCGATCGTCTTGCCACCGGTCATGAGTTCGAGCGATGCCTGCCACCCGGCTACGCGCGGAAGGCGGACCGTGCCGCCTGCACCGGGAAGGAGGCCCAGCGTCACCTCCGGGAAGCCGAGCTTGAGATCGGCTGTCGCCGCGCGGTAATGGCAGGCGAGCGCGGTTTCCGCGCCGCCACCCAAGGCCGCGCCATGCAAGGCGGCGACGACGGGTTTGCCGCAGGATTCGAGGCGCAGCAGCAACTCGTTCAACAGCGGCGGTTGCGCCGGCTGGTCGAATTCCGCAATGTCGGCACCGGCAATGAAATTCCTGCCGGCTCCGTGCAGGACGATCGCCTGTACCGTCGGATCGGAATCGAGACGCTCGATGGCCGCGAGCAGGGCCGTGCGTATCGGATGGGCCAGTGCGTTGACGGGCGGGTGATCGAGCACGATGACGGCGACTGTGCCGTCACGCTCGATCGCAACCGGGACGCTCACCCGACGCGCTCGATGGCGAGCGCAATGCCCTGCCCCACGCCGATGCACATGGTGCAGAGTGCGTAGCGGCCTCCGCTGCGCCCCAGTTGCAGGACAGCCGTGGTCGCGAGGCGCGCGCCGCTCATGCCGAGCGGATGGCCGAGCGCGATGGCGCCGCCATTCGGATTCACCTGCGGGGCGTCATCCGGCAGGCCGAGACGGCGCAGCACGGCGAGCGCCTGCGA
>Ga0247727_10016545_pt1 | contig 11885 bp, 6 predicted proteins | sample WisWelCaveWW1625_FD_202498 | JGI IMG/M metagenome (GOLD analysis project Ga0247727, IMG submission 202498) | Biofilm microbial communities from Wishing Well Cave, Virginia, United States - WW16-25 | ecosystem: Environmental > Aquatic > Deep subsurface > Groundwater > Cave microbial mat | place...
TAAGAGGCAAATCATCAAGCACGATTTAAATCCCGTGAGGGATGAAATGTTTATAGCGCGAAGGCGCGTTTGATTTTCGAAACGCCGGAGGCGTGACATGTGTATTGAGTGACGCTAGAAAATTTTTCCACATGCCACCCCTTTGTTGGGGTTGGAAGTTGTGAAAACTTCGCGGCTATAAACACCGCACGCCTCCGGCGTTTTGTAGGCGCGCGAGTTAAGAACGAGTGAAGTCGGACTTGGGCAACGAAACTCTTTAGGTTTTCAAAAAAGCCGAAGCCCAAGTCCGACTTCGCTCGGCTTGGTTTTAATCCCGCTAGGGATGAAATGTTTATAGCATGACGGCCATTTGATTTTCAAAACGCCGGAGGCGTGACATGTGTTTTTCACGACGGTCATGAATTTTTTCACATGCCACCCCGCTGGGGTTTTGAGATCAATGGCTCGCGTCACGCTAGAAACATTTCACGCCTCCGGCGTTTTGAGAACGAGAGAAGTCGTGCTTGGGCTTTGTGGCTCTTTCATTCTTCAAGAGTCGTTGAGCCCAAGTCCGACTTCGCGCTGATTTTGGTCGAAGTTTATTTGCAACAACAGGAGATGAATTATGCGACGCATGGGTTTGCAACACCGGACATTCATAATGCTTTGTGCGAGCTTGTTGGCATTGGGCTTTGCCGCCGAAGCGTGGGCCACCGATGTCACATTGCGCTTGGTCGACCAAAACGGAGCGCTGATTCCGGCTTCGCAGTTTCAGGTGCTCACGCCGCCGGGAGGGACCGTACAAAATGGCGGAACGATTTCGTTACCGGATGGGAGTTACAGCATTAGATTGCTTCCCGGCTTAAATGGCTTGGCTCAATCAGGCGCTCTTTATCGTGATGAGATTGTCGCAATAGCAGGTAGCGCTCAGACAATAGATTTTGTTTGGATCACAGCATCTTTGCAAGTCAACATTGTTGACCAAAACAATGTTGCCATTCCCGCTTCTCAGTTTCTCATCGCCGCAGCAACCAACGTTCTCCCCGATGGAAGCTCTGTTGTTCTACCCGTTACTGAAGATCCCAACACCACTCTCATCACGGGAACTTATGGAGATGGATATGTCATCACGCTTTATCCAGGGTTCAATGGTCTAGCACAAGCAGGTCAACGTTTGATTCGTCTTGAAAACGCCGAGCTTAGTGTAGGAGACGCCGCAAAAATTTATTCATGGGTGACGGCGCCGCTACAAGTCAACATTGTTGATCAGAACAATGTTACCATTCCCGCTTCTCAGTTTCTCATCGAGGCAGCTACCAATGTTATTCCCGACGGAACTTCTACCATGCTGCCTGTCACAGATGATCCCAACAGCACGCCAATTGGAGGCACTTATGGGGATGGATACGCCATTACCTTGTATCCGGGGTTCAATGGTAGTTTGCAAAATGGACAACGATTGATTCGCAATGAGAAGGTTGAGCTTACAACGGGAGGAACGGCTAAAATTTATTTATGGGTGACGGCGCCGTTGCAGGTTAACATTGTTGATCAAAACAATGTCACCATCCTTGCTTCTCAATTTCTTATCGCAGCCGCGCCCAACGTTATTCCCGACGGAAGCTCTGTCGTGCTGCCCGTTACTGATGATCCCAACACCACGCCCATCGGTGGAACTTATGGTGGTGGATACGCCGTTACTTTATACCCGGGACTCAACGGGGTTTTACAACTTGGCCAGCGCCTGATTCGCAACGAAAATGTCGAGCTCGAACCTGGGGGAACGAGCCAAACCTTTGTTTGGGTGACAGCCCCACTCCAGATCAATCTTGTTGATCAGAACAACGTGCCCATCCCAGCATCGCAATTTCAGGTCGCAATAGCTACCGCCGTTATTCTCGACGGAAGTTCTGTCGTGTTGCCCGTTACTGATGATCCCAACAGCACACCCATTGGTGGAACTTATTGTGGCGGATACGCCGTTACTTTATACCCGGGACTCAACGGCGTTTTACAACTTGGCCAGCGCCTGATTCGCAACGAAAATGTCGAGCTCGAACCTGGGGGAACGAGCCAAACCTTTGTTTGGGTGACAGCCCCACTCCAGATCAATCTTGTTGATCAGAACAACGTGCCCATCCCAGCATCGCAATTTCAGGTCGCAATAGCTACCGCCGTTATTCTCGACGGAAGTTCTGTCGTGTTGCCCGTTACTGATGATCCCAACAGCACACCCATTGGTGGAACTTATTGTGGCGGATACGCCGTTACTTTATACCCGGGACTCAACGGCGTTTTACAACTTGGCCAGCGCCTGATTCGCAACGAAAATGTCGAGCTCGAACCTGGGGGAACGAGCCAAACCTTTGTTTGGGTGACAGCCCCACTCCAGATCAATCTTGTTGATCAGAACAACGTGTCCATCCCAGCATCGCAATTTCAGGTCGCAATAGCTACCGCCGTTATTCTCGACGGAAGCTCTGTCGTGCTGCCCGTTACTGATGATCCCAACACCACCCCCATCGGTGGAACTTATGGTGGTGGATACGCCGTTACTTTATACCCGGGACTCAACGGAGTTTTACAACCTGGCCAGCGCCTGATTCGCAACGAAAATGTCGAACTCACAGCAACAAATTTTGTACACAATTTTGCTTGGGAGATTTCCAAGGGTACATTGCATGTCGTCGATTTTTCAGAAAACGAAGTCAACGGTGCTTCAATACGTCATGGCGTTTTTTTAGGAACAGTCAACACGGGAACTTGTATTTCTCTTCCCATCACCGATAATTGGGTCTATCCAACTATCGGAGGCCAATACGCCAGCGGCTACGATTTCTACATTCAAACCGTGCCGGCTAATCCCTTTGAAGGCCCATTTACGTTCAGATTTCTTTCGAACAAAGTTATTGATCCGGCGTTCGTCACGCTGGCAAGCGGGCAGCACGGTTTGCGTTTCGATTTGATGACGCCAACCGTGCTCGCGGCACATGCTGGCTCCGATCAAACCATCAACCTCGGTCAATCCGTGCAGATTGGCGGCAGCCCAACTGCGACGGGCGGCAGTGGATCGTACACGATCAGTTGGTCTCCGAGCGACGGATTGGATGATGCTAGCGCTGCGAATCCGATGGCTTCACCTGCGAGCACGACGACTTATACCGTGACCGTAACAGATGATGCCACGGGCTGCCAAGCTACAGACGAAATCACGGTGCAGGTCAATCAAGTCAAACCCTTCGTCTTTCTCGCGGACAAGATCACGCTCAAGCGCGACAAGCAACGCACGCCGGCCGGGGATATTCATTCGAACGGCGCAATCACGATTGAGAAGGGCGATCCGAGCATTTATAATTCGAACCTCACCGCGGTGGGCAATATCGTCATTCAAAAGAGCAACACGGTTAATGGCAATGTCAAATCCGCGACAGCCATCACCAATCAAGGCACGATCAACGGCACACCGAGCATTGCGCCGGTGAATAGCGAGCCGTTGCCGAGCAAGAGTTTCAGCGCGGGCGGCGCGAACAAGACCGTGGCGCAAAACGGCTCGCTGAGCTTGTCGCCCGGCTCGTATGGCATCGTAACGCTGAACAGCTTCAGCACGCTCAAGCTCACGAGCGGCGATTATTATCTCAACGAGCTGCGTTATGCGAGCACCGTGACCTCGGCAGTGATCGAGATCGATTTGAGCAGCCGCAATCCCGTGACGATCAATGTCGTCAGCAACCTGCAATTGGGCAATGAAGTGGAGATTCGTCTGTTGCCAAACGGCGAGACCGATAGCAAGCTTGTGACGTTTTTCACCTTGCAAAACAGCGCGCTGAAGCTCGGCCGCGAGGCATATTTGCTCGGCTCATTCAATGCGCCTAACGCGCTTGCGACTTTGGTGAAGAACAGCCAACTGCGCGGCGCGATCTGCGCAAAAGAGTTGCTGGTGGAGCGCGATTGTTTGTTCCTGCATCACAATTCTTCGGGGAGTTTGCCGGGGCCGGGGAATTTGCCGAAGTCTTTGGATGAAGATGAAGAAGAAGTCATTGATAGTCATTCGTCATTGGTTATTGATTATCAGTTGGCGCAGAATTATCCGAACCCGTTCAATCCTTCGACGAAGATCAGCTTCGCGTTGCCCGAAGCGAGCGAAGTGGAGCTGCAAATTTTCAACGAAGCCGGGCAACTGGTGCGCACGTTGACAAGCGGCAGGTTTGCAAGCGGCAGGCATGAGCTGCACTGGGATGCGCGCAATCAAAGCGGGAAACAAGTCGCGGCGGGCGTGTATTTGTATCGCCTCACCGCGCGAGGCGAAAATGGGGAGGCGGTGTTCAGCGAGACGAAGAGGATGACTTTAGTGAAGTGACAAGGAGCCAAAGAGGATAAGGAGGCAAAATAGGATAAAGAGCCAAGGAGCCAAAAAGATTATATGGCGCAAAGCGAGATTCGGCTTTACTTGTTCCCAAACTCCGGTTTGGGAACACACGTGCTGAAGAAACTCTGTTTCTTGCCCATTCGGCCGGCATTTGAAACAGAGTTTCGCATGCAATTGCGTTCCCAAACGGGAGTTTGGGAACGAGAGTAAAAAAATCTCGGCCAAGCCGAGGTTGGAACATTTTCGGAATGTGTTCGAGCCTTTGCTCGCAAACGCGATATGCGTTGCGTGGCAGAGGCTTTGCTTTTTGTTGGATGAAAGCAACGCGAAATTATTTTCAAACCAATAAACAAGCAGCTTTCTTGCGCGAGCAACTCTCTCAAAGGCTATTTTTGAAATTGGCAATCTGGTTTTCGTAATCAAACATGTGGTTCATCGAACATTTGGAGAGAACGATGTCAGTGCGATCGGCAAATCTTGCAAATAAATTTTCGGCGGGCTGGTTGGCTCTCGTTTCATTCAGCGTGCTTGCGGTGCTTCTTTCTTCCTGCAAAGACAAAATCATGCTTCCTCCCCCCGGCCCGGAAGGCAAGCCGATTTATGCCGTCGATGTCAACAACACGTTGATTCGTTTTGGCAGCTTGTCGCCCGGCATCGTCACGCAGCGCGTTACGATCTCCGGCTTGCAGATTGGCGAGAAGATTCTCGGCATTGATTTCCGTCCGATTGATAAACAGCTCTATGCGTTGGGAAGCGCGAATCGCATTTACGTTCTTGATACGCTTTCAGGCGCGGCCACACAAATGGGAACGGCGACTTTCAGCCCGGCGTTGAGCGGCACGACCTTCGGATTCGATTTCAATCCCATGGCCGATCGCATTCGCGTACACGGTGATGATGAACAGAACCTGCGCTTGAACCAAGTGACTGGGCAACTTGCAGCGTTGGATTCCATCATTGCTTTTGCTTCGGGAGATGCGCGCGTCGGCGCGAATCCTAATCTTGCGGGCACGGCTTATACGAATAGCGTCGCAAATGCCACGACGACTTCGCTCTTCGCCATCGATTCGGATTTCGACATTTTGGTGAGCTTGCCTTCGCCGAATAACGGCAGGCTGGTGAGTATCGGGCCGTTGGGAGTCAACACGACCGACTTCGTGGGGTTCGACATTGCGGGAGATGACGGGACCGCGTATGCGAGCTTAACGGTTCCGCCTTCGGGAGTTTCAAGTTTATATACATTGAATTTGACCAATGGGGCCGCAACGTTTCTCGGCACGATTGGAAACAACGCGCCGCTGTTGAGCATTGCAATCCGGCCGTGACACGGTTGGGCGGATTAGAGAATCAAACTTAGAATAAAATGCCAACTTTTTTTTATCACCAACGGATAGATTAAGACCAACGGATGAAAAGACAAAAAAGCTTTACCCGTTGGCCTTAATCTATCCGTTGAAGCCGCCCGCAGGTGCTACGGTTTTCAGCTTGCCTGAAAATCCGTTGTAGATTTTTACACCACAAAAGCACAAAGCTCACAAAGAGAAGATAGAGCTTCTTTGTGAGCTTTGTGCTTTGTAGTGAAATTTTGCGCCGCCCCAGTAACCCCTCATTCCACAACTCCATCGCTCCCACTTCAAGACTTTTGCTTCTTCAAAACCACGGCAATGTTGTTGACCGCCTGCTGCGCTTGGAAGAGCTTGCGCACGTTGGCATATTCCGAGGCGGGCCAATAAGGGCGATTCAGTCGGAACATGCGCTGCACACTCAGGGTCTCTCCCAGCTTGCTGAACTGCGCGGCGCAATGGCCGACGGGGCTGGTATAAGCCGTGTCTGCCGGCAACGCTTCAATCATCCACGTTTCGGGGAGGGCGATATTCATCACCTCGATCAGCTCGTGGCCGTAATCAAACATCATCGCGGATCTGCGTTGCTCGGCTTGAAAAGGATTCGCGCTTTGTTTGAGATATTCGAAGGGCTGCAAGAGCACGCGGCCGCCCGGGCCTTGCTCCACTCCGGGAAATTCGATCTTGCACTCCAACTTCACGAGGGCGCCGGGGCGATCGCCGGTGTCGGCTGCGACGGAGTCGATTTGAAGGCCGGGCAGAACCTTCTTCAGTTCCTCTTGCAGTTTTTGTTGGCGCTCAACCGGCGTGGTTTGCGCGAGCAACAAATGGATCGCGCGCGCCGCATGCCCCAAGCGTTGCTCCGACATCTTGCCCGCAAGCTTCAAATCTTCTTGAAGCGCCAAAGTAAAAACCCGGCTGGTGCGATTATAATTGGCCGAAGAGAACGGCACACCAGCAAATTGCTTGATGATCACGTCGATCATCAGAGCGCTTACGCCTTCACTGAACCACGGCGCATGCGTCATCGGCAAGTGCAAATCGCCGGGCGAATAAAAACGAAAACTGCTGGCGCCGGGGTTGGGCACGGCCACCAGCGCGCGATCGAACTGCCAATACTTGGCATCCGGCACGAAGAGGTTCTCGTCGCGGTCCACGGCATAAGCCATCTTCGCGTCGATGTTCAGCTCGCGCAGCATATCATAAAAAACCAAATTGATGTCGAGCTGCGAGCCGTAGCCGCGCTTGAGCGTCTCGTCCGCGGTTTTATTGTCCTTGAAAGTCTTGCCGTTCGCGTCATCTTCGTCCAAGTAAGTAATGTTTTTGAGATGTGTTTGCAGCCAATCGTAGGCTGCGGCGATTTTTTTTTCCTCACTTTCCAAGCCCTGCCACGCGGCCACGGCCGACTTCACGCGCTTGTTGTCTTTCGTGAACAAGTCGAAGCCGGTGCGGAGATTCTTGGAGAGTTCTCCCCAATAGGCCTCCGCCGGGCTGGTGCCGCTGTAATAATAACGCAATTGCTCCTGCAGCGCAATCTCCGGCAGGGAATTCGGCTCCTCTTCAAAGGCCGGCACCTCGGCTACGCTGAAAAAAAGTTCTGTCGGCTCTTTGATCGAAGGAAACTGTTTGACGGTGATCTTCAAATCGTGCGGCAGCCAGAGATAATTCGGCGTCATGTATTCCCGCATAAAGGAGCTCAAGAAGCTGCTATAGCTCGAAGGCATTCCCGTCTCGCGGTTGAAGAGCCAGCGAAACTCGCCGCTTTGCAGCACGATCTCTTTTTGAATGAGCCAAACGCCGTACGGTTGTGGCAAACGATACTTGATCATGTATTCGACGATGCAGCCGTCGGCGATGCCGGGCAATAAAAAAGACTTCTGCTTGATCTTCACGCCTTTGGCTTTGAGAATTTCCTTTTCCAAAATTTGGCCGGGCGCGAGTGGAAATTCCTCGCCATTGGGCAAAACTGCGCGGCCGAGAATGGCTTCCACCTTCTGTTTGCGGTGCAAATAGGGCACGGTCACATCGCCCCATTTGCGGCCTTCGGCATTGAAGATTTTGATGCGGCGATAGATCGTGAGATAACACTTGTTGTTCGCGAGGTATTTGTTGTCATCCGCGGTGACCTTCTCGAAGATCATCACGGCATCACGGATGCCTTTGCTGCTGTCTTCAACCACGCTCCAATCCGCGGCGGTGATGGGCTGCCACGCGAACTCCTCGCCGGCAAAAACGCGCAGCGCCGGCAGCAGTACGAGCACGATTAGCTTCAAATACTTTTGGGTCATAAGGCCTCTCTTTCACAAAACGGAGAATTTCTTGCGCGATCATCGTTTTCATTTCTTCAAAAACGCCGTAGCCTTCGCAGCCGCGCTCATGTCCTGGCTCAACTTGCGCGCAGCGTGATATTCTTCCACCGGCAGCAAACGCCCGTTTTGTTGTTGCATGGATTGAAAGCGTAGGGTGTTGCCGCTCACCTGTGTTTGGCATTGCAATGAAGCCGCCGCGCACGCGTTGTCGAGCGCCGCAGGCGCTTCTTCGATCATCCAACTGCCGGGCAACGTCCATGTGATTTCGAATTCCTCGCGTTGGGCCGGGCCGAACCAAATCGGATGCTCGCGTTTTTCTGAGGTCAATGCCGGCGGCTGCGAAGGTTGAAAGAAATTGGTTTTCAAAAGCAGAAAGCCCCCGGTTGTTTTGGAATAATTCGGCGCGCGCAATTGAAACGAAACCCAGGCCGAGTCGCCTTGTGCGCCGGTTTGATAATTAGCAAGCGTCGCGGCCGGAACAGCTTGCGAAAAAAACGTGCGCCATTCTTCCATTTGCTTTTCTTGCGGAGTGAGGCCGCGTAGATAGCGCGAGGCCAACGCGCGATCGCCAAAATCCGTGATGCGGACTTCCGCAACCAACGCGCCCTCTGTAGATAAACTCGCTTGCGCGCGATAGCTGCGCCGATAATTTTCCGCGGTGCGATACGGCAAACGCTGCAACAGAGAATCGCTTTGGGTCGCCAGCAAAACCAAATCGCCTTGCAACACCACAGGCAGATCGCCCAAACGCGCGGCCGGATCGGTCGGATCGAAAAAGAGCCAGCCGTTCGTTGTCGCATTCGGCATTGCGGTGAGCTCGGGCAAGCTTTGCGTAGGAACGGCGATGATGCAATGGTTGAATTGAAACGGCGTGGGCAAAGTCGAGCGCACGGCATACGTGGTATTCGCCAGCACCGGCACGGAGGGAATGTGTACGGCTTGGAGCAGTGCGCGCATCAAAGTCGTTTTGTCTTTGCAATCGCCGTAGCGATTGTAAAGCGTCTGGCCCGCGGTGCGCGGCTGCCAACGCCCTTTGCCGATTTCGACCGCTACGTAGCGAATCTCATCGCGCACGAAGCCGGCAATCTTGTGAAGCTTCTCTTCCGGCGTTTGCAAGCCTTGGGTCAAGAGCTGCGCATGCGCGGCCACGGTTGTTTCCGGCCGCGCCGTGGGATTGTGAATCTCGGCGCACCAATTCGCGACCGACAGCCAATCGCGAAAATGCTCACTGCTCGTCATGGCAGCATTATAACCGACGACGGCGAGGCGCCGCGAAAGATATTGCCACGAGGGCATGAGCGGCTCTTCCGGGCGATAGGGCAGATCGCGTCCGGTCCAAACGTAACGCTCGCCCTCTTGCGCAAAGTGCAACTCGCGCATGTGCCACTCGGCTTGGTGCAGCGCCCAGCCTTTGGGCACGAGCACGGAGAAGCGCACGAGTCTCACCGGCTGCTGTTCTTGAAAAACGAAAGATTGATACGAGCTGGTCACGCCGGTTTCTTCGACGTCGTACTCGAACGCTGCAATCGCGCCGGTTTTGACGCCGTCCAGCTTGGCGACGAGCAGGTGGTTGTCGTCCGTCGGTCCGCTCGCGCTGATTTGCGCAATCCGGTCTTTCGATAAACTGCGCGTCTCGCTCTCTGGCCGCAGCGTCCAGCCTTTGAGATTTTTGATTTCACGAAAAGGCGCGAGAGCCTCGACGAGAACGCCGTAGCTCTCCGCCGAAGGCTTGAGAATGAGAACGGCTTTTTGAATGTGCGTTTGCGTTTTGCCTGCGGACATCACCACTTCCGCAGTGTGATGGAGGATGATTGCGGCAGCGTCTTTATGGGGGGAAAGTGTTGCGGCTTCCTTTGCCGATTGCTTGAGCCAATCGGGTTGGGCGAAAGCTGAGGAGGCGGCGATCCCAAAAAATGCCACCGCCGACCGTATTACAAATCTGGCGTGCATCATAAGCTTGTCCGTAATTTTGCTAAATGATTATCTTCTCACAAGCTTTATGACACACGCCGGAACGGAAAATTCTCAAGTTTTTTTGACCCTTGCGAAGGCTCCAAACCTTCGTAAGATGGCATTTGAAAAGCCCGAGCACCGTACAATTCCCCCCTTGAGGGAGTTAGGGGGGTGTTTCTAGAACGAGTACGCTCCTCTAAACTTATAACGATTGATGTTGCAAAGCGATCAAGCTGCAAATTTGCACTGTGTTGAGGCTTTGTGACGCGATGACACCCCCCCGAACCCCCTCAAGGAGGGACTTTTAAAATGTTATTTCTCCTTCGCCTTAAGCGTCGGCCAATTCTTGTCGCCGCTCGCGATATATTCCTCCCGCTTCTTGCGCCACTCTGCGCGCACGTCTTTGTTGTAGTTGAGGTAAAGCTTGCCGTTCACGATCTCCCAGGCTTCGGGGTCGATGGGCGCGGTGTAATTGTGCGCCACGGCCCACGCGCAATTGGCGCCATATTGCGGCGCATATTTCTCCGGCGCTCTTTTGAACAACTCCAAATTCTCTTGGCTCGCAAAGCGCCAGGTGCGCTCGTTCCAAACGTGCACGAAATCTTTTTTGCCGGGCGTTGGTTTGTTGGCTGTGAAATACGCTACGACATCATAGCCTTTGACAGCGAGCTTGGGAGTGGAGGCCGCAAGCGCAACGACTTGCAAGCACAGCGCAGCCGCCAAAAACGTGAATACAAAAATTCTTTTCAACATCGGGTTTGTCCTTTCGGGTTTTTAAAAACATCCATCCCGCTTTTCACGACTTCGCCCGCGTTTCAATTCTTGAAATAGACTCCCAATGAATACGACGGCGAAGCCAGCACGTTCTGCCCATACGTTGCGCCGTCGACGCCGGCGATGACGCCAAAGTTTTTGTTGAATTGATAAAACAAAGAAGGCCCGAGCGCGAGATAGCTCACGTTGTTGCCATAGAGTCCGCCCATGCCGCTGCGAATATTGTCTTCGCCGTTTTTCAACGAAGCCACGCCGGTGAATTTCATCATGAGTGTCACGTCATTCCAAAACGTATAGCCCAATTCCGCGGCATAACGAAACTCATCCGAAAAGCCTTTTGTGCGATTGTTGAAGCCGGCTTCGCCGGAGAAGTACATTGGCAACGGATAAAACGAATGCCCCAACTCCAGCGCGAGCAATTGATTGAACTCGCCGTCGCCGGTGAGTAAGCCGCTGCGTTGCTCTTCTTTGCCCAAAGGCAAGCCGAGCATCACCCGCGCGCTCAAGACGGTCGGCCCGTTCTGCTCAAGTCCGAAGCGAAAGCCCGCGTCACTATCCGCGAAGCCGGAAATAGAATCTCCGGCAAAATAAACGAACCCGCTGCTCTTGCCGATTTGGCGATTGAGCGCGATGCGCTTGTAGAATGGAACATGAGCAACAAGTGTGAAGCGCTCGCTCAGGCCATATTCGCCGTAAAAGCTCGTGGTGTAATCGCTCAACGCTGGAATGTCGATGAGCTTGCCGTTGGGTTCGAAGAAGCGGCGCGCATGAATGAAACGGCCTTCAAGTTTGTAGAACCCCTGCCCGGCCTTCTGCGTCCACGCGCCAGCGTGGACTTCGTTGGCGCTGTTGACGAACGCGAGTGCGATTATCAGGCTGATGATGATTTTCTTCACGTTTCTTTCTCCAAAAAATGATTTTGCGCAAACACTCTGCTTGGAACGTCATTCTGAAAGAACCTTCCCTCGCGCTTGGCACAAATCTCGAAAATATTACTCAGAGCGAAATATAGGTTACACTTCTCCCTTCTTGCATGTCATTCAGAAGGAAACTTTTTACGTGCTGGAGATGCTGCCAGCGCTTAAAAAGATTCCTCCTGAATGAGCGTGAGCCGAAGTGAGGTCGGCTCAGTCTTTGTACAAACGGTGAAAACCCTACCTG
>Ga0247727_10016546_pt1 | contig 11884 bp, 3 predicted proteins | sample WisWelCaveWW1625_FD_202498 | JGI IMG/M metagenome (GOLD analysis project Ga0247727, IMG submission 202498) | Biofilm microbial communities from Wishing Well Cave, Virginia, United States - WW16-25 | ecosystem: Environmental > Aquatic > Deep subsurface > Groundwater > Cave microbial mat | place...
TGTCGGCCGTGCTCGTTTCCGGGCCAGCCAGCGGCGCGCTGACGCTCAATGCCGACGGGTCGTTCGACTACACTCCGAATGTTAACTTCAACGGCGCCGATTCGTTCACCTACAAGGCCAACGACGGACTACTCGATTCCAACGTCGCCACAGTTACCATCACGATCAACGCCGTGAACGACGCTCCGACGGCGATCAACGACAGTTACAATGTGAACGAAGACAACACGCTCACGGTTTCGGCCCCCGGCGTTCTGGGAAATGACAGTGACGTGGAAAGTAGCCCGCTCACCGCGGTGCAGGTCGCGGGTCCCTCGAGCGGTTCGCTGTCGCTGAACGCGAACGGGTCGTTTGTCTACACGCCGAACGCGAATTTTAACGGCACTGATTCGTTCACCTACCGCGCCAACGACGGCATCGCCAATTCCAATGTGGCCACGGTCGCCATCACGGTGAACTTCGTGAACGATGCTCCCGTCGCGACGAATGACAGCTACAGTGTCAACGAGGACGGTACGCTGACGGCTTCTGCTCCCGGCGTTCTCGGCAACGACATCGACGTGGACGGCGACCTACTCACGGCCGTGCTGGTCAGCGGTCCAGTGAGCGGCGGTTTGGTTTTCAATGCCGACGGGTCGTTTGTCTACACGCCGAACGCGAACTTCAACGGCAACGATTCGTTTACCTACCGCGCCAACGACGGGGTAGCCAATTCGAACGTGGCCACGGTGTCGATTACTGTCAACCTGGTAAACGATGCTCCCGTGGCGGCGAACGACGGCTACAGCGTGAATGAAGACAACTCGCTGAACATCGCCGCCCCCGGCGTGCTTGGCAACGACAGCGACGTGGACGGCGACCCACTCACGGCCGTTCTCGTCAGCCCGCCCGCCAATGGTACTTTGACGCTGAACGCCAACGGTTCTTTCTTGTACGTACCGAATGCGAATTTCAATGGCGGCGACACGTTCGCGTACAAGGCAAACGACGGATCACTCGACTCCAATGTCGTGACGGTCTCAATCACCGTGAACCCGGTGAATGACGCACCAGTAGCGGCTAACGACGGCTACAGCGTCAACGAAGACACCACACTGAACGTGACGGTCCCCGGTGTGCTCGGCAACGACAGCGATATCGACGGCGATCCGCTGGCGGCCGTGCTCGTGAGCGGCCCGGTCAACGGCTCGCTGACCTTGAACGCCAATGGGTCGTTCAACTACGTCCCGAACGCGAATTTCAACGGCGGCGACACGTTCACGTACAAAGCAAACGACGGATCGCTCGACTCCAATGTCGTGACGGTTTCAATCACCGTGAACCCGGTGAATGACGCGCCGGTGGCGACAAACGATGTCTACAGCGTCAATGAAGATAACACATTGAACGTGACGGCCCCTGGCGTACTCGGCAACGACAGCGACGTCGACGGCGATTCGCTCACGGCAATTCTCGTCAGCGGCACATCGAACGGAACCGTGGCTCTGAACGCCGATGGCTCCTTCAGTTACACGCCGAACGCGAACTTCAACGGCTCAGATTCGTTCACGTACCGTTCGAACGACGGACCGCTTAGCTCGAACGTCGCAACAGTCACAATTACCGTCAACGCGGTTAATGACGCGCCGGTCGCAATCGACGATAGCTATGGCGTGAACGAGGACGGGACGCTGACCGTGACGGTTCCGGGTGTGCTCGGCAACGACAGCGATATCGACGGCGACCCGCTCACGGCCGTGTTGGTCGCCGGACCGGCCAGCGGTTCACTGACTCTCAACGCGAACGGGTCGTTTACCTACACACCCAACGCGAACTTTAGCGGCAGCGATTCGTTCACCTACCGCGCCAACGACGGCACCGTCAATTCCAATGTTGCGACGGTTACGATCACGGTGAACCCGGTGAACGATGCGCCCGTGGCGGTGAACGACAGCTACAGCGTCAACGAAGACAACACACTGAATGTGGTCGCCCCCGGCGTGCTCGGCAACGACAGCGACGTCGACGGCGACCCGCTCAGTGCCATCTTGATCAGCGGGCCGATCAGCGGCAGTTTGTCGCTTAATGCCGACGGGTCGTTTACCTACACGCCGAATGCGAACTTTTTTGGGCTCGATTCGTTCGGCTACAAGGCCAACGACGGCGTGGTCGATTCCAACGTGGCCATCGTGACGATCACGGTCAGTCCGGTGAACGACGCACCGGTCGCGGCCAACGACAGCTTCAGCGTCAATGAGGATTCCGTGCTGACGGTTGTCGCCCCCGGCGTGCTCGGCAACGACAGCGATATCGACGGCGATCCGCTTACGGCAGTACTCGTCAGTTCGCGGGCCAGCGGCAGTTTGACTCTCAACGCCAACGGGTCGTTCACTTACACACCAAACGCGAACTTCAACGGCAACGACTCGTTCACGTACAAAGCCAACGACAGCGTGGCCGATTCCAACGTCGCCACGGTTTCCATCACAGTCAATCCGGTCAACGACGCCCCAGTGGCCATGAATGACAGCTACAGCGTCGACGAAGACGATACGCTCACTGTCGAAGCTCCGGGCGTGCTGGGCAACGATAGCGACGTGGATGGCGATCCGATCACCGCCACGCTGGTGGCCGGCCCGACCAGCGGCAGTTTGACGCTCAACGCCAACGGGTCGTTCACCTACACACCGAATGCAAACTTCAACGGCAGCGATTCGTTCACGTACAAAGCAAGCGACGGCACAGCCGATTCCAACGTCGCCACGGTGTCCATAACGATCAACCCAGTGAATGACGCGCCGGTGGCGGCGAACGACAGCTTCAGCGTCAACGAAGACCAATCGCTCAATAGGGCGGCCCCGGGCGTGCTGGGCAACGACAGCGACGTGGATGGCGATCCGCTCGCGGCCGTTCTCGTGTCGGGTCCGGCCAGCGGAATTCTGACGCTGAACGCAAACGGCTCTTTCAATTACACGCCGAACGCAAATTTCAACGGCAGCGATTCGTTCACCTACAAGGCCAATGACGGCACGGCCGATTCCAACGTCGCTACCGTCACGATCACGGTCAATGCCGTGAACGATCCGCCGGTGGCAGTGAACGACAGCTACAGCCTGAACGAGGACAACGTGCTCTCGGTCGCGGCCCCGGGCGTGCTCGGCAACGACAGCGACGAAGAGGGCGACGCGCTCAGTGCCATTCTGGTTAGCGGCCCGGCGAGCGGCACGTTGAGTCTGAATGCGAATGGCTCGTTCACCTATACGCCGAATGCAAACTTCAGCGGCGCGGATTCGTTCACCTATCGAGCCAACGACGGCGCGGCCAATTCAAGCATCGCGACGGTTTCGATCACGGTCAATGCCGTGAACGACGTGCCGGTCGCAGCCGATGACAGCTACAGCGTGAGCGAAGACGCTACCTTGAACGTCGCAGCGCCCGGCGTGCTCGGCAACGACAGCGACGTGGACGGCGACCCGTTGACCGCAATCATGGTCGGCGGCCCAACCGACGGTTCCTTGACCCTCAATGCTAACGGCTCGTTCTCCTACACGCCGAACCCGAACTTTTTCGGAAGCGATTCGTTCACCTACAAGGCCAATGACGGCACAGCCGATTCCAACGTCGCTACCGTCACGATCACGGTCAATGCCGTGAACGATCCGCCGGTGGCAGTGAACGACAGCTACAGCGTGAACGAGGACAATGTACTCACCGTCGTCGCCCCCGCGGTGTTGAACAACGATAACGACGTGGACGGCAATCCGCTGACGGCGATGATGGTCAGCAGTCCGGCCAGCGGTTCGCTGACGTTGAATGCGAACGGCTCGTTTAGCTACACGCCGAACGCGAACTTTTTCGGCAGCGATTCGTTCACCTACCGGGCCAACGACGGCTCGGCCGACTCCAATCTCGCCACCGTGTCGATCTCGGTAAACGCGGTGAATGATGCCCCGGTCGCGACGAACGACGGGTACAGCGTGAATGAGGACAACACACTCAACGTCTCCGCACCGGGCGTGCTCGCCAACGACAGCGATGTGGATGGCGATTCGCTGACCGCCGTTCTGATTGCGGGCCCGGCCAACGGCACGCTGGTCCTGAACTCCGACGGATCATTTACTTACACGCCAAACGCGAACTTTTTCGGCAGCGACTCCTTCACGTACAAAGCCAATGACGGCGCGGTCGATTCCAACGTCGCCACGGTTTCGATCACGATTACTTCGGTGAACGACGCACCGATCACGGTCGATGACAGCTTCAGCTTGAACGAAGATGGCACGCTCACTGCCGTGGCACCCGGCGTGCTTGGCAATGACAGCGACGTGGACGGCGACCTGCTGACGGCCGCGTTGGTCAACGGTCCGGCCGGCGGGACGCTGACACTGAACGCCAACGGGTCATTCACCTACACGCCGAACACGAATTTCAACGGCGTCGATTCGTTCACCTACCGTGCCAATGACGGGGCCGCAAACTCCAACGTGGCCTCCGTGACGATCACAGTCAACCCGATCAACGACGCTCCTACAGAGGTCAACGACAGTTTCAGCGTCAACGAAGATGCCACACTCAACGTCGCGGCCCCCGGCGTGCTCGCCAACGACAGCGACGTGGACGGCGACCCGCTCATCGCCACCCTGGTCAGCGCACCAACTAGCGGCAGTCTCTCGTTCAGCGCCAACGGATCGTTCACCTACACACCCAACGCCAACTTTAATGGCACCGATTCGTTCACCTACAATGCGACCGACGGCTTGCTCGATTCCAACGTGGCCACGGTCACGATCACGGTCAACCCAGTCAATGACGCCCCGGTCGCGGCGGACGACAGCTATGCCGTGAACGAAGATAACACGCTCTCAATTGCCGCCCCCGGTGTGCTGAGTAACGACAGCGACCTGGACGGCGATCCGATCAACGCTGTGCTCGTGAGCGGCCCGGCCAACGGCACACTCACGCTGGCTGCCAACGGCTCGTTCAACTACACGCCGAATGCGAACTTCAATAGCAGCACCGACTCGTTCACCTACAAGGCCAACGACGGAGCGGCCGATTCAAACATTGTCGCCGTGTCGATCACCGTGAATCCAGTGAACGATGCACCGGTCGCGGTCGCCAACGGCTACTCGGTGAACGAAGACGCGACACTGTCCGTTGCCGCCGCGGGCGTACTGGCCAACGACTCGGACGCCGACGGCGACTCGCTGTCGGCTGTGCTCGTCTCCGGACCAGCCAGCGGCGCGCTGACGCTCAATGCCAACGGGTCGTTCGACTACACTCCGAATGTTAACTTCAACGGCGCCGATTCGTTCACGTACAAGGCGAACGACGGCACGGCCGACTCGAATGTCGTCACCGTCTCGATCACGGTCAACGCGGTGAATGACGCCCCGGTTGCCGTCGCCAACAGCTACTCGGTGAACGAAGACACGACCCTGTCCGTTGCCGCTGCGGGCGTACTGGCGAACGACTCGGACGCCGACGGCGATGCGCTGTCGGCCGTGCTCGTTTCCGGGCCAGCCAGCGGCGCGCTGACGCTCAATGCCGACGGGTCGTTCGACTACACTCCGAATGTTAACTTCAACGGCGCCGATTCGTTCACCTACAAGGCCAACGACGGCACGGCCGACTCGAACGTCGTCACCGTCTCGATCACGGTCAACGCGGTGAATGACGCGCCAGTCGCCGTGGCGGAAAGTTACTCGGTGAACGAAGACGCGGCACTGAGCGTCGCCGCCGCGGGAGTATTGGCGAACGACACCGATATCGACGGCGACGCTCTCTCCGCAGTGCTCGTCTCCGGAACTGCCAACGGGTCGCTAACGCTGAACGCCGATGGCTCGTTCAACTACACGCCGAATGCGAACTTCAACGGCCCTGATTCGTTTACCTATCAAGTAAATGACGCTATCGCCGACTCGAACACGGTCACCGTTTCGATCGCAGTAACGCCGGTAAATGATGTACCGAGCTTCATCAAGGGTGCGAACCAGACGGTGCTCGAAGACGCAGCGTTACAAACCATTGCCGGTTGGGCCACAGCGCTCAGCACCGGGCCGGCGAACGAGTCGGGCCAGATCTTGGACTTCATCGTCACGAACGACAATAACGGCCTGTTCTCAGTTCAGCCGGCGGTCTCGGCGACTGGCACGCCGACGTACACGCTCGCGGCGAACGCCAACGGATCGGCCACGGTCACGGTGCGGATTCACGACAACGGCGGCACTGCAAACGGCGGAGTGGACACGAGCGCCGCACAGACATTCACGATCACGGCCACCGCGGTCAACGACGTGCCGAGCTTCACGAAGGGCCCGGACCAGACTGTGCTCGAAGACGCCGCCGCGCAGACCATCGTCGGCTGGGCCACGGCCATCAGCGTCGGGCCAGCAGACGAATCGCGTCAGGCGCTCGCGTTCGTGATCACTGCGAATGCAAATCCGACGTTGTTCTCAGTCGGCCCTGCAATTGACGCGGCCACGGGGAATCTAACCTTCACCCCGGCGATGCACGTCACTGGAATGGCCACCATCAGCGTGGTCTTGCAAGACAACGGTGGCACGACCAACAGAGGTACGGACACATCGCCGTCCCAGAGTTTCACGATCACCATCAATCCGACATCGTGCGTGTTCTTGGAAGACGACTTCAACGACGGCACCATCGACCCCGTGCGGTGGACCACAAATACGAACATCGCGCGTGGGCCGGCATCCGTCACAGAGCGCAACGGCCGCATGGAGTTCGTGAACCGAGGGCACCTCATCAGTGCACGAGAGTTCGATCCGAATGTCGTCGGACCGATCCGGATCAGCGGCACTTGGACCTTCAGAGGCGCCAGCCACCCTGACCATGATTTTCTGCAGGTGTTGACTCGGAGCGACGGAATTCCTCGGGGCACGTATGGCGAGACAAACAACGGCATCGAGTTCCACGCGAACGGCAACGACTTCATCTCGATTGTGGAGCGGGTCAATGGCACTGCGACTACCCTGGCGGGGCCCGTACCAATCTCCATCAACGACGGCGAGACGTTCACGTTCGAGATCGCCGATGATGGAGTGAACTTGTCGTTCGCGCTGCGGGAGGTGGACGGTGATCGGTCGGCGGCGAATGTCGCCGCAACGAGCGATCGCCGGTACGCGAGCAACTTCATCGCGTTCCACAATCGCGAGAACAACAACGGCAGCAGCACCCTGGCCTACCTCGACAACGTGGTCGTCTCCTGCGACTTGCGCCCCGCGGGTCCGGAATTCCGAGTCAATACTTTCGTTACCGGTTCCCAAGTGACTCGGCCAGAGAACAAGCAGTCGATCGCGATGGACCGAAGCGGCCGTTACGTGATCACATGGGAAAGTGACGGGCAGGATGGGAGCGGCTACGGGATCTACGCTCAACGCTATGACGCAAACGGAGTCAGCCAGGGAAGCGAGTTTCAGGCGAACAGTTGGACGGCGAGCGATCAGCGGGCATCGACTGTCGCCATGGATGCAGCGGGGAACTTTGTGATCACCTGGCACAGCCTTGGTCAGGACGGCAGCGGGTTCGGGATCTATGCGAGACTATACGACAAAGACGGCGTTCCGCGAGCCAGCGAGTTCCTGGTCACGAACACGACGGCAGGCGACCAGTTGTATCCCACTGTGGGTATGGATGCTGCCGGTAATTTCACGATTGCATGGAGCAGTGCTGACGGCAACGAACGCGGTGTCTTCGCGCAGAGATTTGATGCCACAGGTCGAGCACGTGATAACGAGTTCCGCGTGAACACGACGATCACCGACGATCAGTTGGCGCCGGCGATCGCCATAAATGCAGCGGGAGGTCTCGTGATCGTCTGGAGGTCACGCAACTGGGGCAGTGGTGAGGATGGGATCTATGCCCAGCGATATGGAGCGGCTGGTGCGGCACTGGGCGTAGAATTCCGGGTCAACAGCACGACGACCGGCGATCAGTCGTTCCCCACGGTAGCGATGGGCGACGACAGCCGATTCGTCGTTGGTTGGCAGAACTACTACGCCGAGAGTCGGAGCTACGCCATCCGCGCTCAGCGCTATGGTGCGGACGGTCAGCCGGAAGGCGAGGAGTTTCGTGTCAGTCCGGACTCCACCGGTCCGGACTTCACCGGCACTGAGTGGCTCCCCAGCGTTGCGATGGACACGATTGGAGACTTTGTTTTTGTCTGGGAGAGTGGCACGGCCGACAATGCGGGAGTGGGCGTGAATGCAAAGGCGTACAGCAATTCTGGTCTGACCCGTGCCGCAGAGTTTCGCGTCAATTCGACCATGACGGGCGACCAGCGATTCCCTGCGGTAGCGACGAGCGACAATGCGTTTGTCGTCGCCTGGAGCGGAAATGGGCGCGGCGACGGCGACGGTGTGTTCGCCCAGCGGTTCGCAAACTTCAATAGGAAGCTGGGACCGGACCTGGTCGTGTCGTCGCTCGCAGTCACTTCCTACAGTGCGACGCGGATCGACTACAGCTTTACGATTACCAACATCGGCACAGTGGCCGCGAACCTCGACGGACCGACCGCCGCCAACTGGGACAACGTGAGCGTTCAGGCATTTCTCTCGTTCGACACGGTGCTCGGCAACGGCGATGACCGCGCGGCCGGTTGGACGATTCTGGGTCTCTCGCCGCTTGGTCTGCTCGAAACCGGCCAGTCCCGCACAGGATCGTTCGGCGCCAGCGCCGTGGTCGATCTCAGCGTTCGGACGTACTTGATCCTAAAAGTCGATTGGGGAAGTGTCGTGTCGGAGTCGGATGAGCAGAACAATATCATCGTGATCCGAATTGCATGACTGGTCCTACGCAGCCGCTGCAGGGCAGAGTTTGCCCTGCCGGTGATGGCCGAGGGATCGGGCGGCAGGGCGAGCATGCGCCTTCTGGCCGTTCTTCGGCAACTCAGTCTCAGACCTCCTGATCTCGCGGAAAATAATCTGGTCCCAAGTCTGTCCGGCCCGCCCGTATGACCCCGAGAAGGTCCCAGGAAAGAAACCGGGCTAATTCCAAAACCAATTGTTGTGAAACCACTTGCGAATATGGTCCATTTTTTTTCCTGGGACCATCCGGCCCAAGCGGTCCCGGTTTGTTTTCCGACAGCGATCATCGCTGAATTGATACAACACCCTTTTTGAGAAGTTATTTATGGTGTAGGGGGCGAGGATGAGATCAGGAGGTCTGAGTCTGAAGTTGGCCTTGGCCACGGATTGTCCTCTCGTGAGCGTCACAGTCGACCACCGACCGCGATCAGAAGCGCGGTGAACCCCGAAAGCAGTTTTCACAACAAAGTGTTGCCGTTTCCGGACCGACTGGTTGAATTGGAAATCGGCCTGCCGCGTACTTCATTCAAATCGCGACTCTTGTGGCAGCCGATTTCCCGCCGGATCGTTTCGATCTCGTCGATGCGTCGATTGAGGCATTGTCGACTCATGATGCCGATCTTTGTTCCGGCCATGTTTAGCCAATTGGCGTGCTTGGGGGTATTGTGCAACTCCAGCCGCTCCAGCATCCGCCGTGCCTGTTCCGGCGCGAACGCTTCGTACAACGAGGCTCCCGTGTGGGTGTTCAAATTGTCCAGTACCAGTTGAATCTTCTTCGCGTGTGCATAATGCACATCCACGATGTGGTACACGAACTCCGCGTTTGTCTTGGGCGGAATGCGACACGATTTCACCCGCAACGGCTGGATGTCGGTTTTTTTTAAGTGACTGCCGCACGATTTCATGCGAAATGGCCTCGACGCACTTCAGAGTGACCAGTTCATTGGTCAACAGTTCGAGTGTCCATCGGCTCCGTCCGGCGGGTGGGTCACTGCACGCCAGGGTAATCAATTGCTGCTCAAGCGCTCCTCGGATTTTGACCTTCTCGGGGCGCGGGACCTGGGGATGCAGATTTAAGGCGGCTTCAAAACTCTCCAGCACGAATCGCTTGCGAACGCCGCGGCTAGCGTGCCGGCCGAGAGTTCTCATCAACGAACGGCAGAACGTACCCACGCAGTTGATCGCCGTAGAACATCGCGCCCCCAAGGGTCCGGAGAATTCAATTTGAACGGTCGTCAAAACTTGCCGGAGCGGTTTGAGCAGGTTAGGCTCATGCACTGGCGAACAAACCATTGCGTCATGAACAAGTGCCTTACGAAAGGAGAAATACCATGCGACCGGCTACTTCGCTAACACTGATCGCTGCCGCTGTGCTCGTGGGAATTCTGGCAGCGATCCCGGCTCTCGCGGGTGGTGCTCAAACTCCGGAAGGATTCACGTCGCTGTTCAACGGGCGAGATTTCACCGAGTGGAAAATTCCGGAGGGTGACAACGGGCACTGGAAGATCGTCAATGGCGTGATCGATTACGATGCACAAAGCGAAAGCACCGGCGACAAATGCCTGTGGTCCGAGCGCGAGTTCGGCGACTTTGTGCTGCGGGTCGATTGGCGGATCAAGGAGACGCCGTTCATCAACCCGAACGTACCGATCATTCTGCCCGACGGTTCGCACAAGAAGGACGCCGACGGCAAGGAGATCAAAATGTCTGTGCCCGACTCGGACTCGGGCGTATTCCTGCGCGGGGAGGGAAAATCGCAGATCAACATTTGGTGTTGGCCGGTCGGATCGGGCGAGGTCTATGGCTACCGCATGGACAAGTCGATGCCGCCCGAAGTTCGAGCCGGTGTGACTCCGCGAAAGAATGCCGACAAGAACATCGGCGAATGGAACACGTTTGAAATCACCATGAAGGGCGACCAGCTCACCGTGGTCCTCAACGGCGAAAGAGTGATCGAGAGTGCCCAGTTGCCTGGCATCCCTGCGCGTGGCAAGTTGGCACTGCAACACCACGGCGGCAAGAAGGACGGCAAATGGAGCGGCCCGCCAAGTTTGGTGCAGTTCCGAAACATCTACGTCAAGGAGTTGAAATGATCTCCAACCTGCAACCGAAAACTTACTGGTTGCTCGCGTCTTTCTTCTTTACCAGTTGCAATCAGGCGCCTTCTGGAAACATTACGCCCGCCTCAAGTCCACCATCGAACGCCACAAAGACACCAACCACCAGCGCAGTGCCTCCAATAGTTCGCTCGGCCCAATCCGCCCCGAATCTTGCGGAAGCCACAGGCGAAGGCCAGCCGACTCAGCCCGATGTAGCCTCCAACGCATCCGCACCCTCCGCACCCATCGCCGCACCAGGGGCACCCCCGACCAACGCATCACCACGGATTCAACTTTCCACGGGTATCGCGCTGGCTCAAACCCTTCCCGACGGAACCAGCGTGCTGTGCAGCATGGAATACCAGTGGGTCGGAGGCGGAGCCTTGCCGGGCGTCGAGTACCTTTGGGTCATCGAGTTGGGCAATGGGCAACGGATGACCGGCCTGGCCAATGTCTCGAAGCGTAACGGCACAATTCAAGCCATTCTACGCGGCGTCAAGCCGGACCAAGGGCCGTTCAAAGCGGCCGTCTTCGTGAAAAACCAAAACCCCGGATTGGGATCTGAGCAGATCAGCGATTTCGTCAATCTGACGAATTGAGTGCGGCACACAAGCCCGAAGCGCAAGCGAGAGGTCCCCGGCATCCCCGCGCTACTCACAACCGTGCCCCTTCAGACACCTCGACAACCCGTCTTCTGATCTTGAGCACGAATTCGCCGTAGCCTCGTTTCTAATCCGTTTTATCGGCCACTCCCGTGCCGCGGACAGTCAAAGGTATTTCTCGGAGACCGCGATCGTCTACATACATCACCATCGGCGCTTCAAACGCCCCTGGGGTAGCGACTTTTAACTCGGCGACGAAGATGACCTCACTCCCTGGCAAAACAGTAAAAGGGATATCAGGATGCTTCGCACGGAAGCAACAATTATCCGCTCAGTCCCGAGAGAACCCGATCACCGTGACCGCGTCGCGCCCGCG
>Ga0247727_10016547_pt1 | contig 11884 bp, 5 predicted proteins | sample WisWelCaveWW1625_FD_202498 | JGI IMG/M metagenome (GOLD analysis project Ga0247727, IMG submission 202498) | Biofilm microbial communities from Wishing Well Cave, Virginia, United States - WW16-25 | ecosystem: Environmental > Aquatic > Deep subsurface > Groundwater > Cave microbial mat | place...
CTCGAGGACGAAGTCGCTCGCGGCCAGGAGCGCGGCGAGCGAGCCGACCGCGCGGTACCGGCGGTGCAACTTCGCAAGCGCTTCGGCCTTTCCAGGTTCGAGGTCAAACAGGGCGACCGAGGTGACCGGCGCGAAGGCCACAAGCCGCTTCGCGACGGTCCGGCCGATGGAGCCGCACCCCACGATTCCAAGCCGCATGGGAAGTTCGCGCGAGCCGGTGCGGCCACTTAAAGTCGCGCGAGTCGCCCGGGCGCGGCGGCATCCGGGCTCCGAATTCCGCGGGGAAGAGCCGCCGCTTCAAGATTAAATACAAAAGACGCTTCGACGGGATGGGGATGAAGGGATGTCGTTTCTCCGCCGGCTCGCCGCTTTCCTAATCGCTGCTGCAACCCTGTCGACCGTGTTTGCCGGGGCGGGAAGCGCGGGCAGCCACTACCCGCTTTCCGTCGTGCTTTGGAACGACGAAGCGAACGGCCTCAGCGCGGGCCAAACCTTCACCGTGTGGGCGCAGGTCCACCACGGTGATGCCCCCTCCAATGCCTCCACCGTGACGTTCCGCTACGGACTCGGCGTGATCAACGCGATCTTCCCGGCGGTCAACCACACGGGCGTGTACGCGGGCGCGCCGGGCCTCTACCGGGCCACCGTGACCGTGACGCTCCTGGAAACGATCGCGACGCTATCCGGGCTTGCGGTCATCGTGCAGGAAGGCAATGACATCGCGAGCACCACCCGGATCGTGGCCATCGCCATCCAACTCGGCGGCCCGGGCGGAGGCGGGCCGTGGACCGTGACCGCGGGGGTCGAAAACCTTTTCGAACTCGGCGCCACGGCCGACCCGGGCGAGACCCTCCGGTGGCGGATTGACACCTACAACGCGGGTTTGCACGCAAACGCGACGAGCCTCCAGCTCAACCTGTACGAAGCGCCCGACGTGGATTTCACGGAAGTGCCGACTCCGCTCACCCCGGTGTGGTGGAACGAGGGAGTCTACATGGTCAACACCACCGTGCCCGCGGGCCTTACCGAGGGGCGCGAATTCGTGCTGCAGGCCGTTGTCGACGAGTCGAACTACGCGGCGGTGAACGCGTCGCTCGACGTGTGGTTTTACGACACGGTCGTGGCGTTCAGCGCGCACAATGAAACGCTGATCGCAGGCGAGCTCACGATCGGCGACGGCGCCACGCCTGTTGGGGGCGTCGATGTGGCGCTCGAGCTGGCCGAGGACGGGAACCCCTCGCATGTCGTCGGGTGGATCAACGGCACGACGAACGGCACCGGCAAACTAGCGTTTTCCGTCCCGAACGACGGCACGATCAGCCTCACCTCGCGTGGTTGGTTGAACAAGACCGGCGGAAACTCGCAGTTTGTCACCGGGTGGATTCGCATGGCTCCCACCTATTCCCCCCCGACGCCGAACCCCGGCCGGTTTGACGCCGTGCCGCAGCAGAACCTCTCGCTCATGGCCTGGAGCGGCGTGCAAGACCTCGAGTTCCAGTTCTTCGCGAACGGCACGGTATGGTCGAGCCGTTCGGTGCTCGCGTTTGTGTCGGGCGCGCGCGGGATAATCGCGCAGGCGAACCTCACGACGGACGGCAGCGGCCGCGCCACGCTTTCGGTGGACCTTTCCGCGAAGCCCGCCTCGATCGACGACCTGATCAACCAAGCGCTCAACTTCACTTTCCGCGCACCCACCGGCCTCGACGCGAGCTCGAGCGACGGCCAGTGGTGGGGGGAAGACGAGGAGCGTGGCCTGCCGGATCCGAACACCGGGGCCGCTTCGATCCTCCTCGACACGGACCTCTCGTTCACCACGGAGCCGCTCGCGGTGGGGTCGCCCTTCGGAGTCGGCATCAAGTATTTGGGAACGAAGACGGGCCTTGACCGGGCCGCCGCCATTCTGATGCCGGGCGGCATCGAAAGCATCTTTGACGGCCTTACCGGGAACTTCGATGTGTGGACGGGCCACGATCAGCCCTTCATCAATGCGCTCATTGGCGGCGCCCCCTCCGAGTACTTTGGCCCCGTGCGGGTGCCCGCGTACTGGCCGAACACGACCTACACGCTCCTCGCGGTGGCCGTGCCTTCGTTTTCGATACTCGCCTCCGGCGACGCCATCACGATGGGCGCGCTGAACTGGACGCAGCTTTCGCCTGGGGAGTTCCTGGCGGATTTTGCTCCAAGCACCGACACCGCGCCGCCAGCGATCTTCGGCCAAGGCGACATCACAACGACCGTAGGCCCGGTCGACTTCGTGAGCCACGTCTACGATGACTCCTTGGACTTCCATTCGGTCGGGCAGGTGTCCTACGACTTCTTCGACCACGCGACTGGCGTACAGCTTGTGGGGGAGACGGCCGCCTACAACTTCACGCGTCCCGGGATCTTCACCGTGATGCTGACCGCACGAGATGGGTCGGGCAACACCGCCTGGCATGTGTTCACGGTGACGGTTCTCGACACGACGGCCCCCGCGGTGAGCGCCGGGCCGGACTTCTTCGCCCTCGGCGGGAGCGTTGTCAATTTCAGCGCGACGCTCTCCGACGACGATGTGGGATTCCCCGGGAATGCGACCGTCGCGTGGACTTTCGCCTACAATGGGACGCCGGTAACGCTCTCGGGCGCCGCCGCGCAGTTTACTTTCTGGACGGTTGGCACCTACACGGTGACCCTCAACGTGACGGACGCCGCGGGCAACTGGGCGCTCGACACCGTCACGGTCACCGTCACCTCCCCGGACACGGTAACGCCCACGGTGGACGCAGGGCCCGACCGGACGGTCGACGCGGGGGCGGCCGTGGACTTCAACGGTACCGCCACGGACAATGACCTGAACTTCCCGCTCGGCGCGACCTGCGGTTGGACCTTCTCGTACAATGGCACCCCTGAGGCGTTCAGCGGCTCCAACTTCACCTTCACCTTTTGGACGCTCGGCACCGTCGACCTCCTTCACTTCTGCCTTGACTTCTGGGGGAACCTCGGGCAAGACACGGTGACGATCACTGTCGACCGGCCCGACAAGCTAGCCCCCGTGGCCGACGCGGGCCCGGACGTCACGGTCGACGCGGGAACGGCCATCGCATTTGCGGGGTCGGCCACGGACAACGACCCGGCCTTCGACTCCGTGGCGACCTATTGGTGGCTGTTTACCTACGCGGGCGCTCCCCAGAACCTTTCGGGCCCGACTCCGTCCTTCACCTTCGACGAAGCGGGCGATTACACCGTGACGCTTTTTGCGCGGGACGGGTGGGGGAATGTGGGTAGCGACACGATGGCCGTGCATGTCCTCGTGCCGGACACGACGGCGCCCGTGATCGTCGCGCTGCCTGACCAAGCGCTTTCCCCCGGCACATGGCTAAACATCTCGGCGACGGTCACCGACGGCGACCCCACCTTCCCCTCAACGGGCAACCTCTCCTGGACCCTTACCTTCGCCGGCGCGCCGGTCGAGCAATCCGGAGCCGCCTTCTCATTCTTTTTTGGAACAGCGGGCGAATTTGTCGTGCTCTTCACGGCCCGGGACGCGGCGGGCAACGCCGCGTCGCGCAGTCTTGTGGTGCGCGTCGCGGTGCCGGACACGACCGCCCCTACCGTGACCGCTTCCGCGACCCCCACAACCGTGGAGGCCGGCTCGCGGGTCAGCTTTGCGGGGTCGGCGGCCGACCGCGGCGTTGCGCTTTTGGAGCCGCGGCTTTTCAACTGGAGTTTCACTTACAATGGAACGCCGGTAACGCTGCCGGGCGCCTCGGCTGAATTCACCTTCGCCTTCCCGGGGTTGTACTTGGTCAACCTGACCGTGCGCGACCTCGCGGGCAACGTCGGCTTCGCGAACGTCACGGTCACCGTGACCGAGCCGGCGCCGCCCCCGCCAACCACCGCGGGCGGCGATCTGACGCCCCTCCTCATCGCTGCGCTCCTCGTAGTCGGCGGCGCGGCCGCCTACGCGATCACGCGACGGCGCGGGCCCGCCGAGGAACCGAAGGCCGAAAAAATCGCGGACGCGCCGGCCAAACCCGACAAGCCGGCCCCCGCCGAGAACGGGCCGAGAACCGCGAGCCAGCCGTCGCCGGAGGAAGACAAGGACCTCGACGACTTGCTGAACTAAAGGCCCCCGGCGCTCCGGAAACGGGCGCGGCTTTTATAGGCCCCCGGCCCCGATCGAGGCGCGATGTCGCAGGCAAGCATGGCCACGGCGGCCGCGGAGTCCGCGCCGACGCGCGGCGACTTCGAGAAGGAGACCCTCATCAGCGGAGAGCGAATCCTCGCGAAATTCCACCCTCACCCGGTGTCGTTCGTCCGGTGGTACCTCCCCTCGATTCTCCTCTTCATTTGGACGGGCACCTACCTCATCCTCTACTTCGGGTTCGCTTGGCTTTTCAGAGGGTTCAGCAGCTCGCTTGGCGGCGCCGCGGAAATCGCGCCCCTCCTTTTCTGGGCGATCGGGGCGTTCCTTATCGGGCTTGTGATGCCGCGCAACCCACGCACCGCGCGCGAGAATACAAGCGCGGCGACGTTCCTCAAAGCGATCCACTACCTGTACCTCTTGCTCCTCGCGCTGCCGTTCATCCTGTACTTCGTGTTCCGGGCGCGGGCAGCGGCGGTTGAGCTGTCGCCCTGGGTGCAGCTCTACGCGCTCCTCCTCAGCGTGCTCATGGTCCTTCTCTTCGACCTCTACCGCCGGTCGTTCAGCTACTTCGTGACGAATTTCCGCGTGATTTTCCGCTACAAATTTTTCAAGACCGCGGAGAACAACCTGCGCTTCTCGCAGATCCGGGATGTGGAGATCAACCGCACCCTGCTCCAGCGGATGTTCAAGCTCGGGAACGTGCGCCCCTACACGGGGACGGAGGAGAACCTCGTCGACCTCACTCCCGGGTACGACTCTCCGGACGAGTGCTTCTATGGCGTGCGCAACCCAGAATACGTGAAGCGGCTCATCCTCGAGCAGATGCTCGGGCCCACGGACACCCTCCACACCTCCGTGTACGGGGCGGGCATGCCGGCCTCGCCGGGGACCGCCCCGCCGGGTGGGCCTGCGGCCCCGGGTGTTGCCGCAACCGGCGCTCCCGCGGCCGCTGCCGCTGCGGGGACCGCGGGGTCTGCGGACTCCGAGCGTGTGAAGCGGCTCGAGAAGGAACTCGAGCGCCTCCGCAAGGAGCAACCGAGCGTGCCCTCGAAGGCCGCAGTCCCAGCCTCCCCGGCAGAAGGGGCTCCTCCCGCGACCAAGCTCGCCGCCTCAACCGAGCTCCCGGCCCCCGCGAAAACGGCACGGCTGTCCGATGTGACGCCGACCGTCGGCGTCCGCGCGCCCGAGGAGAAGCGGCACGCGGAGTTCGGCGACGACCGGGATGCGTTCGCGGCGTCCGACGAGTCTTTCCGCGGGGCGAGCAAGGACCCGAAGAAGCCGGCGCCCCGGCCCACGGCCGCCGACGAAAGCGACAAGCCGCGCGGAATCTGACGGGCCCTGTCGTGGCCATTCGAGCCCCGTTCGGCACCTTTTAAGTAGGCTTTGCCGCCTCGAAGCCAAGGTGGCACCGACGAGAACCGGCAAGATCGCCGCCTTCGCGCTGGCGATCCTCATGGTCGCGCCCGTTTCGGCCGCGCCGCCGGCCCTCGCGGAAAGCGACGCGCCCCCCTTGACGCTCCGTCCCCTTGCCCTCATCAACGCGAGCCAGTTTGCGGCGGCCCGCTACCTCGTCGTGACGACGCTCACCTACAGCGCCGCAATGCAGTCGATCGCCGATTGGAAGACCCAGAAAGGCCTGCCGGCCCGCGTCGCGCTGCTCGAGGACATCACGACCTCCTATGCCGGCCGCGACGACGCCGAGAAGATCCACAACTTCCTCCAGGACGTCTACTTCAACGCCACGGGGAGCCAGCTGAAGTACGTCCTGCTTGGCGGCGGCGCGGGGCTGATCCCGATCCGGTATTTGCGCACGGGGGGCAGCGTCGTCACCTCGTACACCCACGACGACGTCTTCTCGGACGTGTACTACGCGGGCCTCAACTCCGACTGGGACGGCAACGGGAACAACGTGTTCGGGGAGTACGGCGAGGAGGACTGGGACGCAAATGTGTACGTCGGACGGCTCCCGTTTGGCAGCCCGTCCGAGGCGGCCTTCGCGCGCGACAACCTGCTGTCGTACGAGAAGACGCCCTTCGTCGGCGCCTGGATGGCGAGCGCCGCGGCCTTCGCGTCGGTGATGGACCCGCCGAACAAGCTCGTCCCGCCGAACGACTACGCGTGGTGGGAAGACAACGCGATCCGCTCGGTGTGGAACACGCAGCCGTACCTGCCGCCGACCATGACCTTGGACCTGCTTGCCGACTACTACGAGCTGGACCCGGGGAACTACACCCCCGCCCAGGACCGCCTGTCGAACGCGAGCATGGTAGGCTCGATCAACGCCGGGAAATCCGTGGTCATCAGCGTCACGCACGGGTGGGTGCCGTCGGGGAGGGGCGTCCCGGAGTACCGCGGCTTTGACGGCGTCGTGTATTCATGGGGCGACGGGCTCACGTACCTCAACGCGAGCAGCTTCACGAACTTCGGGCAGCTCTCGTTCGGCTACTTCTCGTCCTGCCTCATCGGGAATTTCTCGAACACGGCGCTGCCGAACTTCGGACGGTTCGTCGTGCAGGACAACCACGGGTTCGTCGCCGAGATCGTCCCCACCGATGGGACGCTGCGGGGCGAAGACGACTTCAACTCGCTTGGCATCCGCGAGGGCAACTGGTGGCAGTCCGAGAACTTTTGGAAAAATTTCTTCACGGGGACCGACCCCTTCAGGCCGGGGCCGGCCCTGTACCAGGGCATCCGCGACTACGCGGTGCACGTGGTTGATGAGGGCCGGGACGAGACCTGGGGGGGCTACCGGACACAGAAGGCCGTCTACAACCTGCTCGGCGACCCCGAGGTGCCGATTTGGACGGATGTGGCGGCGAGCTTCAACGCGACGCTCCCCACACAGGTTTACACCGCCGAGAGCCACTTCCGGGCGACGCTTACCGACACGCTCGGCCGCCCGGCGGCAGGCGCCACGGTGGCGCTCACCGGGGCGGGCGTCTACGCGGTCGGCACCACGGATGCGCTAGGGCGCGTGGACATGGTCGTGGCGCCGACCTCCACGGGCTCGCTCTGGGTGACCGCGACCCTCCACAATTTCCTGCCGTTCCAGGCGACCGTGCCCGTCGTCACGGCGCCTCCCGACCTGTCGATTGGCCCCGCCAACGTGTCCCTCCCCGCGCCGGTGCTGCGCGCAGGCGAACTGGTCCAGGTGAATTTCACCGTGCGGAATGTCGGCCAACTTGCTGCCGGCCCCACCGACGCGCGGGCCTTGGTGACGCCGCCCGGGGGCTTGCCGCAGATCGTGGCGCCTTCGCTCCCGCTTGGCGCGCTTTCGCCGGGCCAATCCGTGCAGGCCTCATTCAATTGGACGCCGGTCGAGGACGGGTTGTCCGAACTGCGCATCGTGGTGGACCCCGGAGACGCGGTCGCCGAATTCGACGAACTGAACAATGAGGTCACGCTCCCCGTGGAGGTCTCCAGCGTCGACTTGTTCCTTGACGCCGCGAGCATCGGCCTAAATCCGCCGGGGCAAGTTGTCCCGGGCGGGAGCCTCACGGCGGAGGGGCCGATCGGGCGCGTGGGCCTCGTCCCGCGCCCCTACCTCGTCGGCTATGAGCTCCTGCGCGCGGATGGATCGGTGGTAAGCAGCGGCAACACCGTCGCCTCCAATACGCAGGGGGCGTTCACGCTCGCGGTGCAGGCCCCGGAAGCCGGGACCTTCACCTTGCGCATTTCCGCGGACTCCGGGGGCGATGTCTCGGAGTTTGACGAGTCGAACAACGCCGCCGAGTTTGCCGTTTCCGCGGGCGCAGGTCCCACGATCTATGCGCTGCCCGCCGTGCTCGTCGACGAAAATGCGGCCCCCGCCGCGGCAATCCCCGACCTGCGGGGCTTCGTGGCCGACCCTGACACGCCGTTCTCGCAGCTCACCATCGCCGCGCAGGCGTCCGCGCCCGAGCTTTCGGTCTGGGTGGACGGTTTCGCGCTCTACGCCCACCCTCGGCCTCATTGGTCGGGGACGGGCACCGTGACGCTCGACGTCTCGGACGGCCGTGAGAGCGCGCGCACCTCGACCTCGTTCACGGTCCATCCGGCCGACGCGCCTCCGCAGGTCGACCACCCGCCCGCCCAATTTGCGGTCGTCGGCGAGCCCTTCGTGTTCCAAATCCAGGCGAGCGACCCGGACGGAGGCACCCTCTCCTTCGCGTCATCGGCCTCGGGCCCTCCCGCCATGCCGGCGCTCCCCGTCGACGGAAACGGCCGCATCGCGTTTGTCCCCGCGGAAGGGCTGGTGGGCTCGTGGGCCTTCACAATCACCGTGCGCGACGGTTCCGGGCAAACCACGGGCGTGCCGTTCCTCCTGTCGGTGCTCCCGTCGAACCGCGCGCCGGAGCTTGCCGACATGGGGCGCCTCGAAATCACCCGCGGCGCGGCCGCCTCCTTCACGCTCATCGCGGTCGACCCCGACGGCGACCCGGTTACCTTCACGGCCGATACGGCGCGCGCAACCCTCTCGGCCGCGGGCGCGCTCCGCCTCACGGCGGAGCAGGTCGCCGCCCTGCCGGACGGCGACGCCGTTATCGCGGTCACGGTGAGCGACGGCCGTGCGGAAAGCCATGGCTTCGTTACCCTCACGGTCGTGCCGGCCGCCGCCGGACCCGCGGAGCCCTACGGCACGGAGTTGGCGCCCCTTGCCACCACGCTCGCGGCCCTTGCCGCCGTCGCGGCGGGCCTCGTGTTCACGGCGGCGCGCTTCCGGCGCCGGAATTAAGGCCATCGCGGGCCCACGCGCTTTCGGGGCGCTTGATGATTTCCCGCAGCACCACGGTTGCGTACGAGCCCCGCGATAGTTCGAACGCGAGCCGGACGGCGGGCCGGCCGCGCACTTCGGCGGCCTCGACGCGCGCGTTGGCTGGCCGCATCGTGATCGGCCTGCGCACGCCCTTCGTCGAGAACCGCGGCATGTCGGGGAGCACGAAGTCGCCGGGTGTGCGCCCCGCCTTTTCGAGCACCCCTCGCTCGATTTCACCCATCTCGCCGCCGGCGAAGGGGGCCTCGGCACCTGGCACGAGCGCCGTCACCGCCGCGCGCCCCCGCTCCACCTGCCGCGCGACTTTCTCGAGGTTTGCGGGGGTGACCTCGACCGGGTGGTCCTCCTCGGGGCTCCCGAACTCTTCGAGTGGCACCACGAGGTCGCCGACGAGCGGGTGCCCGAGGGGCAGCCCGCGCCGCAGGCGTTCGGACAGCGCGCGGTTGAAGAGGTCGGACTGGTGGGCGTGAATGAACATGAGCACGAGGTTGCGCGGGAGCGAAAGCACGGCGTCGAGGGGCCGGTCGGGCGCGGCCGCAAGGCCCTCGAGAATCTGCCGCTCAAAGGAAAGGGGCGAGGGCGTGCGCCGCAGCAGCTCCGTCGGCTCCGCGCCGGCACGAAACGCGGCGCGGAATTCCTGCACCTCCGGCGACTCGAACGCGGACGCTGCGCCCACGTACTCGCGCGCGGCCCGCTCGTAGTCCCCGGCAATGAGCGCCTCGCCCACGCGGTGCGTGACGGGGCGCAAGGAGCCGAAGCGCTGTCCGCCGAAATAATTGGCAAACCCGAGCGCGCTTTCCGCCTCGCGCAGCGTCTCGCCAGCGGCCGCCGCGGCCGCCTGTGCCGTGCCGTCGACGCCGGTCACCGCGATTTCGAAGGCGTTGCACTCGAGGTCGCCGAGCGTCAAGGGACGGGCGGCCGGGTACGAGCGCAGCACCTCCACGTCGGCGAGGCGCACCTCCGCGGCGGGTGCCCGGTCGAGGCGGACCGTGAACCCCTGCGTCGTCACGGCGCGCTTGTCCTTGGTGCCGGCAAACGAGACGCGCGTGCGCGAGAGGTGGTGCGCCCTCGCGATTTTGCCGACGAGCCGGTTGGTCTCCCAGTTGCGCGCGCGGACCTCGAGCACGAGGTACGGCCCGCCTTCGACCTGCGGCGGCCACTTCGTGCGCTCGACGACGACGAAGTCCTCGGGCTCCTCCTTGATGCGCCCGCCGGTCCCTGCGGTCGGCGTCGTGTAGAAGGCTACGCCGAGCGCGACCTCTTCGGGAGGGGCTTCACGGAGGACGGCGTTTACGCGCGGCACCCCCTGGGGCTCCCCGGAAGCGGGCGCGAAGCGCCCGGCCCGCGCTCACGGCTCCTTCAGCTTCTCGACATCGGCAAGGGCCTCATCGAGGTCGCGGAGCACCTGCTTTGCGGCCGCACGCAGCGCGTCGGCGGGCTTGCCATCGGACACCTTCACGTAGATCCGCTTGGCGTCGAACCAGGGGTGCTCCGCGTGGTACGTGGCGATCTTGACCTTGGGGTTCCGGAGCAGCGCGGAGCGCAGCGGCTCGAAGAGGGTCTCGGTCTCGCCCGGGATCTCGACTTCAATCGAGTCTTTGTCCTTGCCGATGAGTTTGACTTCCAAATTGCTTCCCCGCATCCGCTCGCAAGCCGGGTTTGAATAAATACTTTGGGGGGTGCGGTTCCGTCCCGTTGTCGGTTGATACTTCAAAAGCGTCTCGCGGCCGTCCCGTGCCGGTTGATGCTAATCGTCTTTCGCTGAACCCCCCCACAGCTTTATGGGCCGGCTCATCCTCGGAAACGGTGTGCCATCCTCTGAACCCGCCATCGTCCGGGCATTGGTTTTCCTCGTTGACCTCGACCACCTTCCGGCCGGCTTGCGAGCGCTCCTCCCCGAGTACCGCCGCATGGTCAACGAAACGATCCGCGCCGGCCTTGCCAGCGGCGCGACCTCGCGCTTCGCCCTCACTCGCCTTGTGTACTCGGACCTCTCGGCGCAACACAAGGGCCTTTCGTCCTACGTGGTCCAGGCCATTTCGGACGCGCTCGCCATCCTTCACGCGCACCGCAAGCGCGCAAGGCGTGGACGGGCCTCGCGACCACCGTACGTAACGCGCCTCTTCCTCAAGGCCGCAGCGGGGTCCTTCCACTTCGATTCCGCCTCCGGAAACGTGCGCGTGTCGGTCGGCAACGGCTCCTGGGTTGCATTCACCGTTCCCGTGTCGTCGTGGCACCGCGCGCAATTGGAGGTCGCCGGCGCAAAGCCCGTGCTCCTCACGATCAAACCCGGAAAAATCGTCATCACGACCTCCCGCGCCGCTCCCGCGCCCTTTGAGCCGGAAGCGGTCCTGGCGCTCGACACGAATGAGGAATCGCTCGATGGCGTCCTCGCGTCCGGCGAACGGGCGGATCTCGCACGCATCCCGCTCGGCGATGTCCGCGCGGTTCAGGCCCGCCACTTCGTCCGCCGCCAGCGGCTGGCGGCCAAGAAGGCGAACGACCGGAGGGTGAAGCGCCGTTTGCTCGGGCGCGAAGGGAAGCGCGAAAGCGACCGTGTGAAGAGCCGCCTGCATCTCGTTTCGAAGGGTCTGGTGCGCGCCGCGAAGGACAGGAACGCCGCTATCGTCCTCGAAGACTTGACAGGCATCCGGCGCTTCTTTTCGCCCCGGCTCAACCGGCGACTATCCGCCTGGCCGCACCGGGAGTTGCACCGACAGATTGCCTACAAGGCGCAGGCTGCCGGGGTGCCGGTGGTGGTCGTGAATCCCCACCTTACCTCTCAAAAGTGCGCGGCATGTGGGTGGACGGGGAAGCGATCCAAGACCCGAACGAGCGCACGCCGAACTGAAAGGGTGTATGTCTGCGGGAACCCGGAGTGCGGCTGGAAGGCCGACCGCCAGTTCAACGCGGGCGTGAACATCCTTCGAACCGCCCTGACCGAAAGGCCGGGGCTTGGAGGTGGACGGTTCCACCTTGACGCCCTCTCCCATGATGTGATGAAC
>Ga0247727_10016548_pt1 | contig 11884 bp, 13 predicted proteins | sample WisWelCaveWW1625_FD_202498 | JGI IMG/M metagenome (GOLD analysis project Ga0247727, IMG submission 202498) | Biofilm microbial communities from Wishing Well Cave, Virginia, United States - WW16-25 | ecosystem: Environmental > Aquatic > Deep subsurface > Groundwater > Cave microbial mat | place...
GAACATCCCGGCCACGCCCGCCAGCTCCGCCCCCGCCAGGATGCCGAAGATCACCAGCAGCGGGTGTAGCTCCACCCCGGTTCCCAGCACCCACGGCATGTTCACGTAGTCTTGCACCACCCGCCAGACCACCAGAAAGATCACGATCCACAGCAGGTGCGGGTACCCGGCCAGCCACGACGCCACCACGATCAGCACGCCTGCCGACAGCGGTCCCACCATGGGGATCACCTCCAGCAGCCCGGCCAGCGTCGCCAGCAGCAGCCCGTAGGGAACCCCGGTCACCACAAAAAACAGCGCATGCGAGAGGAACGTCAGCAGCGACAGCAGGATCAGCGCCCGCATATACTGCGCCAGCAGCAGGTGCAAATCGTTGAAGATGTCGCGGAACAGGCCGCGGTGCTCCTGGCGCTCGAACAGCTCCTCCACCCCCGCCACCAGGCTCTCGGCGTCCTTCAGCAGGAACAAGGCCAGGATCGGAACCAGCACCACCAGCCAGAGATTCGAGAGGTATTTCAGCAGTTGCGCGCCGGCCGACTGCAAGTAGGGCAGGATCTCTTCGGCATGCTTCACCACCTGGTCGCGAACCATCTCCAGACCCGGCGTCGCCCGCCGGCCCTGCTGGATCTCCCCGGCGAAACTCTTCGCCCTCAGGTAGAGGGTTGCGGCCTGTTCGGTGACTTGGGGCGCGAGCAGGGTCCCGGCCAGAACCGCAACGCCGATCAGCAACGGATACACCACCACCAGCGCCGCCAGGCGAACCGAGCGCGCCCGCGGCAGCGCCCGCCGCCACACCGTCTCCGCCACCCGCACCAGCGGCCATACCACGTAGGCGAACAACACCGCCAGCACGAAGATCAGCAGCGCCCCGCGCAGCAGATAGAGCAAGGCCGCCAGCACTGCCGCCAGCAGCACCGTCCAGGCGGCGCGGAAGACCCGGGCATCGACGCCGAACATGCCCGCTATCTTAACGGAAGGACGGGCATCGCTGCTGCTCCCGGAGGCGCTCCCAGGCCGTACCGTTAAGGCCCCCTCCGGAGCCCGCCGCACCCTCAGGTCCCCCCGGCCGCCGTTCTCGCGCGGGGCAAACCCCTGGGCGGCGTTTTCCCGCGGACATTCCGATCGTTACCGGCCTCTCGCGCAGAGGCCGCGCTACCCCTTTCGCACCGGGTTGCGCAGCTCGCCCAAGCCTTCCACTTTCACCACCACCTCATCCCCGTCCTGCAGGAAAATCGGTGGCTTACGGGCGAAGCCGACGCCGGGGGGGGTGCCCGTGGAGACGATGTCGCCGGGTTCGAGCGTCATTACCTCGGACAAATACGCGACCAGCTCGGGGATGCGGAAGATCAACTGGGAGGTCGAGGAATCCTGCAGGACGCGGCCGTTGACCTCGCACCCGATGCGGAGACTGTGTGGGTCGGGAACCTCGTCGGCGCTGACCAGGTAGGGGCCCATGGGGGCGAAGGTGTCGAAGGTCTTGCCGATGACCCACTGGGAGGTGGCGCGCTGGTAGTCGCGGGCGCTGACGTCGTTGACCATGGTGTAGCCGAAAACGTGGTCGGCCCAGCGGGCGGCAGGGATGCTCCGGCCGCGGCGCCCGATCACGAACGCCAGCTCGGCCTCGTAGTCGACTTCCTTGGAAACTTTGGGCAGCAGGATGGCGTCGCCGGGGCCGATGACCGCGTTGTCGTACTTGGCGAACACGGTTGGGGTCTCCGGAATCGAAAGGCCCGACTCGATGGCGTGGTCGCGGTAGTTCAGGCCGATGAGGATGAACTTCCCCGGACGGGGCAGCGGCGCGTGGATCCGGACCCCCGCGAGCGGGTGAGCCGATGACGGCGGGGTGGCCGCCAGCTTGCGGGCGGCTTCGAGGGCCCGGGAGCCATCCTCGAGAAACGCCACCAGGTCGGGGTAGCCGAGATCGATGACTTGCGTGCCGGAGACGAGGCCGGGCCTGGGGCCGGCGCCGGAAGAGAAGGTCAGGAGGCGCATGGGGGAGTTCCTTGAAAACCTGAGCATACTATAATGCTCCCTTGGACTGGAGACACTGGAGACATGCCGGGCTTACAGGGCAAAGTCGCGGTGGTGCTCGGAGGGGCGAGCGGGATCGGCAAGGCGATCGCGCTGGGGTACGCCCGCGCCGGGGCGAACGTCGTGGTGTCGAGCCGGCGCCTCGACCTGGTGGAGCAGACGGCGGCCGAGCTTAAGGAGCTGGGTTCGAAGACGCTGTGCCGGGCCTCGGACGTGACCGATCGCGGCTCGCTCGAAGCGCTGTGCCGGGCGGTGGTGGACGAGCTCGGACAGGTCGACATTCTTGCAGTGACTTCGGGGATACTGGTCAAGGCGCCATCGGCGGATTTCTCCGAGGAAGACTGGTTGCGCGTGGTGGACACCAACCTGAACGGCACGTTCCGGGCCAACCAGGTCTTCGGACGCCAGATGATCCGGCAGCAGAAGGGCGCCATCCTCAATACCGGATCGTTGACCAGCTTTGTCAGCTTTCCAGAGGTGGCGGCCTACAACGCCAGCAAATCAGGGGTCCGGATGCTGACCGAGACGCTGGCGGTGGAGTGGGCGCGCCACGGGGTGAGGGTCAACGCCATCGCGCCGGGGGTGTTTCGGACGCCGCTGAATACGCGGGTGCTGGATATTCCGGAGCGGATGGACGCAATCCTGAAACGCACGCCGATGGGGCGGATCGGCGGCCTGGAGGAGCTGGTGGGGGCGGCGGTGTTTCTGGTTTCCGAGGAGGCTTCCTTCATCACCGGGGTGACCTTGCCGGTGGATGGAGGTTTTTTGGCCAAGGGCATCTGAGGCGTGGTAAGCTTAAGGGTCTGTCGGCCGCGATTCCGCCGGGGCCCTGTACTCCGTCCAGGCGTGGTAATGAGGTGAGTTGAAGTCGACAATGCTGTTATGGAGTACGGGAGACGATAATGCTTTCGACGGTACTTTGGGCGCTGGCGGTAATTTTCGTTCTGGCCCAGATCTCTACCTTTTGCACGACCATCTATCTGCACCGCGCGATGACGCACGGGGGGTTGAAGCTGCACCCGGCGGTGGGGTTCCTGATGCATCTGCAGCTGTTGCTGGGGACCGGGATCGTGCCGCAGGAGTGGGCGGCGGTCCACCGCAAGCACCACCGGTTCTCCGATCAGGAGGGCGATCCTCACAGTCCCTACCTGGAGGGCCTGTGGAAGGTCCTGTTCTTCAATGTGTGGATGTACAAGAAGGAGATCCGCAACCCCGAGACCATACGGAAGTTCACGCCGAACTGGAAGGGCGACTGGCTGGACCGGATCCCCAGGCCCGGTACGGTGGGCCCGGTGATCGGCGGGACGCTGCTGGCGCTGGCCTTCGGCTGGCTGATGCCGGTGGGTTTCTGGACCGGAGCGGTGATCGGAGTGGCGAGCTGGTACGTGCAGGCTGTTCTGTATATCTTCCTCAACGCCATGATCAACAGCGTGTGCCACAAGATCGGCTATCGCACCTTTGACAACAAGGCGACCAACCTGCAGTGGGTGGCGCTGCTCACCGCCGGCGAAGGGCTGCACAACAATCACCACGAGTTTCCTACCTCGGCGCGGATGAAGGCGCGCGCCTGGGAGATCGATCCGGCGTGGCCGGTGATCCGGGTGCTGGAGAAGCTGGGGCTGGCCGAGTACAGCCAGAACGCGCTGGCGAGGGCCGCGTAACCGAGCCATGAAGATCACCGTGAGTAATAACGGGCCGCTGCGGCTGGAGGGGACCTTCGAGATCTGCGACGTTTCCGGAAAGACCTTTGGATTAGCGGGACGGACGATGATCTCGCTATGCCGGTGCGGGCACTCGGAGAACAAACCCTTTTGCGACGGCAGCCACGGCCGGCTGGGCTTCCAGTCGGAGGTCACGGCGCGGGACCTGCCGCCGCCGGCGCCCAAGCCCGTGACTATCGGCTGAGCCGGCTGCGCGTTCCCTGCTTCTCGCGTTGCGTCATTGCGGCTCCCCGCCTTGATCCTGGTCCACCTAACGACTCGGGTGCTTAGCCGCGCCCGCGCCTCTTGCGGGCGTCGGCTGCAGCGCCTCGTTGAGCAGCCTCCTCCGCGAGCCGCTGGAGGAACGGGTCTGCATACCGGTGCGAGCGAAGCCAGTGAACTAGGTCCTCGTAGCTCTTGTCTGCGATCTCCGCACTGAGACGCTCGCGTGTCTGCCGCATGGCCCGCACACAATCGAAGGTTTTGGACGTCGGTCTAGTCATCACCAAGCGCCTCCCAGGGGCTTCGAATCTCCAGAAGGGGGTAACCCTTCTTGAGGTTAACAGCATTGTACGCGTGGATTCGCCTCAGGTTTACAATGTGCTTGAAATTCCAACTGACCAGGACATCGACGCGAGCCACGGTGGCCAGGGCGATGTGAAGAGCGTCGACCCGCATACCCACTCCAATGGCCCCTTCCTGGATGTAGGCTTCGGCGAGTTCCTCCACCTCAGGCGACAGCCCGAGGGGCTCAATGTGCGCCTGCGGCACGCTGGGCACGAGCTTCCGAACGGCCTCGGGGGCGGTCTCCAGTTCGCGGAGCGTGAGTTCGGAGAGCACGAGAGTCATTTCTCCCCGCATGAATGCTTCAAACAATCGAACTGAGGGGGCGCGGAACTCATCGTCTTCGCAGCCTCCGAGGACCGACGTGTCGGCGTAAACACGTGGTTTCACAACCTGATTCTACACGAGCCGCCGAAGGGCGTTTCTTCTCGTCCGGGCTTGTTCGCCTGCCCAACGACCCTAGCGTTCAGCGGCGGGCGGTGTTTGCCGTCCACTGCAACGCTTCGTTAGGCAGGCGACGTGTGCGAGCGTCTCCATTTCACCAACCGGTACCCAGCATACGCGCCCGCCCCGGCAAGCAGGACGGCGCCAGCCATGATAAGCCCAATGGCGCCGAAAAGTTGATGGATGATGCTGCCAGCCGCGTACATGACACCCACAAGGTAAAGCAAATCCAAGCCACGTGAGTGAGAAGCGGTCTGACGGCGAAGCCAATTCTTCATGGATTTGAGTTGTTTCACGAGTTCGTCCGGGAGTTCCTTTTGTACGTCGGGATGTAAGTCGTCCAATCGGAAGCGACAGAACAGGGGCACAGTCTTGTCGTTCGGACCGCTCCTGTTGAACCCCCACGGTTTCTCTTCGATCTCCATGGCGCGTTTGCTCATCTGGGTGTACAAATCACGGTTGCGGCGCTCGACAATATAGGCGGCGGCTGTCAGGCCCAGGAGGAGAAAAGCCTCATGCAACTTCGTTCCGCCCTTCGCGATGACGCCCACAGCCGCGACGAAAAACCCCGCCAAGGTGAACCGGTGGGTGACTATGGAATTGTGGTACGCGATCAGTGCCGCGTACTCAGCACGGACATTCTCACCCGCCACCAGCCGGGCCCTGCGGCTCCATGGTCAAGCTCACGCACCCGCTACGGTCCAGTCGGCCCAACCGGACGCTAACGGGCTTACTTCTCGAACACGCTGTCCAGTGGAACGACCTCGACCGCGGAAACATCCAGCTTGTAGCGGCCGATGATGCGGTCCTCTTCGAGCACTTCCTTGGGCTTGGGGGCGACGTAGGTAATCGTGGAGGGCGCGCCGGACTGGATCACCTTCTTCATTCCCTGTGCATCCTTGGTGATGACGACGATGTCGAGATCGGTCGAGCGCAGGTGCTTCTTGACGGCGTTGTTGACGTCGGCGAGGGTGAGCCGGGCGAGCGAGTTCTTTATGAAGGCGTTGAACTCGGGCAGGCCGTAATACTTGCTGTCGAGCGCGTAGCCGAGCTCGGTGGACTGGGTCTGGGTCAGCAGGTTCACGAACTTCGACAGGAACGCGCGGGTGCCCTCGAAGTCTTCCTTGCTCATCCCTTTGGCCACCAGCTTGTCGAGCTCGTAGAGGGCGGCGCGGAGGGCGAACATGCCGTTCTGCGGCTCGACCGGGCGAATCCAGACCTGGAAGATCTGCTGCGCCCGGCAGAGATTGGGGTCGGGCTCGAACTGGAACATGCCGCGCGGAAAGTACTCGATGTAGGCGTAGTCGCCGTAGTTGAGACCGCGCAGCTCCCGCAGGCGGTTGTAGAGGTAGCCCTTGCTCGACCGGTGCTGGCCGAAGTAGGACTGGGCCACCAGCAATGCGGGCCAGTCGGGTGAAGCGCGATTGACCGCCAGCGGGAAGCCGAGGGAGATGGCGGTGGCCCGCGTGTTCTTCTCGATAATGCGGACGCGGAGCTTGCGGGCCGGCTTGGGCTGCGGCAGCTCCACCTTGCGGGCCATGCCCGGCTGCAAGCGGGAGAAGTCCGACACGACCTTGTCGGCAAAACCTTGCCGGTATCCGCCGGCCAGGCCGATGACGAGGTTGGCGCGGGTGTAGTTCTGCCGGTAGAAGCTCTTGAGGTCGTCCAAGGTCATCCTCTCGAGCGCGGCCACAGTGCCGGCCGACTCGTGGCCGTAGGGGTGCCCTTCGTAGATGCGGAGGTAGAGGGCCTCCTTGCCGAGCTCCTCGTCGTTGTTGCCGCGCAGCTCGATGCGGAGGCGGTTGACGGCGTCGGTCCGGAGGCGGCGGAAATCCTCGTCGCGCCATCCGGGCTCGAGCAGCATGGATCGCAGCAGCCCGTAGTACTTGTCCAGATTGTCGGCGTGAGTGACGCCCTGGAAAACAGTCATCTCCTTGTCGACCTGGGCATTGATGGAGGAGGCCAGCGGAAACAGGGCCCGGACGATCTGATCGTAGGGCATGGTGAGCGACCCGCCCTGCGAGAGCATGGCGGCGGCCAGGGCGGCGGCGCCCTCTTTGCCGGCTGGGTCGCTGGCGGCGCCGGTCTTGAACAGGATCCGGAAAGTGACGAGCGGCGAGGCAGAGGGCAAGGTGACGGTTTCGATCTGCTGCGCGCCAACCGGGGCGGCGGCGATCAGCAGTGTGACAGCGAGGGCGCGGGATCGGATCATGGCTGGTGGCTCAGGGTTTGTGGCTCAGGGTGGCGATGGTGCGCGCCTGCGGGATGAAGTACTTGCGGGCCGCGGCCTGCACGTCCTGGGGGTTGATGGCGCGATAGAGGGCGTAGCGCTTGTTGATGGTCTCCGGGGTGCGGCGCAGGGACAGGAACGGCGCCAGCGTCTGGGCTACGCGGGCTGTGCTGTTCAACCCCAGGGCAAACTCGTACCGCAGGTGGGACTTCACCTCTTCCAGTTGCGCCGCCGCGATGAGGTTGTTGCGCAGGGTCTCGTAGGCCTCCAGAATCTGCTTCTGCACGTTGTCGGTGTCGGCGGCGGTTTTCACCCGGGCCGTCACTGCAAATAGGTATGGATCGACGTGGTCGGAGTTTTCCGGCTGCAGCACGTCGACCTTCTGCTCCTCGATCACCAGCCTGCGGTAGAGGTCGGAGTTCTCCGAAAAGGCCTGGAACAGGGCCAGGTCGAGGGCGGCGGAATCCTTGGCTTCGTCGTCGTAGGCGGGGGCCTTGAAGGCGACCGTCACCAGCGGCAAGGTGGGCGTCGGCCAGTTGACGTGGGTGGTCTTGGGCTCGGTTTGGGGCGGCTCGGCCGGGATGTCGGCCTTGTAGCCGCCCCGCTTCCAGCCGCCGAAGTACCTCTGCACCATGGCGAGCGTGGCGGCGCGGTCGACGTCGCCGGTCACCGAGAGGATGGTGTACTCGGGCCGGTACCAGCGGTCGAAGAACGCCAGGCTGTAGGGATACTGGTTGGGCATGTCCTCGATGTCGCGCAGGAAGCCCATGCCCGTGTGCTTATAGGTGTGGCGGGAGAAGGCGGCGTCCTGCATGGCCTCCTCCACCTTGTAAAAAGGGTTGCTGCTGTTCTTGTTGTACTCCCCGAGCACGGCGCGGGTCTCGGTCTTGAAGGCTTCCTCGGCGTATTTGAGGTTCTGGAAGCGGTCGGCTTCGACGGCCAGCATCTTATCGAGGTCCTCCTTGGCGAAGACCTCGTGGTAGACGGTTCGGTCGTCGGAGGTGTAGGCGTTGGTCTGGGCGCCGGCGGCCTGCCAAACCTCCTCGCGCTTCTCGGGCGGGTACTTGTCGGTGCCGCGAAACATCATGTGCTCGAACAGGTGGGCGAATCCGGATTTCCCGGCCTCGATCTCGTTGCGCGCCCCGGTCTGAACCACGATGTAGAGCGCGACGATGTTGGGCAGTCCGGTAGGGACCGTGACCAGGCGGAGGCCGTTGGGGAGGTCGTCGATGGAGTAGGGGAAGGGAAAGACTTTGCCGGCAGAGCGGTCGCCGGTGCAGCAGGTCAGGGCCGCCAGCAGGGCCGAGAAGGCGAGGATTCTGCGCATAGGGGTGTCGCCTCGGTCGTTCAGGATAGCACTATCGGGCGTTTCTCTACCGAGCGCTGGCACTTCGGGCAGAAATGCGTGCCGCGCGAGGCCAGGACGATCCGGCGGATGGCCGCGCCGCAGGCGTGGCAGGGTCGGCCGGTACGCCGGTAGACCTGATGGCGGAGCTGGAAGCCGCCGGCGCGCCCGTCGCTCGCGACGTAGTTGGAGACGGAGGAGCCGCCGTGGCGGATGGCGTCGGTGAGGACTTCGACGATGGCGCGGTGGAGCGTCCGGGCGCGGGCCGGGCCGAGGCGGGAGGCGATCGCCCGGGGATGAATCCTGGCGCGGAACAGGGCTTCATCGGCGTAGATGTTGCCCAAGCCGCGCAGGAAGCGCTGGTCGAGCAGCAGGGGCTTGACCATGGCGCGGCGGGCGCGGAGGCGGGCGGCGAAATCGTCCTCCCCCAGTTCGAGCGGATCGGGGCCGAGGCGCGCGAGGCGCTCCGGCAGACGCGGCGCGAACTCCAGGCGGCCGAAGCGGCGGATGTCGTTGTAGACGAGCGCCAGGCCGCCGTCGAGGTGGAACAGGGCGTGAGTATGCGCGCCGGGGTCCGAGTCGAGCCGGAACTGGCCGGTCATGCCGAGGTGAACAACCAGGCAGGCGGTATCGGTCCGGCGCGCCAGATCGATCACGATGTGCTTGCCCCAGCGGCGGACCCGCGAGACGGTGTAGCCCGAGGCCCGCTCGATCCGCCCCCGGACGACGCCGCGGTGGCGCACCTCGATGCGCTCCAGGCGCCGGCCCACGATGCTTCGCGCCAGGCCGCGAACGATGGTTTCGACCTCGGGAAGCTCGGGCAACGTGGTGGGGGCAGCGGCTGCTCCCTCGCTCCTGCGGCAGTTACTGAAAACTGAAAACTGCCCCCACTAACTCCCTACGCCGCCGGATTCTGGATCTGCGCGATCATCACCCGCCTCTGGAACTGCTCGAGCATGCTCTCGTCCAGGCGGATCTCGGTGGGCCGCTTGACCAGCGTGGTCATCTGGTCGATCTTGTCCTGCAGCTTCAGCAGCGCGTAGAACAGGTTCTCCGGGCGGGGCGGGCACCCGGTGACGTAGACGTCGGTGGGAACGATGCGGTCGACCCCCTGCAGCACGGCATAGGTATTGAAAGGACCACCGACGCTCGAGCAAGCTCCCATCGAGATGCACCACTTGGGTTCCGGCATCTGGTCCCAGATGCGCTTCAGCACCGGGCCCATCTTCAGGGTCACAGTGCCGGCCACGATCATCAGGTCCGACTGCCGGGGGCTCGGCCGGAAGACCTCGCTGCCGAACCGGGCGATGTCGAACCGCGAGGTCGAGGAGGCGATCATCTCGATCGCGCAGCAGGCCAGTCCGAAGGTGAGCGGCCAGATGGCCGACTTGCGGGCCCAGTTGAAAACGTAGTCGACCGAGGTAGTCAGGAAGTTCTTCTCGAACTGGTTCTGGATGAAAGACATGGGCTTCGATGCCTATTTTACGGCTTTCGGGCCTCGAGGCGCAACCCGTCCAGACGGACCTGTTCGAAGCCGGCAGCCACGAGGCGGTTTCCGCTGTCGGTGCCCGGATCGAGCGACACCAGGCGTCCCCCGGTCTCCAGCACGCGGAAGATCTCGCCGGGCGGCCACTCGCCCTGGCACAGCACGGCCGAGAAGAAGCCTTCCTGCCAGGGGATGGGATCGCCGGGATCGCCCCGAGCGAGCATCAGGTTCTCGATCGCGGCCCACAGCCGTCGGCCCCGCCGGATCGTCTCCTCCGATGGGTCCAGGCCCACGGCCAGCCCTCGCGAAGCCAGCCGCGCCAGCCGCCCGGTCACCTCGCCGTCGCCGCACCCCAAATGCAGGATCCGGTCCTCGGGCGAGACCTCGATCGGGTCAATCATTCCCCGCGATGGTCACCAGTGGCTGCTGGGCCGCGAGTCCTGCCACCACCGCCTCAGCCTCCTCAGCGGTGAAGCCCTCCACGCCCGAGGAGATGTTCATCGAGCAAAACCGCGGACCGCACATGGAGCAAAAGTGGGCGTCCTTGAAGCCCTCCTGGGGCAGCGTTTCGTCGTGCAGCGCCCGGGCGGTCTCGGGGTCGAGCGAGAGCTCGAACTGGCGGTTCCAGTCGAACTGGTAGCGGGCGCGGGAAAGAGCGTCGTCCCGGTCGCGGGCGCCGGGACGATGGCGGGCAACGTCGGCGGCGTGTGCGGCGATCTTGTAGGCGATCAAACCGGCCTTGACGTCCTCCTTGTTCGGCAGGCCGAGGTGCTCCTTCGGCGTGACGTAGCAGAGCATGGAGGCGCCATGCCACCCGATCATGGCCGCGCCGATGGCCGAGGTGATGTGGTCGTAGCCGGGAGCGATGTCGGTCACCAGCGGCCCCAGCGTGTAAAACGGCGCCTCGTGGCAGATCTGGCGCTCCTTGACGACCTGCATCTCGATCTGGTCCATGGGGATGTGCCCGGGACCTTCGATCATCACCTGCACGTCGTATTCCCAGGCCTTGCGGGTGAGCTCGCCGAGGGTCTCGAGCTCCGCGAACTGCGCCTCGTCGCTGGCGTCGGCGATCGAGCCCGGCCGCAAGCCGTCGCCGAGCGAGAAGCTCACGTCGTACTTCTGGAAGATCCTGCAAATCTCGCCGAAGTGCTCGTAAAGCATGTTCTGCTTGTGGTTTTTGACCATCCACTCGGCCAGAATGGAGCCGCCGCGGCTGACGATGCCGGTGATGCGCTTCACCGCCAGCGGCACGTACTGGATCAGCACGCCGGCGTGGATGGTCATGTAGTCCACGCCCTGCTCGGCCTGCTCCTCGATGACCTCGAGCATGAGCTGCGGGGTGAGGTCGGCGACGCGGCGGACGCGGGTGAGCGCCTCGTAGATGGGCACCGTGCCGATGGGGACCGGCGAGGCGGCGATGATGTGCCGCCGGATGTTGGCGATGTCGCCGCCGGTCGAGAGGTCCATCACCGTGTCGGCGCCGTATTTCACCGAGTAGCGCAGCTTCTCGAGCTCGCCTTCGACGTCGGAGGTGACGGCCGAGTTGCCGATGTTGGAGTTGATCTTGCAGAGGGATGCCACGCCGATGCACATCGGCTCGAGGTTGGTGTGGCGGATGTTGGCGGGAATGATCATGCGGCCGCGGGCCACCTCGTCGCGGACCAGCTCGGGCGCGAGGTTCTCGCGGCGGGCGACGTAGCGCATTTCCTCGGTGATGAGGCCCCGGCGGGCGTAGCGCATCTGGGTGCGCACGGGGTCGTGGAGGCGCTGGCGGACCCATTCGGTTCTCATGATGGCGGATGACTCCTTCGCCCTCGATTATGTCACCGCGCGGAGGCGGCTGGCAACCTGCCCCCGGGGCCGCTGGGTCCATTCAGAGCCGCGCGCGCAGCAAGCGGTCTGGCAGTGAAACTGGGAAACCGCTCCTTGCAGTCGCGGCGCACAGCGGGCGGCAGAATCAAGGCACATCCGGTGCGGCTCCACCTTTGTCTCGCGCACCCCCGGGAGGCGGCTGCTTGCGAAGGACGTAGAAGTGAGTGTCGATGTTGTAGCGCGCGAACGGAAAGCGGTGGAGATCGCGGTTG
>Ga0247727_10016549_pt1 | contig 11883 bp, 10 predicted proteins | sample WisWelCaveWW1625_FD_202498 | JGI IMG/M metagenome (GOLD analysis project Ga0247727, IMG submission 202498) | Biofilm microbial communities from Wishing Well Cave, Virginia, United States - WW16-25 | ecosystem: Environmental > Aquatic > Deep subsurface > Groundwater > Cave microbial mat | place...
CGAAGCCGCCGAGCCGTTCAGCTTGACGCGATCTTTCGCATCGCTAATTAAAGGAGAATTGAGGTCTTGTAATTTGAAAAAGAACCCGCGCGCATCACGACTATACGTCGCAAACAGCGCGAGATTCGAATCGTCGGGAAGTCGGTATGACGCCTTGCCCGTAAAATACCAGCGTCGGAAATCGGCGCTATCACGGTCACTAGTCGATACATGACGAGAAACAGCGAGGCGCAAACCGAGCCGATAAAACGTTTGACTGTAACTCGCATCGGCGCGATAATAATAGAGCGTGCGATCCGTCCATTTCCATTCCGGCACCGAGGGATCGTCATAAACGCCGGCGCTCTGACGAAAACTGAACGACGGCGACTGCGTCGGGCGTTTGGTGAGAATGTTGATCACGCCGCTGATGCCGCCGGAGCCGTACAACACCGATGACGCGCCTTTCAAAACTTCGATGCGCTCGACTTCCGTCACCGGCAAAATATCCCAATTGGCGCGGCCGAGATCGCTAGTCAACACCGGCACATCGTCGATCAGCATCAACACGCGACTCGCGCCGAGACCGAGCAGCGCGTAGCCGGAGCCGCCGCGCACATTCACATTCTCGCCGACGAGGGTGATGCCGGCGATGCTTTGCAAACTTTCGTCAATGCGAAAACGATTGCGGCGGCGAATTTCCATCGACCCGACCACGCTGACGCTGTTCGCGGCGCGCTGCAAATCTTCCTGCTGGCGCGAGCCGGTGACGATGACCGTTTCGGATTGAATCGCTGACGGCTGCAGCGCGATTTGCAGTTGCGAGGTGGAATCCTGCCGCACGCGCACGCGAATCAACTCGGTGCGATAGCCGAGAAATGATACTTTGAGCGCGTACGCGCCGGGCGGCATGCGCCGGATCAGGAAACGCCCATTTTCATCGGCGATCGCGCCGAGCAACGTTTTGGCAACGGACACATTCGCGCCATCGAGCGGCTCATTCGTTTCCGCATCAATGACGGTTCCGGCGATCTTGCCGACGGGTTGCGCGTAAGAGACTGCGGACAATGATAAAACCAGCGAAACGGCGATCGAACTGCAGTTATGCAACTTCATCAACAACAAAGAAAAAATTTTCATAAGATAAAATTTCCTTACGGCCAAAAAACGCAAATATTAACATTGGAAGCTATCGGCCGCTCTTTCGTCAATTGCACAGCGAGCGGCGAAAAATCCCTGCTACAGTTGGGATTATAAACACCGATAAGGTTTGTAGGTTTCCAATTTTCGCCGCGCTTTTTCCATAAAACCCCGATAAGAGGGAAAGTGCCTTCCGGCAACGCGATTTCATAAGCGGCGGTATCCCGGCCAAAATTAACGGCGGTGCCGAAATAAATATCCGTCAGGCCGACTTCGCCCTTTAAAATTTCCGCGAGGGTTTTTGCCGTGACCGCAACGCGCACTTCTTCCACGTTTTTCGGGCGCGTTGACGATGAGTCAAAAATCACCACGCCGGAAATTCTGGTCTTCGACGGGCCGAGGCCGTGGTCGAATTCACAGGAAAAAAACAGACTAGATAGAATGGCGACTAACAAGACGCAAAAAAGTTTTTTAAAAAATCGAAGCATAACTCACTTTCCTAATTAGATATAGGTTCCAACAATCCAGAAATCCATCAATCCTCCGCTCCAACAATCCGCACCGCCAGACTCGCCATCATCATCATCCCCGTTTCCAGCGCCTCATCGTTGAAATTGAACGTGTCCGAATGCAATGACGGCGCCGGGCCGACGCCGAGGCGAAACATCGCGCCGGGATATTTTTGCAAATAGTACGCGAAATCTTCGCCGCCCATGCTCGGCTCTTTCAGCTCGACGACTTTGGAGGCACCGACGATGTCGCCGGCAACTTTTTCCACGAGGTCCACCATGCGCTCATCATTCACGAGCGACGGATAACCGGGATCGAGCTTCACTTCGGCGCGACCGCCAAAAGATTGCGCGACGCCTTCCGCCAATTCCGTGAAGCGGCGACTCATGCGCTCGCGCGTCTCGGCCTGCAGCGTGCGAATCGTGCCGCCGAGCCGAACTTCCGCGGGAATCACATTGTCCGCGGTGCCGCCGTGAATCATCGTCACGCTGATAACTGCCGGATCAGCGCCATGCCGTTCGCGCGTCACTAAACTTTGTACGGCGGTGATGACATGCGCTGAAATCAACACCGGATCGATGGCCGCGAGCGGATGCGCCGCGTGACCGGATTTGCCGTGAATGATGACTTCAAAATCATCGATGGCCGACATCATCGCGCCGCGTTTAATGCCGATCGTGCCGACCGGCAAATAAGGCCACGCGTGCAATGCGAAAAACGCGTCAATGTCGAAACCGTGCAGAAGATTCGAGGCCAACAACGCTTTGCCGCCGCCATTGTGCTCTTCCGCGGGTTGAAAGGCACAAATAATAGTACCGCGCAACTCGTGCCGCAGTTCCTCGAGAATCTTCGTCGCGCCGAGCAAAACCGCGGTGTGGCCGTCGTGGCCGCAGGCGTGCATACACCCGACATTTTGTGAGCGATACGGCAGCTCACTCTTTTCAGTGATCGGCAACGCGTCAATATCCGCGCGCAAACCGACGGCCGGGCCGGGCTTCGCGCCGCGAATGATGGCGACGGTTGCATATAAATTTTCCGTCGTGCGCAATTCAAGATTGAGCGGCGCGAGAAATTTGCAGATGAACGCCGCGGTTTCTTTTTCCTGCCAGCTCAGCTCGGGATGCTGATGCAGATGCCGTCTTGCCGAGATGATTTCGGGCACGATTTCGTGGGCGAGGTTGCGGAGGCGTTGGTGCATGGGGTGGTGGTATTCCTTTTCTGGCATTCTCTAATGTTGCCAAAATTTGTTCGCCTAATTTGGCATTTTTCGCGCGAATCCTGTTGATAATTTTATCCATCCGGATGTTGTATTTATGCAAGCGCGCTATAAAGGCTTTCCGGCTTTCTTGCCGCTTTTTTGAGGAAGGTTTCACTCTCACAGCCATTTTCATATTCACCAAGTTTACCATTGGGTTTTGGTATGCCATACCCCTGACTTAACAAGTTATACGGAGAAGAAAAAGTGCGAGCAACATATAAAATAGGCTCTTCTAAAAGCGTGGTTCTGTCTGAATCGAGGCTATTCCGTAAGCTGTGGTTCGGGTTGGAATGTTGCCGCACCGCCGTTTTTGGTATTTTCCAGCGCGGCGACGCGGTTTTGCAAATTTTGTAACCGCATATCTTTTTCAGTGTCCTTCTCCGCCAATTCTGTAATTTCCCGACTGTGCCGCTCCAGTTCGACGTCGTTATATTGTTTTTCAATCAACCAGCGGCTGTAGTCCTTTGCCATGCGATCCATCGTGGTGTAAGTTTTCGTCAATGTTCGTGCATGCTCGTCGGCGATTATTCTGCTTTCATCGCGAGCCATAAAGTAATATTTCGCCACGTCGTCACGCACGCTTTTGATTTCTTGCTTCATGCCTTTGCGCACGCTGTGGATTTCTTGCTTCATCTCTTTGCGAAGAGAAGCGGTTTCTTGGCTTGATTTCTCAAACTTCCGAGCCGTTTCTTTGCGAAAAGAATCCATTTTTTTATCGAGCCGATCGATTCGCGTCGCCAGCTTGTTGATAACGGCAATGACCGGCTTTAGATCCGACTTGCCTTGTTGCGATCTACTGGATTTGCGATTAACGCCGTTCTTCTTCATCTTTTCTTCCGGGCGGGTTTAATGTTCAGAAAAATTCATTTCTAAAAGTACAAAAAATATTTTGAAAAGGCAATGGCTTTATTCGGTTGTGCAAGCGGTTCAGGATTTGATTGAAGCGTTGGTGAAGGTCATGGCCGTTAATCTCGCGCTCCAAACTGTTTGGCTAAACCGCCGGACACATAGAGCGGCAGATATAAACGCGAGCCGCGACGCTCAACATTCTTCGCGCTCAGGACGAGGCTGTTCCGGGGCTGGTAACGCGCTTCAAAAACTTTGAGACTCTTCAACTGCGTGACCAGACCGGACTTGACTTCAATCGGAATGACGCCGGCGGCGGTTTCCAACAAGAACTCAACTTCCGAAGTTCGGCCCTCCCAGCAATAAAGCGCTCCTATGCCGGAGGCGCGCAGCTCCTGCGCCACATAATTTTCGGCAACGTAGCCTTTGTAGTTGCCGTAATCATATTGCAGAATTTGTGACGGCTTGATATCGCTGATGGCGCCCAGCAAACCCACATCAAAAAAGTACAGTTTGAAGCGATTCTCACTGGCAAAACCGGCCAGCGGGGTTTCTGCTCTTTCCACGATTGCCGTGCGCAAAACGAGGCGAGCCTTTTCCAGCCAATCCAGCGGCGAGGCCAACTGTTCATAACCGCGAATGCCGGGGACGGCGTCTTTAAAACGGAATTTCGGCGCCGACCCATCCTGCGCGCGCGCCGACTGCTGCGTGACATTGCGCCACAGCCGTTGAATGTGCAACGCATTGGTTTTGCCTGAATGTTTCGCAATATCCGCCATATAGGTTTCCAGCAGATCGCGCTGCACCGTGCGCACGGCCTGCATCGCTTCATACGAATTGGCCTGCTTGTCCCGATAGGTCTTGACCGCTTCCGGCAAACCGCCGACGATGAGATAGTGCTTCCACATCTCCCATAATTGCTCGTGCGCGATTTCCGGAAATGGCGCGGATAAATCATGCGCCTGCAGCAATTCCACGAGACGCACTTTCTCGATGCCGGCGAGAAATTCCATAAAGCTCATGGGCGAGAGATCGAGAAACGTCACGTTGCCCACCGGAAACGACACATCCGTGAGATTGACGCCCAGCAGCGAGCCGGCAGCGCACACCGCCAGTTCCGGCATTTGTTCGCAAAAGTATTTGAGCGCCGTCAAGGCTCTGGGACATTGTTGGATTTCATCGAGAATAACCAAATCGCGGGTTTGATCAATGGCGGTGTTGAGATAGAATTGCAGCTCGCCCACAATTCGCGCCGGCGAAAGATCTTTTTCAAACAACGCCCCCAAGCGGTCATCACGCTCGAAGTTGAGATAATGATATTGAGGAAAGCCGGTTTTTCCAAACTCCTGCAGGATATAGGTTTTTCCGACTTGACGCGCCCCCCGTAGAATGAGTGGCTTGCGAGATTTTTCATCCTTCCACTGGTGCAGCGCTTTTATGATGGTACGCTTCATATCAGAAAATACAAAAATGCGGTATTTTCTGCAAGGACATTTTTAGCAATCGAGGTATTTTTTTCAATGACGACTTTTGTCTTTAAATTTTCTTTCTTCAAATCGAAAGGTTACAAGACAACTCGTCTTGAAGTTCTTTCGTCACCAGCAAAGTATAATCGTTGATGCTTTCAGCATGAGTCGATCCAAATTTAGTAAGGCGGCCATTCTTTTCAGCGGCATTATTAAACAGCGACAACTCGACTTGATCCGCCTGTTTTTGTGCGGTCTTGGCCGTCACATAGTCCCCCATCGGTTTGGTGCCAACTTGGAACCTTTCGACAATGGTTTTAATGGCGTGTGGGCTGTTGTCAATTCCAATCCAATTGCGTTTGAGCATATCGGCTGCAACTAAAGTCGTGCCCGAGCCCGCAAAACAATCGAGAACGACATCACCTGCATTTGAAGAAGCCTCTATAATGAGCTTGAGCAGTTCAAGATTTTTTTCGGTTGGATAGCCGGTAATGTGGATATTTTGATTATGGGCGTCTTTGTAATCCAGCCAAATATCTTGAATCGGTATGCCGCCGTTTGCATCAAAATAAACTTTGCGGCGAGGATTGTTGTTGGGAGACCAATATATTTCTCCTCGCTTGTCCATTTCATCAAGAGCAGCAGGAGGATATTGCCAATGTTTTCCGGGCGGCGGCAATTTTTCTCGCCACGGTTTGCCGGTCTCACCGTTGCGGATTCCGGGAGCGTGCAGCGGCACCTTTTTATATCGGCGTCCAGTCTTGGGGTCGACGTAATTATACTCCTTTTTTATTTTTTCTTCGTCCCAAGCGGCCATCGCTCTATTCCAAACATAGCCGTCGGATTTAGCATAAAAAAGCAAGTAATCGGATACATTCCCGTAAGTCTTGCGCGTATAATTCTTGGGATTACACTTTTTTCGGGTGATCAGATTTCTAAAGTTTTGTTCGCCGAAAATTTCATCCATCAGCAACTTGACCACGAAGAGTATATTGCCATCGAGATGCACATAAATCGAGCCGTCTTCCGAAAGCAGCTCTCTCATTAAGACCAGCCTTCTTCTCAAAAATTCCGCATAAGAACTGCCCACGAGCAAATCACTGTAAGCATCTTCTTGCGCACGAGAATGAAACACACTGTTTGTTCCGTAAGGCGGGTCAATATAAATCAAGGTAACTTTGCCTTTGATTTTTTTGTCCTGCAACAGTGCAGCGAGAATAGGCAGGTTGTCCCCATAATAAAGCCGTTTGGTCGAATTTTCTTTTGAGGTTTTGGCGGAAATCTCATTTAGTATCGCCGGCGCCGGCGCCAAAATTTCTTCTTCCGCAGCTTTTCCTTCATATTCAACAGCCAAACGATAAGCCCTTGCAGTAGATGCGCTTTTCGGCAGTTTGCCGTTCCATTTTGTTTTGGGAACACCGGTTGCCATCTTTACAATTCCTCGTCAGTCTTTCAGCCAATCAAGTGTTAATCGTTCAGGTATCATCCTCAAGGTAACAACGAGAATATTTCCTTTTAAAATTGAAAAGAGCTTTTCTGTCAAATCGTAACCTTTCTTTCCACGATCTTTATATTCCCATAAAATGGCGCAAAGCGCTTCATCAGGATTAGGCCGCGAGGCAAACGCCCTTTGGACTTGCGCAATCGCTCTAAATTTCCTGCCAAAATTTTTGCATATTTCATCAACCATTGTTTTCTTTTTCAACATCTCAACAGGCGTTTCCGGGCTGACGTATTTCCGAAAAACCCGCGCCAGTTGAACTCGCATCCAGCTTTCGTTGACTTCACAAATCCGGCGGAAAAGGGCCTCTGAAGATTCAGAACTTTTTAATAGTTGCCCGAAAAGAATGAGCACCGGCTTATATAATTCGCAGGCGTATGGCAAAATGTCGGGATAGTACTCGCCACTGGCAAGTGTTATCCAACTGGCTCCAGCAGCTTTGTAATCGCCAAACGATTTCAAGAGTCATTTCTCCGCGCTCTTCGTGACGCATTTGCCTGTCTTATCCGTAGCGCAGACTTCCAGTCTGCAAACGAAGCAGGCTGGAAGCCTGCGCTACAAAATCTTCGCAGTCGTGCTAAATCTTCCGAGTAACACTATTAAAGATAGCACAAATTTTGAATGATGCAATCGCTGTAAAGCACGGCGGCAAAACCGGACTTGGAATTTCTTCCAGCAGATAGAGATTGATTCGATTGTGGGCGCACCACATGTTCAGGACTTGGTTGAGGAGTTGGGTGGCGGTCATATTTTTCTGGCTCAGCTTTTCTTCTTGACACGTTTGAGCTTCTTTACCTGTTTGAGTGACTTCTTATTTTCGGAAGCAAGTCGTCTCTCCAGCTTTTTGATGTCTTCTTCAGGAGGAAGATTTTCCGGTTTGACGCCACGTTCAATCAAAGTCTTTCGGATAGCTGCATTGTTTTTGACGTGTTCGTTAGTAATGGCCGGTTCGCCGTGCAGGCTTTGTTGTTGGACGTTGAAATTCGTTATTTCAGTCGCAAGGTTCTTTGCGGTAATCGTAATGGTTGGGAGAAAATCGGCTAAAGGACGATTTTGTGGAATACGCAGGCGATACTTCATCTGACGAGTATTGTAGCCGCCAAACATTGCGGCATCGCCCTTACTGCGTATTCTGCCAAACCCGCTTTCATCAACTCCGTGTTCGTAAATCAATTTAGAGAGCTCGATTTCGCTCGTGACCAGTTTTTCTCTGGCTCGCAGCCGCTCCGCAAGACGAAGACGTTCTTCAAGAAGTTCTTGTTTCCGGGTTTGGAGCGCAAAATAAGTCTGCGCAAAAGCGATCTCGTCTTTGCGAGGGTCGCCGTTTTGGGCAATGAGATAACACGCGTAGCGCGTCAGAATGATATCATCGATTTCACGCGTTGCCTGTGAGCCGATGTCAACCATTTTCCCGACGTCAAGAAAATGGTCGGCAACGATATTACCTGCATTTTCACAGGCTATTTTTGCCTTCTGAACGACCTTCTCAAAGTTCTCCCATTTGTCATAACCCAAAGGCGTTTGGAGATCGCGCGCAAACCAGCATTCAACACCGTCGATTTCAGTCGCGTAGGACTCGAAATCTTTCGTCAAGGATTGTATGAGTTCCCTGTCCATAATTAGCAATTTTTCTCAACCAAACAAAACGCAATAAACATAATGTTGACTAATCTTTTAGTCATTCGAGCGAAACAAAATTGTTGCTAACGCTTCTGGTTTGGTTTTCACAATTTTTCCGAGACTTTCTTTTCGCATGATATTGCAGAGTGTTAAAAAAGCTTTTTCAGCCTCCGGAGAATCTAACACTGCGCCCATTTTCTCGAAGTTTGCCAATGCCTCAAGAACACTGGATGAGCCATAAATAAGGATACGTGTTTTGGCGTCCGTCGCTTTTGCCAAAATTTCTCCTCTGGCCCTTGAATTATCTCGCCCGACATGTTTGATTTCTGCAAAACATCGTAGGTAATCAATATATGCCTGAGTTCTGAGCGTTGTTAAGTATTTTCGAGCTTCAGTTGATTTCGAGAAGAAATATTGAAGGCTCGCACCAATAACAACACCCAAAATAGGTAAAGCAGCTATAACAAGGGTTGAGATATTATCCAAAGTTTTAAAATTCCTCAATTAACTCTCTACTTGTCAAATTTAAAAAATTGGCAAGATTTAATCAAACGTAATTTACAAAACCCCAAAGCTGCGTCCGTCGGATTGGGTCGATAAAAAAATGCTCGAGTAACAATCGCATTTTTTCAACCGCTATAAAAATTTACCAGAACAAAGCCAGACGGGCCGTCTGGGTTACGCCCCCAACGAGCTCTTGCTCATCTCCAACTCTACCGTCGTAATCCGCCACGCGGGGCAATCGAGGTCGACGCGCGAATTGGAGAAGACGGTGACTTCTTCCGAGCGCTCTTCCAGCAGGTTGACTTTCCACGCATGTGACACGGGCATGCCCCAGTGGAGTTTGCCGCGCACGCGCTGTGAGGAGGCGTTGTAGAGGCGAACGAGAACCGTATCACGCGAGTCGCATTTTTTCACGGCGGTGATGATGAGCGAATCGGGTTCAGTGCAGAACAATGAAAAATCCGCGGGCAACGCGCTTCCCGTGGCGCTTGTGCTACGGCAAACTTTTTCCAACAACGGCACGCGAAAACGCTGCGCCCATGTCGGTAAATTCGCTTTCTCCCAATTGCCGGAATAGGGCATGATGGCATACTCAAAAACTTGCTCACCTTGACATTGCGCTTCCGGCGTGGGAAAGGCCGGGCCGGCGTGATTCGGGCGTGTTGCCAGATCATTCCGCGACAGCCAGCCGACGGCGCGCAGCAACGTGAGAATGAGCGCGGTGTCTTTGCCATCACGATTTGCTTCGTATTCATACAAACCCTGCGTGAGCATCGCGAGCCCTGCTTTGCGATCTTCAACGGCGCAAAAATGCTGCATCGGCTCGGTTGGACTCGGCGGCTGCAGCCAATTTTTGCCAGCGGGTTTTTTCACAGGACGCTCGATCACATAAAACTGTTGGCCCGCGAGGGAATTGCTGGTCGCGAGCGGCGCATGGCAATGAACCCGCACGCGATGATCGCGCACCAAATTTTGAAACGTCGTGCGCACCGCGACATACGGCGTTGTCGCCGTGATCGTGAAACGAATTTCGAGCGGGCATTGCACGAGCTTCTTGCTGCGTGCGCCTTTGGATTTGGCGCTGCGATCAAACTCCGCGGGCAGCGGCAGATTCAGCGTGACTTCGATTTCCGCGGCCAAATCGGAATGATGCACGACGCGCAGTTTGCCTTTGCGGCCTCGGCTCCAAATCGTCTGGCTCTTTTGCGCCGGTGAATAATCATACTCGTCGCCGACGTCTTCAGTGTCTTCAAAAATATTGCAGCGCAGATATTGGCGAGCGCTGATTTTATCCAACATATCGAAGCTGCCATCCGGAAAAAATTTGACGCGGAGAAACGCATTCTCCACGATATTGCCTTTCACGCGCACGGCATCGGCGGCTTCAATCGCTTTCGCCTTTTCGGCTTCGACGGCGCGCACGGAAAAAGTGCGGTAACTCACCGGCGCCATTTCCGGCGCGAGAAATTCAATTTCACCGACATGCCACGCTTTTTCATCTTTGGGAGCATCCAGACGGAACGTGGCGCGATCCTGCAAAAGCTGGCTGCGTTTTGCATCATACGTGAGCGGATGCCGTCCCACCGTCTGGCCGAGTTTGGCGAACGATTCCGGCAGTGCGAAATCTTCTCGCGGCGCAATTGGCCAGAAGCGAATGACATTGGTGGGCAGCGGTTGATTATTGCTATCAATCACGGTAAGTGTTTTGGACATTTTTCCGGGCGGCAAAATCACCAGTGCGCGCATCACCTCGCGACGAGTCGTGGCCGAGGGATTCACCACGATAAAATTCAAGCCGTCGGCGGACGCGGTGTTGCGACGCACGCGTTGCGCGATGGTCTCCAACGCCGCGTCAACGACATTCTCGCCGATCTGCCGCGCTTCGTCGAAACGTCCGAGCATTTCGCGATGCACGAGATCGATACTGCAGCCGCAGATCGAATCGTGCGGATGGTTGTGCAACAACACTTTCCACGCCTGCATCAAAAAACCGGCGCCGTGATTGACGCCGGCGCGCAGCCACGCCAGCGTTGTTAGCGGTTCGGCTATGTTCGCCAGCAGCATTTCGCAGGCGTCGTTTTGCTGCTTCAAATAAACGCGCGCCGACAAAACGCCCGACAGAATATAATGGCGCTTGCCGCCGTGCAGCTCACCGGAATGATTGGGAAACGACAAACCGGAGCGCCGCAGTGTGGCGATGAAACGCGAGAAGGTCGTGTGCTCCGCCGTACACTCTTTCAGTACCGAATTGGCGTAGCTCAACATTTTCGGCAATTCCGGCTGCGGCTCGATATGATCGCAGCCGTTATTAATGAGAATGAGCTTGCTGCCGTCGCTCGCCGGTTTGGCGGATTGGCCAATTTTATTGATTTCCTGATGGAGCCGATCGATCATAACATCCAAACGCGGGGTTTCGCCGATGTGATCGCCGAAGCCTTCGAAGCCGAGCTCGACGCCGTTGCAATAGCCGTTGAGCTGATAAATCGCGAGCACACGGTTGCCGTCCGGTGCGATCCACAAAAATTCCGTGCCGAGCTGCTCTTCTTCGTCGCCGAGGCCGCGCGTGAAAACAAAATTGTCGATGTTGCAGCCGCGCAGAATCTGCGGCATCTGCGCGATGTGTCCGAACGAATCCGGCATGTAACCGACTTTCATCACGCCGCCGTGTTCGTTCGCGACGCGATGGCCGATTTGCAAATTGCGAATGAGCGCTTCGTCGCTGACCAGAAACTCGTCGGGCAAAACATACCACGGGCCGGTTTCGATGCGCCCCGCCTGCACCAGCGCGCGGAACCGCTCGCGATTCTCCGGACGAATGGCGAAGTAATCTTCGAGAATGATCGACTGGCCGTCGAGCACGAAATAACGATACTCGGCGTTGCGTTCCAGAAGATCGAGCAGGCGATCGACGAGCCGCACGAGGCGCTGGCGAAATTGCTGAAACGGGCTGTACCACTCGCGGTCCCAGTGGGTGTGGGAAACGACGTGCAGTTTATAGCGAACGGTTTTCGACATAACGTGGGCTTCCTTGAGTTGATAATCAACGGGCCCAAACGGCG
>Ga0247727_10016551_pt1 | contig 11883 bp, 8 predicted proteins | sample WisWelCaveWW1625_FD_202498 | JGI IMG/M metagenome (GOLD analysis project Ga0247727, IMG submission 202498) | Biofilm microbial communities from Wishing Well Cave, Virginia, United States - WW16-25 | ecosystem: Environmental > Aquatic > Deep subsurface > Groundwater > Cave microbial mat | place...
AGGTCGGTGCGGTTGGCGTAGCGGATGCCGGCTGCGCAGGTCGCGAACTTCACGCCGGGCACCTGCGGCAGCTCGGGCAGCCGCGCCGGCGCGAACGGCGAGACTGTCGACTTGGCCATGGCTGCTGTCTCCTGCGTGGGAAATGCACCCTCCGGACTGACGCCGATGTACTCGATCTTGGCCGTGTGCCTCAAGCCTGCGGCAATCGGCACAGCGCAGGCCGCAAACGCGTCATTTGGCGGCCATGTCGGACGGGCATCATTCGTTGACAAGGTTGGTGCCGGTCCTTATCTGAGGATTGCCCGGCGGGACCGGCATTTGCGGGCGCTTCTCCGCGCGGGTTTTCGCGTATCTCCCGCCTCGAGACAGTGCCTGTGACCGCCGCGTTCGACCGCTTCGCGGGGGTCAAGGCCGATAGCTCAACTCGCAGCGATTCAACAGGAACTTTGCCATATGCTGTCTTTCGGCGCGCTTGCTGCCAAGGTGTTTGGGTCGGCCAACGACCGCAAAATCAAACCCTATCGGCCCACGGCCGATGCCATCAATCTGCTCGAGCCGGAGCTGGAGCAGCTCTCCGACGGCGATCTCAGGGCCCGCACCGAGACCTTCCGCAAGCAGTTGGCCGACGGCACCGATCTGGAGGAGCTGCTGGTGCCGGCTTTCGCCACCGTCCGCGAGGCGGCCAAGCGCACGCTGGGCCAGCGCCATTTCGATGTGCAGCTGATCGGCGGCGTCGTGCTGCACCAGGGCAAGATCGCGGAGATGAAGACCGGCGAGGGCAAGACGCTGGTCGCCACGCTTCCCGTTTACCTCAATGCGCTCGCAGGGCGCGGCGTGCACGTCGTGACGGTAAACGACTACCTCGCCAAGCGCGACGCCGAGTGGATGGGCCGCATCTACAAGTTCCTGGGGCTAACCGTCGGCTGCATCGTGCACGAGCTCGACGACGATCAGCGGCGCGAGCAATACGCCTGCGATGTCACGTACGGCACCAACAACGAGCTGGGTTTCGACTACCTGCGCGACAACATGAAGATGAGCGCCAGCGAGATGGTGCAGCGCGGGCACCTCTACGCCATCGTCGACGAGGTGGACTCGATCCTGATCGACGAGGCGCGCACGCCGCTCATCATTTCCGGGCCGGTCGAGGATCGCTCGGAGCTCTACAACGCGCTCGACGAGCTTACGCAGCGCCTGATGGCGGAGCATCGCAAGATCGTGGGCGAGCTCACCAGGGCGCACGACAACAAGGACGAGCTGAAGGAGCTGCTCAAGACCCAGGGGCTGTTCGAGCTGGACGAAAAGCAGCGCCAGGTGTCATTCACCGAGGCCGGCAACGAGCACATGGAGCTTCTGCTCGGGGAGAAGGAGCTTCTCAAGGGCGAGTCGCTCTATGACATCGAGAACGTCACGGTCGTGCACCACGCCAACCAGGCGCTCAAGGCGCACGGCCTGTTCCTGCGCGATCGCGACTACATCGTGAAGGCCGACGAGGTCATCATCATCGACGAGTTCACCGGCCGCATGATGCAGGGCCGGCGCTATTCCGACGGCCTGCATCAGGCACTCGAAGCCAAGGAGCACGTCAAGATCCAGCCGGAAAACCAGACCCTGGCTTCCATCACCTTCCAGAACTACTTCCGGCTCTACGGCAAGCTGGCCGGTATGACGGGAACGGCCGTCACCGAGGCCAACGAGTTCCTGGACATCTACAAGCTCGACGTGCTCGAGGTGCCGACCAACATGCCGGTCGACCGCACCGACGAGCACGACGAGGTCTACCGCACGGTCAAGGAGAAGGCACGCGCCATCGTCGCCGAGATCGCCGATTGCCGCCGCCGCGGGCAGCCGGTGCTGGTCGGCACGGTATCGATCGAGAAATCCGAGCAGCTGTCAGCGCTCTTGAAGGACCGCAAGTACATCCGAGAGCTCGGCCAGCACATGAAGAAGCAGGCGGACCAGCTCAAGGACGGCAAGGAGGACGAGCTCAAGAAGCAGCTGATCGAGGTCGGCATCTACCTCGACGAGCTCGGCCGAAAGGGCAGCGGCGACCCAGTTCCGCACCAGGTGCTGAATGCGCGCTACCACGAGCAGGAAGCCAACATCATCGCCCAAGCCGGCGTTCCCGGCACCGTGACCATCGCGACCAACATGGCCGGCCGCGGCACCGACATCCAGCTCGGCGGCAACGACCGCTACCGCGGCCGCGACTGGCTGAAGGATGAGATCGAGGCGGGCCGCATGGCGGCCGTGCATCGCGACGGCGACGATATCGAGCACCTGCGCAAGTGGGTGGATGACGTTCTCTACGTCGGCGACGATTGGATCGAAAACCGCCTGAAGCAATCGATCGGCGAAAAGGTCGACGATTGGAGCAAAGGGCGAGCCGCCGCGGGGCACGAGCCCAGCGCCAGAGAGGCGGCCAAGAAGCGCGCCCAGATCGAAGGCGACCGCCGTGCCGTCGCCGAGAAGCGGGCCGAGATAGCCCGGCAGTTCGCCGCCAGCGCCAAATCGGCCGGCCGGCACAATGGCCATGACGAAAAGGCCGACCTCGATTGGTTCGACGCATGCCTGCGCGACGAAGCACGCGTGTGGCTGCAGGACTCGGGGCGCACGTGGAGCTTCGGCGCCATCAACGAGAACCTCTTCCGCTTCATGAGCGATCGCCTGCGCGACTGGAGTGCGCGGGAGGCAGAGGCCGGCCGTCAGCCGGGCCCCTCTGATATCGTCGCCAGGCGCGCCGCAATCGTCGAGACCTTCAATCAAGTCAGGGTCAAGTGCGCCGAGATCCAGGCTGACGTGGCGGCGAAGAAGAAGCAGGCGATCGACGCCGGCGGGCTCTACGTGCTCGGCACGGAGCGGCATGAGAGCCGGCGCATCGACAACCAGCTGCGCGGCCGCTCCGGCCGCCAGGGCGACCCCGGGCGCTCGAAGTTCTATCTGTCGCTCGAAGACGACCTGATGCGCATCTTCGGCTCCGATCGCATGGACGGTGTGCTGCAGAAGCTCGGCCTGCAGGAAGGCGAGGCGATCACCCACCCCTGGATCAACAAGGCCCTCGAGAAGGCCCAGCAGAAGGTCGAGGCGCGCAACTTCGATGCGCGCAAGTACACGCTCAAGTACGACGACGTGATGAACGACCAGCGCAAGGTCATCTTCGAGCAGCGCATCGACATCATGGGCCACGAGGACGTGAGCGAGACCGTCGCCGACATGCGCCAGCAGGTCGTGCAGGAGATGGTGGCGCGGTGCATTCCGGAGAACGCCTACGCCGAGCAGTGGGACACCGCGACGCTCAAGGCCGAAATCGAGCGCGTGTTCGACGTCGATGCACCGGTCGATACCTGGGCGGCCGAGGAGGGCATCGCCGACCAGGAGATCACCGAGCGGCTGCTGCAGCAAATCCATGAGAAGGCCAAGAGCAAGGAGGCCGAGTTCGGGCCCGAGGCCACGCGGCAGGTGGAGAAGATGGTGCTGCTGCACACGCTCGATCATCTGTGGCGCGAGCATCTCATCGTCATGGAGCACTTGCGCAGCGTGATCGGGTTCCGCGGCTACGGCCAGCGCGACCCGCTCAATGAGTACAAGAGCGAGAGCTTCGAGCTGTTCGAGACCATGCTGGCCAACTTGCGCGAGCAGGTCACGGGCCACCTGATGCATTTCCGGGCGATGACCGGGCCTGCTGAGGACCTGTTCGAGCCGGTGGAGCTGCCGCCAATGCAGGCCCATCACGTGGATCCCTTCACCGGCGAGGACGAGCTGGCGATGGCCGATGCGGCGCTGGCGGCAGGCACGCGGCCCGCCCCGGCAGGGCGGAGTGCGGACAGACGTGCCCCGTTGCAGACCAGGAGGGCTGCCGCGGCCCTCAATCCGAAGGACCCCTCCACCTGGGGCAAAGTCGCGCGCAATGCCCCCTGCCCGTGCGGGTCGGGCAGGAAGTACAAGCATTGCCACGGCAAGCACGATTGACAGTGTTTGTCGAAGAAAGCGCCAGCCCTGCATCCGTCATTCGATAAAGCGCATCATGCAAGCGCACCTGGCTCAACAATCTTGTTCGCGCCCGAACCGCTGCGAACTCGACAAGAACCCGGCGCTGGTCTTTAATGCTTGACGTGGCGATCCTGTAGGTGGCGCCGCTAGCGTGTCGTCGCATCTGAGTTCAGCTAAGCGGTGTTGGAACCTTGCGAATTCTCGGGATCGTAGCCAAGACCCACGACAGCGGCGTAGCCTTCCTCAATGACGGTGTGCCGGAGCTGGTCCTCGAGGAAGAGCGCTTCAACCGAAGCAAGAAGACAAAGAAGTTCCCCAAGCGCGGTTTGGCCGCCGGCCTTGAGGAATTGCGCCTCGATCTGGCTGATTTCGATTTCATAACGACGCCATGGGATCTGGCGCTGCTGCGCAAGTCCTTCGCGTCTATCCTGCTGCGCCGCTTCCCGCTGAGCCTCAGTCTTGCGCTACCCAGCTCGCACACGTCGCAGAAGAACGATATCGTGTTCCTCAACCACTTCCTGGTGCGGGATCTGCGCCGGCGGTTCGGCGCGACCGCAATCCCGCCGATCGTCAACGTTCCCCACCATCATTCCCATGCCGCAATATTCTTCGTGTCTCCGTTCGATGCGGCGCTGGTGCTGGTGATGGACGGCTATGGCGACGATTGCTCGAGCAGCGCCTATATCGGCCGCGGCAATCGGCTCGACCGCCTGTGGTCGACCGGCATCATGAACTCGGCCGGTCTGGTCTACACCTTCGTCACCGAGTACCTGGGCTTTGCCGGCTTCGGCGACGAAGGCAAGGTGATGGCACTCGCCGCCTACGGCGACGATACCTACGTGGAGCGCTTTCGCGACGTCATTCGGCCGACACCCGACGGCGGCTACGCCGTCAACATGGCCTACTTCAGCTATGACGCCTTCGGCCAGCTGCGTCCGTTCAAGCGCAAGTTCATTGACGCCTTCGGGCCGCCGCGGGCCCGCGGCGAGCCGATCTCGGATCGGCATCGCGACGTTGCCTTCGCACTGCAGGCGGTCACCGAGGAGATCGTCCTGCACTTGGTGCGCCACCTCCTCAAGAAGCACCAGGTGCGCGACCTCTGCCTTTCGGGCGGCGTCGCGCTCAATTGCGTCGCCAACGCCAAGATCCTGGAGCACACCGACGTGCGGCGCTTGTGGGTGCCGCCCTGCGCGTCCGACACCGGCGCCCCGCTCGGCAGTGCGCTGTGGCACTACCACCAGGACCTCGGGCATGCGCGCCGCTTTGAGCTCAAGCATGCGCTCTATGGCAAGGCCTACAGCGAGGAAGAGATCGTGCGCGCCCTCGAAGGGGCCGGGTTGGGCCATCATCGGATGGGGGAGGCCCAGCTGCTCACGCGCGTGGCCAAGGACCTGGCCGACGGCAGGATTGTCGGCTGGTTCCAGGGCAGGTTCGAGATGGGGCCGCGGGCGCTGGGCAACCGCTCGATCCTGGCCGACCCGCGCCGGCCCGAGATGAAAGACGTGCTCAACTCCAGGGTCAAGAAGCGCGAGTCCTTCCGCCCGTTTGCTCCCGCGGTGCTCGTCGAGCGGGCGCACGAGTTCTTCGAGATCGATCAGCCCGATCCGTTCATGACCTTGGCGCCACGCGTGCGGGCGGAGAGCCGGGAGCGCATCCCGGCAGCCGTGCACGTCGACGGCACGGGCCGCATCCAGACGGTGGAGCGGTCGACGAACCCGCGCTACTATGGCCTGATCGAGGAATTCGGCCGTTTGACGGGCGTTCCCGTCCTGCTCAACACCAGTTTCAATCGCGCCGAGCCGATCGTCGCCTCCCCCAAGGAGGCGATCGACTGCTACCTGCGCACGGGCATGGACGTGCTGGTGCTGGGCGATTTCTACACCACCGACCGCTCTCCGGCCGCAGCGGCTTACCCAGCCGACCGCGCCCAGCCGGCATCAGTGCGCGAAGCCCCGGCGGAAGCGGCGATGACGGCCAGGGCCGCGCCGAACTAGGGCGGATTTGCGCCACCGCGCCGACAGTCGGACCGCCGCTATGCCTCCGACGCAACGGTCCGGCGGCGCTGGATCGGGAGTCGGTTACGGATGCCCTGTTGGTATAGCGCGGGGCGGGGCTTCTTTGGCCTTCGCCGCCGCGCCCGTAGGTAGGTAGCCTGGAGCCGAGACGGCAAAATTTGCCCCGCCCCGCGTTACAAACTGGGGAGGAATGGGCAGCGTCTACAACTCTCTGCAGCCGCCTCGGGGACAAGATCGACGTACAACGCGGGAGCCGATCAACCGGCGTTCGTATCGCTCATTCCGGTAGCCCAGCTTTTCGCAGACCATCCCTCCATCGGGCAAAATCTTCTGATCGGCGAAACGGATAAAGGTCCTGGAGATTGGAAAGGCGCAGCGTGGGATCGAGCTCACGTACGCGCGCCATGAATGTCCGCGCCTCTGCGATCCGGCCGGCAAGCGCGTGGCTTGCCGCTGCGATGCGGGCTGGAGGAACGAAATTCGGCTGATCCCTGAACGCTCGCTCCGCCCATGACGATGCATCGTCGTAGCGGCCGGCGAGCATGTGCGCGAATCCGGTCCCAGCCTGCATGTTGTAGAGGAACGGATCGAGCGGGCTTAGGCGCATGGCACGCGCCTCGTGTTCGATCGCGACATCCGGCTCGCCGTTAAAGGCTCTAAGCCAGCCGCTCAGGTACCACGACGACGCAAGATTCGGATTGAGCAAAAGCGCTCGATCCATAGATGCCACTCCCGTGTCGAGGTCACCGACAAGAAAGCTCAAGGCATGCGCTCCTCTGGAAAGGGCGATCGCATCGTCCTTGCCCAGCTCTATGGAACGCCGGGCGAGCCGCGCGGCCCCTGCCGTCTCCTGCGCCCGGTCGATCATCCAGCCGTTCAACTTGCGCCAAACATGGCACTGTGCGGCCATGCCGTAGGCTGCAGCAAAATCGGTGTCGAGTTCGATGGCTTTAGAGAACAACCGGAGCCCATCGTCGTTGGCCTCCTTGTTTCGCAGATAGAAGCTTGCCATCCCCCGCATGAAATTGTCATAGGCATCAAGGCTATCCGTCGGCTTGTGTTTGGCTCGGTCGGCCTCTGCCTGCTCGAGCTTTGGCGCCATCGCGCCCACGACGCTCGCGGTCACCTGGTCCTGCAGATCAAAAATGTCTTCGTATCCACCGTCGAAGCGGTCCGCCCAGAGGTGCGTGCCCGCTGCGGCATCGATAAGTTGCCCGGCTATGCGCACGCGGTTGCCGGCCTTGCGCACGCTGCCTTCGAGCACGTAGCGCACCCCCAGCTCACGACCGACCTGCTTAACGTCCACCGCACGCCCTTTGTAGGTGAAGCTCGAGTTGCGCGCGATCACGAACAGCCAGGGCACGCGCGACAGTGCAATGATGATGTCTTCCACCATCCCGTCGGCGAAGCACTCCTGTTCGGGATCGCCGCTCAAGTTTTGGAAGGGCAGAACTGCAATAGAAGGCCTATCGGGAAGTGGCGGGAGCCCCTTCGTCGGAGTTGCGGCGGGTCTTGCGTTGCCGTCCTCGATGCCCACCGGACCCACAAACCGGTAGCCGCGGCGAGGCAACGTCTCGATCCAGCGTCCACCGCCCGGCTCCTCACCGAGCGCCCGGCGCAGCGCCGCTATCTGGACGGTGAGGTTGCTGTCCTCGACCGCAAGGCCGGACCACGCCGCCTCGATCAGGGTATCTTTCGACACCAAATCGCCGGGCCGCTCCACAAGGATGCGCAGCAGGACGACCGCACGCTGCCCAAGCGCAACCGGCTGGGTGCCTCGGAACAAGACCTGGGCCTCCGCATCGAGGCGGAATGGCCCGAGTGTGTAGATCCTCGCCATCCCTCAATTTGTCTCCAATTCGGAAACAATTCCGAGGTCCTTCGGGAAGCCTTTCTGACTTTTGCCCCCGACGGCATCAGGGTGCCCGCAAGTCGCCGCCCATCCTGGAGGATGCGGCAGCCGGACAGCGGAGGATATCATGCAAACGTCCCAGGCTCGGACAGGCAATTTCGTCTTGGCAAAGCGGGTTGATCGACCTTCAGTATTTGCCAAGTTCTTGAGTTTCTTCGCCAGCCTCCGTGGGAAGTTATCCGGCGCGGACGACCAAATAGCGGCACGGTATGACGGCATGGCGTGGTGTGACTCGACAGAGCGCCATCTCACCAACGAAATCATGACCGGCATCCGCACCCGCTGTTGAAACCCCCGCTCGACGCTCTTTCTGGTTCTGCCAGGGCTTGACATACCCAGTCCTTGCGCGGGTCGGCCGGCCTCGCCTGCGGCGCTGCATCCGTTGACACGGCGAGCCGTGCGGGACGAGAGTCGGAACCCGCGCGCGTGCACGCTGGCTAATCGGAAAGTCGCTTCGCAATGGTCGAGTTGAGGCTGCCACGCAATTCCCGGGTGAAGACCGGCAAGACCTGGAACAAGCCGCGGACGCGGCGCGGCTGGAGGGAGTTCCGCGTCTACCGCTGGAACCCGGATGACGGGCGCAACCCGCACCTCGATACCTATTGGGTCGAGCGCGCCACGTGCGGGCCGATGGTGCTGGACGCGCTGATCAAGATCAAGAACGAGATCGATCCCACGCTCACCTTCCGGCGCTCCTGCCGCGAGGGCATCTGCGGGTCGTGCTCGATGAACGTCGACGGCCTGAATACGCTGGCCTGCCTCAAGGCCATCGACGAAGTGGAGGGGCCGGTGCGCATCTATCCGCTGCCGCACCTGCGCGTGGTCAAGGACCTCGTGCCCGACATGACCAACTTCTACGCCCAGCTGCAGTCGATCGAGCCGTGGCTGAAAGTGGCGACGCCCACACCGCCGCAGGAGCGCCGCCAGAGCATCGAGGAGCGCGGCAAGCTCGACGGCCTCTACGAGTGCATTCTGTGCGCGTGCTGCTCGACGGCGTGCCCGAGCTACTGGTGGAACGAGGAGCGCTACCTGGGCCCGGCCGTGCTGCTGCAGGCGTATCGCTGGCTGAGCGACAGCCGCGACGAGGCCGCGGGCGAGCGGCTCGACAACCTCGAGGACCCCTACCGCCTCTACCGCTGCCACACCATCCTGAACTGCGCCAAGGCGTGCCCAAAAGGGCTCAACCCCGCCAAGGCCATCGCCGAGACCAAGAAACTGATGGTCGAGCGCGGGGTGTAGGGCCGCAACAAAAAGCCGGAGACGCACATACGATCTCCGGCCTCAAATTTCTCCATCGAACGCAACGCGGTCCGCTGCTCTGCCCTGGTGCCCTGCCGGGGCCGGCGCCAGATCGCGTGAGCTGCTGCCCGATTTCAGCGGCGCTTCGCGGTAAGCTTCTTGGCCGCCGGCTTCTTCATCGGCGCTTTCTTCTTCGCTACGGTTTTCGCTTTCGCGGCTGCTTTTGCCATGTGATTCCCCTCTTCTCTCTTCCGTCCGAATCAGTTTCGGAACTCAGGCATCATGAGCAAGCAACGCTATTTTGTTGATAGGGAACACAGAATTCATCGTGGGATGAGCAAGCATTCGGGCTGTTGTGTTGCGACGAGTCCACAAAATCCAATGCTTTTGCGAGCGAACCGGCCAAATCGAAATTGCGTCAGTCACCGACGCGGCAATGGCGCACGCTGCGATGTGGGCGGCCGGTGGGTCCGCTTGTGGGCGTTCAAGACGACGAACCAAGGGCGCGGTGAAGCCACCTGGCTCGTGCTGTCATCTCGTCAGCCCTGCGTTCCCCACAACACGTTGCTCCAGGCCTGTACGAATCTCATGGCCTCGGCTTCGCTGCCGGCGTGGCGAGCCGTGGACACGCGAAACTTGATGAACTTGTTGCGCCACGTGGTCTGGCACAGAAGACTGTCAATCTCCGTGCCCCTGTCCAGGTAGGTATAACTCGCACATATGAAGCGCATGCGGCCGCCGGCATCCGCAATCGGAAACTCCCTTCGCAGCGCGACCTGGCCTCGATAGCGCACGATTTCGCTCTTGCTGCGTTCAAAATCGCTCCTGACCACCTCGGACCGCAGATCATCCGGGATCGCTGCCCGGTTCAGGTCATAAATATAGAAGTTGATGATCCAGCCGCTGCGCAGGTACTTGACACTGTAGCCGAGGCCCAAGCCCCTTGCGGCGGCGTCATTGTCGAAGTCGACCACCTCGCCGATCTGCGCCCCTGCGATGCTTTCAGGAAGCGCCAGTCCATAGAGCACCGGCGCCGCTGCAGCGGGGGCAACAACGGCAAACGCGGCAACCAACGCAAAAGCGAGGAGCGTCCGGCAAACGATGGACCTGTGAAAATCGCCAGCGCGCTCGCTGCCGTCGTCCGTAGCGCTCATGCAATATCCCCCTCCGCGAACAAATTCACCAGCGACAATCATCGCGCGGGCGCCGCACCCCAGCGGAGCGCAGGCCGATCCGTGCAGGTCGCACCCTAGGGCAGGATCGCAGGAGATGGAAGCGTTTCAGGGGTCAGGTTTCAGGGGTCAGGTTTCAGGGGCCGGCGCCACGTCGACTGAAACCTGAAAACTGAAACCTGAAACTGCAAAAGGCGGGCGGCCGGATCCGCCGGCAGCGGCGATACGTCAGGCGGCCCTGCGGCGGGCCTTGGCTTTGCGCACGGCCGGACGAGCGCGCTTTGCCGCCTTGCGGCTGGTGCTGCCGGAGCGCTTGGCGGCGGTCCGCTTCTGTGCCGGCCGACGAGCCGGCTTCGCCTTCTTCCTCGCAATCTTCGCCATTGCTCTTCTCTCGCTTGCTTGCGGTTGAATTCTGCCCAAAGCGCGAATCGCGCTTGTCCGCGGCGAATGAAAATACGGGACGGGCGTTAAATGCAGCTTAAGGGCTTGGGTCTGCCATTCGATGGCCTCGGTCGCGCAGCCGGAGATGGCGCACGTTGGAGCCGTAGGGCGCAATAAGGCGTCAGCCGCATTGCGCCGATCTGTGCCATCCGTCTTGCGCCGATCTGCCGCGTCGATCGCAATGCCGGCTGTGGAACGGGAGCATCGGTGCAATGCGCTGCCGCTTATTGCACCCTACGCTTTTGCTCGTGCCCTCGCGGGCACTCCCGGCGCCGGGATGACGATAGCGTAGCGCCTCGTGCTGCCGGGCGGATTCACCGCCCCCACTTGAAGGAGAAAAAGCCGCGCCGAGGCTTCGAAGAGGAGGCTGGATTCCCGAGCAATTGCGTGATCTCCGCGTGCTCGGCGACGTGGCAGCGCCAGCCCTCGTCGATCCACTTCTGCGCCGCGTCGAGGTGGGTGCGGGCGGCGGCGGCGTCGGCCTTGGCCGTGGCAATGCGGGCCATGACGAGGTGCCAATCGGGGATGCGGCGCTTGTACTTGGTTCTATCGATGATTTCCTTGGCGTGCGCCGCGAGGCTGGCGGCGGCGTCGAGGGCATCGGGCGCGTCGCGGGCCAGCGTGAAGCGGGCGCGCTCCAGCTTGGCGTCGGCCGCGACGAGTAGCAAGTGCGAGCGGGCGGCGATGTCGTCGACTTCGTTGAGGTCGGCCTCGGCCCGGTCGAAGGCGCTGGTGATCTGGTCAGCGCCGACGGGCCGGGTAGCTTGTGGCCTAGAGGCCGACCGTCGCCATGGCGACGAGTTGGCCGCCGTCCAGCTTGAAGTGCGCCAACCGCTCTCCGACCCTTTTCTGGTTCCCGTAGGATCGGCCTGCGGCTAGCGCGACCGTGTAGGCGCGCACCTGCTGTTTCAATTTGTCCAAGCGCTTACCGTCAATGATGCGGGTCTCGGGCGACGGCGAAGCCTGTTGCGCGAAAATGCGCTTGGGATGAATGATGACTGGAAATGCGACGCAGCTAGCCTGAACTATTCACCGGCTGTTTGAGATGAGGTGAGGAGCGGAGATCTAGGCGTTGGAATCACGTAGGGTTTCGCTGTCGAGACGAAGCCTCGCG
>Ga0247727_10016552_pt1 | contig 11882 bp, 10 predicted proteins | sample WisWelCaveWW1625_FD_202498 | JGI IMG/M metagenome (GOLD analysis project Ga0247727, IMG submission 202498) | Biofilm microbial communities from Wishing Well Cave, Virginia, United States - WW16-25 | ecosystem: Environmental > Aquatic > Deep subsurface > Groundwater > Cave microbial mat | place...
GCTTGCAGCTTTTTCTTCGGGACGGGCACCACGTATCCATCAACATAACGCATAAATCCTCCTCTTGTGATTTGTACAGAAATTCGCAGGCGTCCTACTCACGGACAGCCTGTCTTGTTTGAAAATGATACCAAACCCGGCGGGGATGAGGAAGCGCGGCGGCGAAGAAAGGGAGGCTACTCTGGGTTCAGCAGGTACATGGGAAGCTCGGCGTCGGCGAGTTTTTGGGAGACCGCCCACTGAGCGGGGGTCGGTTCCTTTTCAGGATTCTCCCGGTCATACCAAATCGAACCGCCGACCTGCTGAAGACGGGTTAGCTCCTGATCCAATTCGGGCTCGGTCACCAACCTATCGTTCAGGTAGATTTCCCCTGCGGGGGTGCCCTTCACCATTGAAATCTCGGTCGCAGGCTCCTCGGCCTCTGAGCGAAAGCTCTGAGTCAGTAAAAATCCTGCTAAAACGATCCACGCGAATTGCTTCATCCTCAATCCTCGGGAACGGCTTAGAAATACGCGGTGAGCCACTCTTTGGCTTGGAGGAGGGTGCGGGCGAAAACGTTTTCCTTGGCGAAGGCGGGGGCGGTTTCTCTTCCCCGCTTCCCGAGCCAGTGAAGGAGGCCGACGACCCCGGCCCAAGCGGGGTCCATCAGTAGTTCGGGCTTGGCCTCAACGTGACGGGGCGTGCCGAGACGAACGGCCGCGGAAAATCTCTTGGTGAATAATTCAAGCAGGCCTTCCAGTTTCGCCCCTCCCCCGGTCAGGACGAGCCTCGGGTGGGCGATTTTTTCCTCGGAAAGGAGCGCTTTCACTTCTTTTGCGATCTTGCCGAAAAGCTCCTCCCCGAATTTACCAAAGGCCTGATGAAATTCGGAACGTTTGATCTGGTGATCCTCACCGTCCCGTTCCACCAGAGGGACAAGCTCCTCCCCGAATTGGGGATTCTCCTCCAAAGAGCCAAAACGCTCCTTCAGCCTTTCTGCGTCCCTCAATCCAAGATTCCAACTCTCCGCAATCCGATTCGTGAGGAAACGGCTCCCGCAATCGAGGCTTTGGGCCCGCGCCACTCTCCCCTCGCGGGTGAGAACGAGGTGGGTCACTTCATCCGAGAAATCCAACAGAAGCGCCTCCCCCTCCTTTTCGCTGGCGTTGAGGACCCCGTCCGGCAAGACCAGGGTCTTTGGAAGGTAACCCTGAATATTGAATTCCAAATTTTCAAAGACCCGCGACACATTTCGAAAGGAGGAGTAATTCGTGGTGAAAATCTGAAGCGTCACGGCAAGCCGCTGCGCCTCCAGGCCCAGGGGATCTTGGACGCCAGTCAGGTCGTTCACCCAAAAGGTCTCCGGGACCGCCTGGAGGATCCAGTCTTCTAAAGGAAGGGGCGCCACGCTACGGGTCTGGTCGATCACATGCCGTACTTCCTGAGCCGTGACCACCCGAGGGTAGCCGGAATAATAAAGGGAGCTTGAGAAGCGGGAGAGTTTCAAATGAGGCGTTGACAGAAGAACATAAGTCGGCATTTCAAAGGCTTCTTCACCGAGCTCGAGCTCTTTGACAAGGGTTTCGACCGTGGTGTGCGCGGTTTCAAGCTGGGTCACGGTCCCCCGCTGGAAGCCTTCCGCGTTCCCGGCTTCCGCGACTCGAAGAATTCGCGTGGCTCCCGGAATCAACTCCGCGAGCACGGCGGCCACGCGGCGGGTCCCGATATAGAAGATCAAGCTCTGATGCTCTCTTGGATTCGCCATGGTTCTCCCTATCGTTTTTTCACCACGAGGTCGTGGTATTGAAGTTCCATATAAACGATCTGCTTCCGCTCCGGCCCCTTGAGGAGCGGTGTCACTGAATCAAGAAGGTAGAATTTCCCCATCGGGTCGCGGCCGAGCCGGAGTTCCGGGCCCTCCTTCAAAACAAGGGAAACGTTCCCCAAATGATCCAACCGAACCCTCTCGATCGTCTCCGACTTCGACAAGGAGTGTCCCCAAAAGGCTTTCACCAGGGTCACGGATTCACGGAAGCCGGCCAGGGGAAGCTTTTTTCCCTTGCGCGCCTCGAGGCCCGGAAGGTCAAACGCTTCAATGAGGAGAAGATTCTTGTTTCTTCCCGAACCCTCGTCGAGAAGAACCCCGTCTTCCGCAGAGGAGAAATAAATTCCCTTGGCCTCAAGCTGCAGCTGGGCAAACGGGACCCTTTCTGCGATCTCGATCTTGAGCGTCTTTGGAAGATCGCGCGTGACGCGCGCTTCGCGAATCTTCGGATCCTGCTGAATGAGCGCGGCGACTTCCTTCAGGGAGACCTTCATCAGATTTTTTCCGAAATAGGCCTTCTGAAGCTCTTTTAACCTGGCCTCCGGGAGACCTCCGTGCGGCAGGACTTGAATCGCCTGGATTTGAAGCCCTGGGTCGGCGTATAAATTTTCCCGAATCGCCCAAAAGATGGCAAGGCCGACGCCGGCAACAAGAATGAGGGGAGTTACTTTGAGAATTCCTTTAGTAAGGAGACGAAAAGATCCTTTGATCGCCTTCCATGTAAGCGTTGAAGAGTTTTTCTTCTTTTTACGTTTTCCCATTCCTCTGGACGGCCCGAAGCCGTCTTTTCCAAGCCATCTCCACCAGCCTCCGACAGAGCTCGTCGAAGGAAATCCCCGCTTCCTTCGCCGCTTTCGGAAGGAGGCTCAGCTGCGTGAAGCCGGGAATCGTGTTCGCTTCCAGCACGTAAGGCCTTCCCAACGAATCGGCCATCAGGTCCACGCGGGAGAAATCCCGCAGGCCGAGCGCCCGGTGAACTTTCCGGGCCACCTGCTGAAACCGCCTCACCCAGCCTTCCGGGACCGGCGCCGGCACCAGGTACTCGGTCATTCCGGCCGTGTATTTGCAGTGATAGTCGTAAAATTTTCCCTTCGGCCGGAGCTCCACGACCGGTAGCGCCTGGTTCCCCAGAATCCCCACGGTGAATTCCCGCCCCCCAATCTTCTGTTCTGCCAAAAGCCTGGGGTAACTCTCAAGGGCTTGTATTATTTTTTCGGCCGACTGCTCAAAATCTTCAACCAAAAAGACTCCGATGCTCGATCCGTCAGCCACCGGCTTGAGAAAAAAGGGGGTGGGAAACGACTTAAGCTTCCGCCAACTCCTTTGATTCACCGTCTGCCAGGGAGGGGTGGGAATCCCGACACGTTCAAAAATCCTCTTGGAAAGGACCTTATCCATCGCCTGCCAGCTTCCCCGAGGATCGGAACCGACGTAAGGGATTTTTCTTCTCTCAAGATGCGCCTGGATTGAACCGTCCTCTCCCCCTTTCCCGTGGAGGGCAATGAAGGCAAGGTCGATCTCGGCCAGCGCTTTTTGGGCCCGCGATCGCTTTTTCGGATCGATTTTTAGAACGGAAAAGCCGCACCGCCCGAGACTTTCCAGGACCGCCTGGCCCGAGCGGAGCGAAATCTCCCGTTCCGAAGAGTCTCCGCCGCAGAGGACACCGATTTTTTGCTGCCGTGAGATTAATTTAGCCATTGGAGGGTAAAACGCCTAAATCTTGATAATGCGGACCTCGGTCTCGAGGCGGACTCCAAACGCTTCCCAGACCTTCTCCTGAGCAAGCTGAATGAGCTCCAAAACGTCCTGGGCCTTCGCACCTCCCAAATTGACGATAAAATTCGCGTGCTTATCGGAAATCATTGCCTTGCCGATTCTCTTTCCCTTGAGCCCCGCCTTTTCGATCAATTGCCCGCTGGAACCGTGGTTTCCTCCGGGATTCTTAAAGACGGAGCCGGCACTCGGGTAACGGAGGTCCTGGACCCGGTTCCGGTAATCGAAATTCGCCTTGATCTCGGCTTGAACCGCCTCCCGGGACGATCGGTGAAGCTTCAACCTTCCTTCCAGAAGGATCATTCCCTCAAGGCTTGTCTTCCGGTAACTGAAAGAAATCTCCTCTTTCCGGAGCCTTTGAATATTCCCCTCAGGCGTGAGAACCGTCACCTCCTCCACCAACTCTCCAATCTCCATTTTCTTTCCGGGAAAGCGGCTGAAACCGGCATTCATCATCAACGCTCCGCCCAAGGTTCCGGGGACGTGGCTCAGGAATTCGAGGCCCCCGAGCTCCGCATCCCGGCACGCCAAGGCGAGGCGATAAAGGTTCACTCCGCTTGACGCTGTGACCGTTTCTTCGGAGGGGTCGAAAGCGATTCTCTCCGGTTCGTAGTGAATGAAGGTAATGACGAGGCCGGGAAACCCTGTGTCGGGGAAAAGAATGTTGGAGCCCTTCCCGATTCCGATGACGGGGAGCTGTTCGGTCCGGGCGAACTCAAGAAGCGACTGTAACTCGTCTACGGAAGAGGGTTCAGAAAAATACCGCGCGTTGCCGCCGATTTGGAGGGTGGAATACCGCGAAAGGGGGACGTCAAACCGCAGCGGGACTCTGAGCTCGGATACTTTTGACTCTTCGGGCAAACTCATCAGCCACCTCACCAATATCTCCTGCCCCCAGGAAAGCAATGATCCCCTCCCGTGAGTCACGAGACAAAAGGTAATCAATCACCTGGGCCTTTGCGACCATCTTGACCGAGGGGTGATTCGTCTGCCGGACCGAATCATAGATTACCTCGCTCGTTATATTATCCGGATTTTCCTCTCCCGCTCCATAGATTTCTGTAAGTATGAGTTCGTTGGCTTCCCGGAAGGCATCGCCGAATTTCTGCCCGAAGTAACGAGTCCGGGAGAACCGGTGAGGCTGAAAGATCACCGTGAGGCGCCTCCCGAGGCGCGTGAGCGCCCGGATCGAGGCTGCGACCTCAGCCGGGTGGTGTGCGTAATCGTCGATCACCATCATCTTGTCGAGATCGAGCTTCACTTCAAGCCGGCGCCGGGCTCCGCGGAAGCGAAAAAGGGCTTCTTGAATTTCGTCCAAGTCGAGCCCAATCTGCGAAAGGACCGTGATCGCCCCCAAGGCGTTCATGACGTTGTGAATCCCGGGGACCGATAGGACCACCTTTCCCGCGTAAAAGCCTTGCTGATAAAGCTCAAATTCGGAATGAAGTCCTTCGAGGCGGATTTTATCGGCGTAAACGTCGGCGTCCTTCCGAATTCCGAAACTGAGGTTCGGCTTCCCGCTCGCCGGCACGAGCTCCCGAAGCATCGGGTCTTCGATCGAGTAAGCAACCAGCCCCGGGTTGTGGAGGTTCCCGATAAAATTCGACATTTCCCCCTTGAGCTGCTCGAGGTCTTTGTAATGATCCATATGATCTTCTTCCAAGTTCGTGAGGACGGCATAATGCGGAGCGAAATATTGCTGGGTCCCGTCGCTTTCGTCGACCTCTGAGACAAAAAATTCGTTTCCGCCGAGGATCGCGTTCGTTCCAAGGTTGACGATATCTCCCCCGACGAGACAGGTCGGGTGGCGGCCCGTCTCTGAGAGGATAAAGGAGATCATTCCCGAAGTGGTTGTTTTCCCGTGGGTTCCCGTAATGCCGATGGCGGTCTCGGCCCGGTTCATGAGAGACGCGAGCGCCTGGGCCCGATGAATGATCGGAAGATTTTTTTCGTGGGCCGCCAAGATTTCGGGGTGACGGGCGGAAATCGCGGAAGAATAAACCACAAGATCTCGATCTTCCACGAAACTTTCTTTTTGCCCGATGTGGACCGGTATCCCGGCCTGCCTCAGCTCCCGGACGGAGCGGCTCTCAGCGCGGTCCGATCCTGCCACCTCAAAGCCCCGGTGCTGCAGCACCTTCGCCACCGCACTCATTCCGACGCCGCCGATGCCGACAAAATAAATCCGTCTCGATTGATCCAGCAGCGATTCTCGAATCGGGGTCATACGAAGCAGGCCTCCCTTCGCCCCACCAGTTCCTCCGCAAGGTCCACCAGCCGATCCGCGGCCTCGGGTCTGGCCAACCGCGCAAAGTTTTGAGAAAGCCGATTTCTTTTCTCCGGGGAATGAATGAGATCCCTTACTTCGTCCCTGAAACGCGACGAAGACTCTTTTCCCTCCCGAAGGAGGACCACGGCCCCCTCCTTTTCGAAATAAGACGCGTTTCTTTCCTGGTGGGCTCCGGCGTGAGGATAAGGGAAAACGATGGCAGGAAGACCAAAGAGTGCGAGTTCAAAGAGAGTGCCTGCTCCGGCACGGGTGATTGCGAAGTCCACTTCAGGATAAAGTTCTTCCATCCGCTCGTAGAAGGAGAAGACTTTTGCTTCGATTCCTTGGGTTCGGTACATGGTGCTCACCGTTTCGAAATCCTTTTCTCCTGTAATATGAATTACGGCTATCCCCTTCAATTCTTCACCCGAAAAAGAGTCTAACGTCTCCTGCCAGAGACGGTTAAGCGCCAAAGAACCCTGGGAACCGCCCAGGAGAAGGATCCGAAGACGATTCCGAGAAAGGAGACGCGGTTCGCTCGCTCCTTTTCGGGACGCCTTCTCTACCAAAGAGGCCCTGAGGGGAAGCCCGGTCACCGCGGCCGAAGTGGAAACGAGGCCCTCGGTTTTCTCAAAGCTTAACGCGATCCGGTCCGCAAAACGGGAAAGCCGGGCGTTCGCCTCTCCCCCCGTTTGGTTTTGCTCGTGAATGAGCGTCGGGATTCCCCGCCGGCGGGCCGCCAACACTCCGGGGAACGCGATATAACTTCCAAACCCGACACAAAGATTCGGCTGAAAGGAGCTTAAGACCGACTCGGTTTTCCAAAAAGCTTGGGCCAATTTTAACAGAAAGGGGAAGAGCCGTATAAGGAAATCAGGCGCTTTCGGCCTCGGAAAGGGAAAATCGGGAAGAAATTCCACTTCTAATCCCCTTCTCAGGGCCGAGGGGATCCTCTCCACGAGGAAACGGCCTCGTAATCCGGTCACGAGGAGGATTTGGGCCGCGGCACTCCGTCTTTTTAACGCTTCGATGAAGGCAAGAGCGGGATAGAAGTGGCCCCCCGTGGGACCGGTGAAGACCGCAACTTTCATCGAAATCCACGGACCGCGCCCCGACCGCCTCCAATGGCCCGATCCATTGCGAGCAGGAGTCCGACGGAAACGAGGTTGAAGACGAGGGCGGTCCCTCCGTAGCTTACGAACGGGAGCGGAAGCCCTTTGGTCGGAATCAGTCCTGTGGCCACGAGCATATTGATCAGCGCCTGAAGCACCACGAGCAGCACGAGCGAAATCACAAAAAGCTTCTCATAATTCCCCCGGGCCCGCTGGGCGATCCGGAATCCCGCGACGAGAATCACGGCGTAAAGGAACATCACGAAGAGGACTCCGATGAGCCCCAATTCCTCCCCAATGATTGATAGAATGAAGTCGTTATAACTTTGCGGCAGGTAAAAAAGCTTCTGAGTGCTTTCGCCGAGCCCGACCCCGCCCACTCCCCCGAGCCCGAACGCCAAAAGCGACTGGATGATCTGAAATCCGCTCCCCTGGGGATCATTCCAGGGATTCAGGTAAGCCGTGACCCGGGCCAGGCGGTAAGGCATCCGAACGATCAGGAAATAAAACGCCGGGAGAAAAATGAGACCGACCCCAAGGACGTAACGGAGCCGGATTCCGGCCACGAAAAAAAGGAGCGCGGAAACGAGAAAAATGAAAACCGAAGAACCGAGATCGGGCTGAAGCAGGATCAGGCCGCAAGTGAGAGCGAGGACCAACAGAGGAGGCCAGAGGACGGAGGCTTCCCCCCGCTGAATCCCTTTGACGTGACGGGAAAGGTAATCCGAGAGGTAAAGACAAACGGCGAGCTTTGAAACTTCGGAGGGCTGGAAATTAATCGGTCCGAGACGAAACCACCGCTGGGCACCGCCCGCCTCGTGACCCAAAAAGGGAAGCAGCACCAAAGCAAGCAGAATCAATGACAAAATCACGGGCTCTTTCGCGTGGTCTTTACAAAAATAAGGGTCCCGGCTTGCAGCGAAAAAAAGAAGGACCGTTCCGATCGCCACGTAGAGGGCTTGACGCTTTAAGAAATAGGTGGGGCTCTTGAAGATCTGGTCCGCGTAAATCGCGCTCGCGCTGTAGGTCATCACGAGGCCGAGCGAAACCAGCAGATAAACGGCGATGAAGAGAATCTTTCCTTCTCTAGACAAGGGGCGCGCCTACCTCCCGAACCAATTTTTTAAACAGCTCTCCCCGCTCTTTATAATTCGGAAATTGATCAAAACTGGCGCAGGCCGGTGAAAGCAAGACCACGTCGCCCGATTTGGCGATCTTCACAGCCTCCCGGAAGGCCTCGGGAAGGTCGTTTGTTTGAACGAGCGGCGCGGCCCCCCGCCACGAGTCCGAGAGAAGCTCTTTCGCCTCCCCGTAAACGATCCCCCGCTTTAATTTCTTTGTCAGCCAGCTCCGCACGGTGCGGAAATCAGCCCCCTTGGCGTGCCCTCCCGCCAAAAGAATGACTTTCTTATCACAGAATTTTTCAAGCCCCCAGACCAAAGCCTCAAGGCTCGTGCATTTCGAATCATTCACATATTGAATCCCGTCAATCTCCGCCACCCTTTCAAGCCGGTGTTCAATCCCTTGGAACTGATCGAGGACCGCTTTCGTCTTCGCCGGGTCGAGCCCCCTCAATCTCGTCACCCCGTAAAGGAGCTTCTCGTTCAGGTTCTCCCCTTGTTCCTTCGCAAAGTCGATCACTTGGGAACGAAATTGGAAGTTCGGAAAATACTTCTCTTGATCGCTCCGGCAAAGGAGGGCGTGCTCCTCCGCGCCCTGGTTTTGAAAGAGCCGGAGCTTGGAGGCAACATAGTCCCCCATATCCGGATGCCAGTCGAGGTGGTTAAGTCCGATATTGATGAGGATCCCAAGTTGCGGACGGAGGGAAACGGTGTGAGCCAGCTGAAACGAACTCACCTCCAAAACGACCTCGGTGGCAGAGGTGAGGTGATCGATTTCACCGATCCAGGGATTTCCGATATTCCCGCAAAGGACGCTGGGAAGGCCGTTCGCCTCGTAAATCTGATGAAGGAGGGTGGTCACGGTCGTCTTTCCCGTGGTGCCGGTCACGGCCGTGACGGGGCCTTGGGAAAACCAGGAGGCGACCTCGATCTCGCTCACCATTGGAATCTCTTTCGTCTTAAGCGCCCGGTAGACCGGGGAGGCCGGAGACACACCGGGAGAAATCAGGATCCAATCGCTTTCTCCGATTTTTTCAAGCGAGTGACTTCCGAGTTCGTAAGGAATCCCCTCGTCCCGGAGCCGGGCGGCGCGAGTTTCCAGGAGATCCGAATGCTCGGAATCGGAAACAAAGACCTCGTAGCCCCGTCTTCTCAAGAAAAGGGCGCTTGCGAGGCCGGTCTCGCCGAGTCCCAGCACCGTGGCGCGATTTTTCATCTCAGTTTCAAGGTGCTAAGACCCACGAGAGCCAGGATGAACGAAATAATCCAAAGACGGATCGTCACTTTCGATTCCGGCCAACCTAAAAGCTGGAGGTGGTGATGAAAAGGGGACATGAGAAAAATCCTGCGCTTGAAAAGTTTGAAGCTTGCCACCTGAAGGATCACGGAAAGCGCCTCCAAGACAAAAACCCCTCCCACGATAATAAGAACCAGTTCCTTTCTTGTGAGGACCGCAACCGCCCCCAGCGCTCCCCCGAGCGAAAGGGAGCCGGTGTCCCCCATCATCACTTCGGCCGGGTAGGCATTAAACCAAAGAAATCCGGCGCTCGCTCCGACCATCGCAGCGCAAAAAACAGTCAGTTCTCCGGCCCCCGGGACAAAAGTCATCTGAAGGTAAGTCGAATAGTCGACACGCCCCACGACGTAACTTAAGACGGCAAAGGCCCCGGCCACGAAAAGGAGGCAACCGATCGCCAGTCCGTCCAGGCCGTCCGTGAGGTTCAGGGCATTGGAGGTTCCCACCAAGACCATGACGACAAAGGGAACGAACAAAGCTCCGAGGTAGAGTGAAAAACTCTTCAGGAACGGGAAATAAAGCATCTTGTCGAACTTGGGATCGAGATAGAGGTAAAGGCCGAGCGCGATGCCTGCAATGAGCTGGCCTGTAAACTTTGTAAAGGAAGAAAGACCTCGGGAATTTTTGTTTTTCAGTTTGATCCAATCGTCCAGGAATCCGATCGTCCCGAACCAAAGGAACGTCGCCGCCACGACCCAAACGGAGGGAACGGACCAGTTTCCCCACAGGAGAACCGAAGAAAGGATGCTCGCCACGATCAAAAGCCCGCCCATCGTGGGGACGTTCTTCTTCTCGGCATAGAAGGCGTGGATTTTCTCGGCGTGTTCCCGCTCCGTGTGGGCGAGCGCCTGCATTTCCTTCAGCGCCTTCATCAGCCACGGTCCGAGAACGAGACACAAGACAAAGGCCGTCACGCTGGCCCCTGTGGCACGAAAAGTGATGTAACGGAAGACGTTAAAGAGCGGTAGGAGATCCTTTAAGGGATAAAGAACGTGATAAAACACTCATGACCTCTTCGAGTTTCAGTGCCCTTGACGCCTTGAAAAGAACTTGATCTCCGGACCGGAGGAAATGGCCGAGAAAATCGGCAAGCATTTCCTTCCCCTCAAAATGAAGGGCGAGGGGCGGGTTCCCTTCTCTTTCGCAGACGAGATTAGTTTCCCGAATCCAGTCTCCCACCGTAAAGAGCGCCTGAAAATGTTTTGTTCCAATCAGTTTGCCTAAAGCCCGGTGATACGCCTGACTCTCGGCGCCGAGCTCCCGCATATCCCCGAGGACCAGGATCTTTCTCTCGCCCCCTTCCATCGCCTCGAACGCCTCGAGCGCTCTTTCGAAGGCGTAGGGACTAGCATTATAGCAGTCATTGACGAAAATGGCTCCTCCTCCCGGGTGGACGATTTCAAAACGCCCCTTGGGGAACTCCACCTCGGTCCAGACCGCGGGAAGCTCTCCCGGTGAGACGCCGCAGGCAAACGCCGCCGTGAGGGCGGCCAGGGCATTTTCGGCTTGAAAGGGGGCGTAGCCCGGAAACTTGAAGAGCCACCGTTCATTCACTTCAAACTCCACCCAACCGTCCCGGGTTTTTATCCCGCTCAGGCGGAAATTGGAGGAACGGTGTTTCCCGAAAAGAAGGATCGGAACTTTCCTCTTCCTAGCACGGCGGACCAGTTCCGGATCCCGGTCGGGAAGAACAAGCGTCCCTTTCACTTTCTTGAGGTAATCCGCCAGCTCAAGCTTCGCCTCGTAGATTTTGTTGAGTGAACCAAACCCCTCCAGATGAGCCGGCGAGACTCCGGTAACCACCCCCACGCGGGGCCTGAGAAGTTCACTGAGCCGCCGGATTTCTCCTTTGCGGCTTGCGCCGAGCTCCGCGACACAATATTGGTGTTCCGGCTTCAATTGAAAAAGGGTCAAGGGAAGTCCCAAATGGTTGTTGAGGTTTCCCGGGGAAGCGAGGATCGGAGATTTTTGAGCGAGAAGAAAGCGAAGAAACTCTTTGGTGCTCGTTTTGCCGACGCTGCCGGTCACTCCGACCCCGGCCGCCGAAAATTCGTTTCGATACCCTGACGCCAAAAGGGCCAGGGCCTCCTCCGGATCCGCGACCGGAATCAGGTTCGAAAAAAGAGCCCTTTCGCGGAAGATCTTCTCTCGGACGCTTTTGAAATGGTCCTCGCGAATCACCGCCCCCCCGGCGCCCCGGCGGAACGCCTCCCAAAGGTATTTGTGCCCGTCTTGATTTTTACCCTGGAGGGCGAAGAAGACGTCCCCGGTTTTCAACGTCCGCGTATCAATGGAGGCTCCTCCCCACTTCTTCTGAGAATCCGGAAGAATGACTTTTGACTTCGCGAGAAGCGCTGCTTGTTCAAAATCCCATTGATTCGTCATCGTTCGTTTCTTACACGATCGTTTCCCTGTCGTTATGATTTGAGTGCGAATCTTGAAGCCCGACTCCGTTTTTTCAGAATCTCCCGCACCACTTCCCGGTCGTCGAAATGAACCTTTTGGC
>Ga0247727_10016553_pt1 | contig 11882 bp, 8 predicted proteins | sample WisWelCaveWW1625_FD_202498 | JGI IMG/M metagenome (GOLD analysis project Ga0247727, IMG submission 202498) | Biofilm microbial communities from Wishing Well Cave, Virginia, United States - WW16-25 | ecosystem: Environmental > Aquatic > Deep subsurface > Groundwater > Cave microbial mat | place...
TGCTCGGAGCCCTCCAGGTCCATCTTCGGCAGCGAGCCCTGGTCCAGACGACGGAACAGGATCGAGGGGAGCGCCGTGACCACATGGAAATGCTTGGATACCGGCAGGTAGGCGAGGAAGAACAGGAGGCTCGCGAGGTGGGTCCACCACAGGGCCTCGTGGAGTACGGGCCGCGCCATGGGCGAGGATCCCAGCACCGGGGCGATCATGGCGCCGGCGAGGGAGCGGTAGCCGCCCGCGCGGCCGGTCGCCGCGGTCTCGCATCCCGCCAGCATCAGATCGCTCAGCATGAGCGCAGCGATCAGGGAGAGGATCAGCACCGCGTCCCAGGAGCGCGTGAGTCTCGCCGGTTTCAGGAACGCCCTCCGGTAGCCTGCCACGAGGACCATGGCGAGGACCGCGATCTCGAACAGGTCGCGCACGAGGACGTACCCCTCGCCCGCGATCGATCCAGGGCCGAACCCGGGGAGGTGCCATCCCTCGGAGAATCCGTTCCCGAGGAAGTGGACCGTGTTGACGGAGATCGCCAGGAACCCCCAGAAGATGAGCGCGTGCATGAGGCCGGCGCCGCGGTACCCGCGCTCCAGGATCCGTCGCTGTCCGAGGAAGTAGACGACGACCCCCCGGATCCTCTCCCTCCATCGGTCGAAGCGGCCCGAGGGTCGAGCCGCGGCGAGAATCGCCCACCGGCTCTCCATGAGATAGCCGAAGGTGCCGAGGGAGATGAGGAGGAGGGCGAGAAACAGAGCGAAGCCGAGCGGTGTGTCCGTCGGTCTCAAGATCCCTCCGTCGGGGCAGGCGCGAGGATCGCCAGGATATCACACGAGGGGGGCGTCCCCTCACCCCACCGGCCGGAGCACGAGCAGCTCGGCGCGCGGGTTCACCCGCTCCACCCGGAGCGTGACCCGCTCCCCGAGACCGGCCCCAACGAGGCCCGGAACCCTCTCCTCCAGCAGTGTCTCGGCCAGCTGGACGATCATGGGGCGCTCGTCGACGACGACCGCCTCCACCGTTCGCGCCCCTTCCTGCTCGAGATAGCGGAGCTTCCAGTACAGATCGGCGGCCCTCTCCGCCTGCCGGCCCTCGGCTTCCGCGGCCTCGGTCGTGGCGGCGATCCGTCGCAGATCCTCCAGCCCGTAGATTGGGGACCGACCCTCGAGGGCCGCGAGGATCTGCCGGTGCGCCACCAGGTCCTGGAACCTGCGGAGAGGTGACGTCACCTGGGTGTACGCGGGGAGCCCGAGGGCGAAGTGGTGCCCCGGCTGGAGAGATACTTCCCCACGCCGGAGCGCTCGACGCACGACGCGGATCGTGACCGGGTCCCAGGCCGCCCCCGGAGCCCTCTCGATCGGCGATGCGGGAGGAGCCTGGCGCCGGAACAGGACCGGAACGCCCCGGTCGGCGCAGAAGCGGGCGGCCAGGGCGCCCGCGAACACCATCGCCTCGGACACGAGCCGGTGGGAGGGAGAGCCGGGGTCGTGCCGCTCGAGAAAGATCCGGCCGCCGGACGCCACGTGCGGTTCGACCTCCGGGGCGACCAGGAGAAGCGCGCCCCGTGCGGCTCGACGCGCCTCGAGCGTCCGGGCGACCTCCAGGAGATCCCTGAGGAGGGCCGCGACGGGGCCGCTCCCCGAGGACAGATCGCGGTCCGCTCCCTCGTAGTCCAGTCGGGCGCGCGTCCGGATCACGCTGCGGACGATCTCGAACCCCAAGATCTCCCCTTCCCCGTCCAGCTCCGCGAGGAAACTCACCGCGGGGCGCGCCACGCCCTCAGCGAGGCTGGCGCATCCTTCGGAGATCTCGGGCGGAAGCATCGGCAGCCTCAGGTCGGGGAGGTAGTGCGATGTGGCCCGCGCGAATGCCTCCGCGTCCGCGGGATCTCCCGCCTGAACGAAAGCGGACGGATCGGCGATGTGGACCCCGAGCCGCCAGCCCCCCCCGGGGCGTCTCTCGGCGGACAGCGCATCGTCGATCTCCCGCGTGTGAGGACCGTCGATCGTGATCGTGTCGAGCGCCGTGAGATCCGCGCGGCCCGCGGACGAAAGATCCCGCGCGGCCGCCAGGCGCGCGGCGTCCAGAGCCTCCGGCGCGAACTCGGTCCGGAGCCGGTAGCGTCGAACCAGCAGGTTCTCGTCGTCCGATCGGAAGCGGCCGATTTTCCGAAGGAGCCAAAACGCCCTCTCCGAAGGTCGGTCTCCCGGGATCCCCGCGCCGTCCAGAGCCTCCGTGGCGAGCGCCCGGGAGGCCTCGTGGGCGTCGGCGGCCCGTACGGCCAGGTCCTCGAGCGCCTCGAGGGTGCGCCGCTCGGCGTCGTTGCCCGTGGGGCGCCAGGGCTCCCCCCGGACCGCGTCGCGGAAAGCCGACACGGCAGCCTGACGCTCGGCCGCCCGGCTCGCCTCCCGCTGCGCCTGATGGAGAATCTCCTGCACCTCGGCCGGTGACCGGGCCTCCCAGGAATCGCTCCTGCGAACGAAGTGCGTGCCGTCCTCGAGGAGCGCCACGGCCACCGCCGCGCGAGCGAGCGGGCTGTCGGCGCCCGTCGCGAGCGCCGCGAGGGTGCCGAGGTCGTGCTCCGCTCCTTCCGGCCGAGCGATCTCCCACAGGAGCGCCGCGTCGATGGATGCCGCGATCCCGTGGACCCTCTCCGCCGCCGCCTCGGCGCGCCGACCGGAGGCGATCCTCTCGCGGAGGGGCTCGCGGGCGCTCCCGGCCGGCTCGAGATCGAACGCGACCCTCGTCGGGACCACCCGTGTCTCCTTCCCGCCTGGGAGGATGAGCCGGATCCGTTGCTTTTCCTCGCCGACCACCACGGCGAACGCCAGATCTGTCCCGTCCCACCAGGCGACGACCGCTCCGGGAGCCACTCGTGAGGTCATTCCTACAGCCTTCGGACGAGCTCGGCGAGCCCGCGGGCGAGACCCTCTAGGTCGCGCGCCTCCACCGCGACGTCGACGAACGGAAGGTAGGCGGCGAGTGCGGAGTCTCCCGTCCCCCAGCGCTCCTCCGGCTCCGGCACGAGCCACAGGAGAGCGCGCACCTTCCGCGCGATCTCCTCGAGGGCCCAGGGAAGGGGATCGAGCCGGTTCGTGCGGCCGTCCCCGAGCACGACCAGGACCGTGTCTCTCCCCCTGGGACGCAGCCCGGAGCGGAGCAGGCCGTGGAGCGCCCTGCCGTAGTCGCTCGGGGCATCGAGATTGAGCCCTCTGAGGGATTCGAGCACGTCGGCGAAGGTGGAAGCCACGCCGGCGATCCCTTCGCCGGGGCGCCGGCGGCGCCGGGGCCGAGCCGGAGGAGGCGGGGTGCAGGACGACGCGATCGAACCCGCCCCTCCCCCACGCGAGAGCCATCGACGCACCTCAACCGTCGCGTCCACCGGGCGATCGACGAAGGCGACGACGCGGGCGTCCCGCCCGATTCTGAGGAACTCCGAGGCCATGCGGAGGAAGAACCCCGCGGAGCGCGCGACGGAGAAGGAAACGTCCACGAGGAGGACGACCCGGGGCCTTCTGGGCTTGGACGTCTGCATCGGAAGCACGAACGGGACCCCGCCATGCGCGAGGTTTTCCCGGAAAAGACGACGCGCCGCCAGACGCCCCCGCCGGGAAGCCCTAAACCTCCGCCCCGACCGCAGGCGCAGATCCTCCACGAGCTTCGGAACTCTCCGCGCGATCTCGCGCTCCTCCTCGGTGGTCATCGAGCGCGCGAGATCTCGTTTCGAGAGGTCTCCTCCATGGGCGAGCTCCTGGCCGCGCGCGTCCTCGCCTCGTCGGTCGAGCCGCACGACGCGCAGGCGCCCGACGCGGCGGGCCGCGCGGACCTCATCGATCAGGGTCCGGATTCTCTCCCGGGTCGTCGTCTCTGGGGTCCCGGAGCGGGTTTCGGCTCCGTGCGGGCGCCGGCGTGCCTCCCGTTCTCTCCGAGGCGGCTCTTCCTCGCGCGGGCGTGATTTCTTCGACGCGGACCCTCCCGTCCCCGGGCGCTGCGGTCCTCCCTCTTCCGCCGAGCCTCGGCGGTGGGCCCCTGTCCCTCGCCCCTCCCCGCGCGGCGTTGCGAAGAAACGGTCGAAGATCCGGTGGAAGACGTCGCGCTGCCTGCGGCTCTTCGCCAGGGTCGCGCCGAGCGCCGCGCGGAACTTCGTGCGGTCGCCGAGATCGATCGCCACCGCGGCGCGGGTCGCGTCGAGGAGCTCCGCGGGAGACACGGCGACCCCTTCGGCACGCAGCGCCTCCACGAACCGCCCGAGAGCCGGGATCATGCGCGGAAGCGGGAAGGCTCGGCGAGGACCCGCTCCACGTCCTCCCGATTCTTGAGGAGCGCGCCCAGGGTCCGTGAGAGCACGGAAGGAGACAGGGTCTCGGCGCCCACGGCCACGAGCGCGAGCGCCCAGTCCACGACCTCCGCGATCCCGGGAGATTTCTTGAGGTCCGCCTTCCGGAGGGACTGCGCGAAGCGGACCAATCGCTCGGCGAGGGTCTTTCCCACTCCCGGAACGCGACTCTCGACGATGCGGAGCTCGTCCTCCAAGCTCGGATAGTCGATGTACAGGTAGAGACAGCGCCGCCGCAGGGCGTCGGAGAGATCGCGCGTGTCGTTACTCGTCAGTACGACCCGCGGCCGGTGCCGCGCGCGGATCGTGCCCAGCTCGGGGACCGAGACCTGGTAGTCGGACAGGACCTCGAGCAGAAACGCCTCGAACTCCTCGTCCGCCCGGTCGACCTCATCCACGAGGAGCACCACCGGTTGCTCCGATGTGATCGCCAAGAGGAGCGGGCGCGGCAGCAGAAAGTCCCGGGAGAAGAACTCGTCCCCGTGGGCTTTGAGGGCCGCGAGCGCCGAGCGCAGGTCGGCGGATGGCGCCAGAAGCTCCGCCGTCTTCTCCCTGAGGAGCTGCACGTAGAGCATCTGCTTGCCGTAGGACCACTCGTACAGCGCCTTGGCCTCGTCGAGCCCCTCGTAGCACTGAAGCCGCACGAGCTGCGCCTCGTGGAGCTCCGCGGAGAGCTTCGCGATCTCGGTCTTCCCGACGCCGGGAGGCCCCTCGAGAAGAACAGGCTTTCCCAGGACCTCCGCGAGGTAGAGCGTCGTCGCCACCTCGCCCGTGCACACGAAACCCCGCTCCGCGAAGGCGGATTCGATCCCTTCGGGGGTCAGCGTGTGCGGGGGTGACACGGGTCGGAGTATAGCGTCAACGAGAGATGCCCACCTGCATCTGGAATCGAACCTGGATCCCGCGCCGCCGGAGCGATTCCGCCATGGACCGCAGGCGGGGATCCTCGGGCTCGAGCGCCAGAGCGACCTGCAGGTGCCGGGCCGCTTCGTCGAAGCGGCCGAGAGAGCTGAGCGCGGTCGCGAGATTCGTCCGGGCCTGAGCGTAGTAGGGGCGACGCGTCACGGCCTCTTCCAGCTCGGCGACCCCCTCCTCGATGCGCCCTTCCATCAGGTAGGTGCTCCCCAGCGCCATCGCGTATGACGCGGCGCCGGGGAGGATTCTCCGGGCGGCGCGCAGCTGCTCGGCCGCGCCTTCGAGATCGCCGCAATCTCTGAGGAGCAGGCCCAGATCGGCCCGGGTGTCGGCGTGGCGGGGAACGACCTGGAGCACGCCGCGCAGCGCTTCCATGGCTTCCTCCGTGCGGTTCAACCGGGCAAGGCAGCCCGCGCGCTTGCGAGCGGCATACGGGGAGAGACCGTCCCTCGGGAATCGCTCCAGGTAGCGCTCGTAGTGAGCGAGCGCCGCCTGGAACGTGCCGTCGTGCCAGTCACGATCTCCCTCGAAGAGGTCGGCGCGAACCAGGAGGGGATCGAGCCGCTCGGCCTCTGCGCGAGCTCTCGCCCCGTCCGCCTCGTGGCCGCTCCTCGCGAGGACACGACCGAGTGCGTACCACACCGTCGGGTCGTCCTCGCGGTCGAGCAGGATCCGGCGGTAGAGGTCGGTCGCCCCGCCGGCGTCCCCGGCGGCCTCGGCGCTCTGGGCGGCGCTGCGCAGGGCCTCGCCCGGCGGCTCCGCTCGCGACGGTGCGCCCAGAGATTCCTTGAGATCCCGGGCCAGCCAGCGGCTCTCGGGCGGTACGAATCCACCCATGGTCGACAGGGACAGCGTGATCAGGTCGGTGCGCACGCCGTGACGCGCGAGTCGCTCGATGACGCTTCGAGGCCGGGTCCAGGGGATCGCAACGACGTGCGTGGAAAGAGGCGATGGGACCGTGAAGTACGCCAGATCGATGTCCAGGAGCACGGGCTCGTCGAGATCGGGAAGGTCGTCGAGCTCGCAGATCGTCACCGGGAGTCCCAGGAGGGTCCCCTCGATCCTCTTCCCGTCGTCGCGGAAGCTCACCGCCTCCCCCTCGCCGACCATCTGGGTCCGACCGAGCACGACATCGAGCACGAGCCGCCGCCTCGAGGAGACGTCCCGGAGGGTCCGGTCTGGAACGACCCAGACCATCTTCCTCACGATGCCGAGCCTCGCCGCCGCGTAGACGAAATTCGTGCTCGAGAACCGGTCCAGAGCCGCTTCGTCCAGGGAGTAGGGATCGAGCTCGAGGTCAGCCAGCTCCGCCGCGTGGGTCGCGGCGATGCGTGCGATCGTCTCGTCGGGGAGCCAGTCGATGTCGGGATGGGCATCGAGGTGCACGAGGATCCGCTCCCTCACACCCTTCTGGCGCCACGCGATGAGGGCCGACGAGTTCTTCTCGTGGAGGTGCACCTCGGTGGCCGGCTGGCGGCCGACTTCCACGGGCTCGCGCCGCGGTTCGTCGAGGTCACGCTCGGGAGCGCACCCGGTGAAGGGCACCACGATCCACAGGACGGCGAGAACGCGGGTCCCCCTTCGCCGCTTCAAGGAACAGGGGGCAAGCCCCTGGCTCATCGACCCTCTCGTCGCATTTCGATCTGTCGCCGGTCAACCCTCGTGCGGGAGCGACTATAACGGGGAACCGGGCGGCGCGCTAACGTCGAAGGGCCCAAGACACGAAAGCGTCGCGGGAGGATCGACCCGCTTGGAGAGGATCAGGACCTTGAAGATGCGGCCCATCCCCTCGGGGTGGAGGATCTGCATCGCCTGGAGGCGCCTTCGCACCCTCTGGGGCTCGCCCCAGCGCGACGGGTCCCGCTCCTCGAAGGTCAGGAGGATCCCGTTGGCGATCAGGAACCTGTCCTGGGTCGTGAGCCCCAGGGTCGTGAGCCCCTGTTCGCGCGCGCGATCCTCGAGGGCCGTGAAGTTCACGTGGGCCGTCAGGTCCTGCTCGCCGACCCTCTCGAGATACGAGTCGTTCGTGGCGTGGCGGTGGTAGGCGAGGAGGGTGCCGCGCCCCGCCGCCCTCCTCGCGAGCTTTTGCGCGGAGTCGCCGTAGTCGACGAGAATGAAAAACCCACGGAGGAGGGACCGCTCGATCGTGTCGACCATCTCGAGCGCCGCGAGACACACTTCCGCCTCGTCTCCCTCCTCCTCGGCCGCGCCGTAGCGCTGAACCATCGCGGCGGTTTCGGGGAGCGATTCGCCGAGGACCTCGGCCAGCTTCCCCGCGCCGTCGATCCCCACGAAGATCTCCCGGATCTTCCCGCCGAGGCGGCGGACGCGGTGGACCGGCAGGGCGTCGAACAGCTCCACCGCGAGGACGACCCCTGCGTCCGCCGTTCCCGTTTCCCCCGGCGCGACGACCCTCGCCTCCGGCACCCGCCTCGACGCCTCTTGGCGCATCGCCGGGCTCGCGTCGACGAGCACGAGTCTTGTCCGCCCGCAGAGGTCCGGCTCTTCCGACGCCAGCGCGTCGAGGAGGTCGCGGGCGAGCCAGCCCTGGCCGGCACCGAACTCGAGCACCGTGAACGGGTCCGGCCGTCCCAGGATCCGATCCATCTCCCCGAGCTGCCGGGCCAGGCACTCCCCGAGCGCGGGCCCCACGTGGGCCGCCGTGAAGTAGTCTCCGCCTCGCCCGATCCGTGCGCCGCCGCCGGCATAGTAGCCGAGGGACGGGTCGTAGAGCGCGCGCTCCATGAAGCGGGAGAACGGGATCGCGCCATCCTGCTGGATCTCGGCGGCGATGAGTTCCGCGAGCGTTCGCTTCGTCACGCCGCGCTGGGTGAGAACCGGGCGAGATCGGAGGCGCTCTTTTCCCCGCGGGTGATCTTGCGCTGGATCTCCTGGATCCCCTCGATGAGGGCCTCGGGGCGCGGCGGGCAGCCGCTGATGTAGACGTCGACCGGAAGGATCTCGTCCACCCCCTGGACGACGGAATAGGACCGGTACATCCCCCCGGAAGACGCGCAGGCGCCCATGGCGATCACCCACCGAGGATCCGGCATCTGGTCGTAGATCCTCCGGACGGCCGGCGCCATCTTCTTCGTGACGGTGCCCGACACCACCATGAGGTCCGCCTGGCGCGGGGAGAACCGCAGCGCTTCCGCGCCGAATCGGGCCACGTCGTACCTGGGTCCGACGGTCGCCATGAGCTCGATCGCGCAGCACGCCAGGCCCATCGGCATGGGCCAGAGCGAGTTCTTCCTGGCCCAACCGACGAAATCCTCGATCCGGGTGGTGTAGGCGGTCTCCTCGACGGCCGAATCGCTCTCGGGCCGTTCGTTGAGGATCAGGAGGGTGTCGTCCGAAGCCATGCCGGGATGGTACCACACCGATCAGGCCGACTCGGTTGCGGGTGACCTCTCCCACGGCCCGTCCTCATCGACGCGCTGGCGCCCCGCGAACCCCGCCTCCGCCTCGTGCCAGAACAGGAGGCCAGGCTCGCCCACCTTCCAGCACAGCATCACGACGCGTCCTGCGCGCCGGGCCGGAAAATCGAGGAGCCCGGCGCGCGCGTCCTTCACGAGAACGCCGGCTTCCCTGAGCCGCTCCATGGCTCGGAGGAGTCGCCTTGCCGAGCGGAAGTAATCGCGGTCCACGGGCTGATCCGTCGTGCCCCGCTCCGGGCGAAGCACCTCCATGGAGCGCCAGGCGCAGGCCATCGTCTCCGCCGACGGACGGACAGCCTCGAGAGTCTCGCGTGCGGTACCGGGAGTGAAGACTCGCATGATCCTGCGGTCCCCGGGAGGCGGGAACTCCCCCACCGTAGCCGCCGGCGGGCGAGCCGTCAAGCACCCGCGTTCTGGCGCGGCAACCCGTCAGGCGCCGATCTGGATCAGGCGCGCAGCCTCGGGCTCGACCGCGTCCCGGGTCGGCCGCGCGGCGTTTTCGGTCACGGCCGGATGGCAACCGCAGCCCCCCGCCGCCGCCGCCGCCGGCTCCGCGATCACGGGAAGGGGAACCGACTTCCCTCCGGCGTAGACCTTGTGCTTGCCGACGTTCCGGTACCACTCCGCGGTGGTGGCGGTCCTGTGCATGTTCTCGATGATCTGCCTCCAGCCGACCCCCGTGTTGTACGCGCAGAAGGAGATCTCCCCCTGCTGAGTTCCGTACGGGATGATGCACATCTCGGTCCGGCGGAAGTCGTAGTTGAACAGATCCTGGAACCACATCCCCGCGACCATCACGGGACGCCACGTGTATCGGCTCTTCTCCGAGAACCCCAGGGCTCCCTGGTTGTAGCCGTCCACGATCTTCACGAGCTGGAAGAGGCTCAGGCTCTTCGGGAACTCTCGGACCCGCATGTTCCTGAGGAACGCCAGGGCGGTCTGGAACGCGGTCCACGCCCGGCTCCGAGCCGAGTCGGTGACGGTCTGGATGTCTTCCAGGAGCCGGTCGGTGTTCACGAGCTGCGTGGCCACGACCGTCTCCTTCGTGCCTTCGTGGATCAGAAGGACCGTGCCCACGCCGCAATTCGGGTGGCACCCGCACTTCAAGTTCCCCCAGTCGGCGTTCGGGCCTGCGAGGAGGTCCGTCAGGTCCGCGAACGGCCCGGCGGCGGACAGTGGGAACCAGTCGCGCATCGGCTCCGTGAGCCCGGTCTGCGCCTTCACGTCGTGCGCAAGGTGCGAGAGGGTGTAGCGGTGCTTCTTCCGGGTCTCGTCGTCGATGTCCTCGTCGCGCCCGGTGAACGAGACCGGCTGGAACGCCAGGGAGTTCACCTTGGCGATGTTGTCGATCAGGAAGCGGACGATGGGGCCCACCTGGTGGTTGTTGATGCTGTTCACGATGGTCGTCACGAGCGTGACGTCCACGCCCGCCGCGTGCAGGTTGTCGATCGCCTGCTGCTTGACCGTGAAGAGATTCCCCACCTTCCGGTGCTGGTTGTTCTCGTCCCCCACCCCGTCGAACTGGAGGTAGGCGAATCTCAGACCGGCCTTGGCCGCCGCCCGTGCGAACTCCGGCTCCTGCGCGAAGCGGATGCCGTTGGTCGCGCATTGCACCGAGATGTACCCCATCTCCCGCGCGTAGGACACGGCACGAAGGAAGTGGGGGGAGATCGTGGGCTCGCCGCCCGAGAACTGGACGGACATCTGCCGGCGAGGCTTGATCGTGATGGAGTTGTCCAGGATCTGCTTCACGTCCTCCCAGGTCAGCTCGTGGACGTAGCCCACCTGGTTTGCGTCCATGAAGCACGGATCGCACATCATGTTGCAGCGGTTCGTCAGGTCCACGGTCAGAACGGCGCCGCGCCCGTACCGGATGGACGACGTGCCGTGATCGTGGAGCTTGTCGGGAGCCATGCGGAAGTCGCGGCCGGGGAACATCTTCTCCATCCGCCGCAGGAAGCTCGCGTCGATCGACATGACGTCCTCGAAGCGCCCGTGCTTCGGGCACTCCTTCACCATGAGGACCTGGCCGTCTCGCTCGACGATCTCCGCCTTGATCTCCCCGGGGTGTCCGTCGATCAGCTCGCGGATCGGCGTCTCTCCGGACAGGACCCGGCCCCGCACCTCCTTGACGCAGGTGGGGCACAGCGAGTCGGTCTGCCGGGGAAACCCCAGCACGGGCCGCGTGCGCTCGTGGGACTTGAGGAGCGGCGCGGGGGCCCACTTGGGCTGGAACGGCTTCGCCGGAATCCTGCGATTGACCGCCTGGAAACCGCGCCACATTACATCCGCTGTCCCGACCATGACATGACCGGCCAAGCGTCGAAGCATTGTCCCCTCCTCGGACACCGCGGCACCGGGCCGCAGGACCGGCGGCATCTTGCCCGGCCTCGGAGCGACTGTCAATACAGCATGGGACCTCCGGGACATCCCGTCCCGCGTACAATGCCGGCCGTGGACGTCCTTCTCGTCCGGCCCGACCCGGGGAACGAGCGGTTCGGCCTGGGTCCGTTCTTCCGGGTGGAGCCGCTGGGGCTCGAATACGTCGGCGCCGCGCTTCGTACGAGCGGCTTCACCCCGACGATCGTCGACGAGCGGTTCGCCAGAGCTCCCGGCCGATCGCTCCACCGGACCCGAGCCCCTCTCGTCGGGATCTCGTGCACCCACGCCCTCGAGTACGACCGCGTCCTCAAGGTGGCCCGCGACGTGCGCCGGGCCTCTCCCGGCGCCTTCGTCGTGGTCGGTGGCCATGCGGCCGGGGCCTACCCGGGGCCGCTCGAGGCCCAGGAGATCGACGCGATCTGCACCGACGACGGCGAGGAGGTCCTTCCGGCTCTCGCTTCCGCGCTGACCCGTGGAGAGCCGCTCACGAGCGTCCCCGCTCTACGCCTCCGGACGGGCGAGGGATGGATCACGACACCTCCCCTGCCCGATCGCACCGACCTGGACCGCGTTCCCCTTCCGGCCCGGGATCTCGTGGGCCGCTACCGGCGCCGCTATCACTGCCTGCTCTTCAGGCCCGTCTGGATCGTCGAGACCGCGCGGGGCTGCCCGTTCCGCTGCACGTTCTGCTCCGTGTGGCAGCACTACGACCGCTCGTTCCGCGAGCGGGCGATCGGATTCGTCGTGGAGGATTTCCTCTCGGCCGGCGAGCACGTCTTCGTCGCGGACGACCTGTTCTGGCATCACCCGGAGCGGAGCCT
>Ga0247727_10016554_pt1 | contig 11881 bp, 18 predicted proteins | sample WisWelCaveWW1625_FD_202498 | JGI IMG/M metagenome (GOLD analysis project Ga0247727, IMG submission 202498) | Biofilm microbial communities from Wishing Well Cave, Virginia, United States - WW16-25 | ecosystem: Environmental > Aquatic > Deep subsurface > Groundwater > Cave microbial mat | place...
TTTGACTAACGACATGGAAGTGACGGCATATATTCCAGGCGAAGGGCACAACTTGCAAGAGCACTCGGTGGTGATGCTCCGCGGTGGACGCGTCAAAGACTTGATTGGAGTCAGATATCACATAGTGCGAGGAGTACTAGATACCAAGGGAGTCGAGAAGAGACGACAAGGGAGATCTCTCTATGGCAACAAGAGGCCGAAGGAAGCTAAGAAATAAAATACATGAGACGTAAAATAACAAATAGAAATATAGTTAAACCAGATTTCACTTACAATTCTCAAAAATTAGAGAAATTTACTAATTATGTTATGTGGTCTGGCAAAAAAGAAACTGCCAGAAAAATAATATACAAGGCTTTTGACATTATTAAAGAAAAAACAGGCAACCCGAACCCGCTTGAGATTTTTGATTTAGCGATGAAAAACGCAGGTCCAATGACGGAAGTCCGTTCTAAACGTATTGGTGGCGCCAACTATCAGGTGCCGAGAGAAGTGCGACCAGAGAGACGTCTGGCACTCGCTATGCGGTGGATTCGCGATGCTGCCAGGAAGACAAAAGGTAAACCGATGAGCATAAAATTAGCCGACGAATTAATCGCTGCTTCGAAAAATGAAGGGTCGGCAGTTAAAAAGAAAGAAGACACGCACAAAATGGCCGAAGCTAACAAGGCATTTGCTCATTTTGCGTGGTAATATTGTGGTCGTTTTATTAATACAAGAAATCAAATTTTATTATGACCGCTGGATTTGAAAAAGAATTACCCGAACTTCCCCCAGAAGACAATGCTCAAGTAGTCTTTAATGGTTTTTTAGAAGACTTGAAAACAGCCCAAAATATTTCTGAATTGGAGTTGATTCAGGAAAAATTTCTTAAATCTTTTGACGAAGGTGAGATTTCTAATGACCAAGTGGAAAAGTTAACAAAATATTTAAGCAAAAAGTTAAAAATTTAATAGGTAGTGATTAGGTAAGAGGGTGTATTTGTAAAGATATGGAGCGAGATTATCCGTTAGAAAAAGTTAGAAATATTGGAATTATTGCGCACATTGATGCGGGCAAGACGACCACGACGGAGCGGGTGCTTTTTTATACTGGGGTGTCGCACAAGATAGGTGAGGTGCATGATGGAGACACCACTACCGACTGGATGGAACAAGAACGAGAGCGAGGCATCACCATCACTTCGGCCGCAGTCACTTGTTTCTGGACGCCGACGTACGCTGGCACCGATAAATCCAAGAAGCATCGTTTTAATATTATAGATACCCCTGGACACATCGATTTCACAGTGGAAGTGAAGAGGTCTCTCCGAGTGCTCGACGGCGCAGTTGTCGTCTTTGATGGCGTGGCCGGAGTAGAACCTCAGTCCGAAACCAACTGGCGCTATGCCGATGAGGCCAAAGTTCCTAGAATTTGTTTTGTAAATAAATTGGACCGCACTGGCGCGTCTTTCGAACATTCGTACAAGACTATTTTGGAACGTCTTACAAAGAAAGCGATCCGCATGCAGATACCTATCGGACTCGAAGAACATCACGAGGGGGTGGTGGATTTGTTTACTATGAAAGCTTTTTATTTCGAAGGAGAAATGGGAAATAAGGTTGTCGAAAAAGAAATTCCGGAAAATCTGAAAGCTGATGCAGACAAATATCACCACGAGCTTATCGAAAAGATAGTAGAACAAGATGATAAAGTGATGAATGAGTATTTTGAGGGAAAGACTCCGGATGTAGAAACTTTGAAAAAACTTTTGAGAAAAGGAGTTATCGCTAACGAGATTTTCCCCGTTTATGCCGGTTCTGCTCTGAAGAACAAGGGTGTGCAATTGGTACTTGATGGAGTGGTGGATTACCTTCCCTCGCCTCTTGATATTCCTCCCGTAGAAGGTACAGATCCGAACAATAATGACGAAATAATTTTTAGACACGCCAAAGACGAGGAGCCTTTCTCTGCGCTGGCTTTCAAAGTCGCGACGGACCCCTTTGTCGGGCAGCTTATTTTCTTTAGAGTATATTCGGGCACTTTGACTGCCGGTTCTTATATTTACAATCCTAGAACTCGAAACAAAGAGCGCATCGGACGAATTCTCCGCATGCATGCTAACGATCGAGAAGAAATGAAAAAAGTTTTTGCCGGAGAAATAGCTGCGGCGGTGGGACTCAAAGACACCATCACTTCTGATACCATCTGTGACGAGAATACCCCGATAGAATTAGATAGAATAATTTTCCCAGAACCTGTCATTTCACTTCGCATAGAACCCAAGACAAAAGCGGACCAAGAGAAAATGGGTATGGCGCTCAATCGTCTTGCCCAAGAAGACCCTACATTCAAAGTATCTACCGACCAAGAAACAGGAGAGACCATAATTGCCGGAATGGGAGAGCTGCATCTTGAAATCATTGTCGATCGCATGAAGAGGGAATTTACTGTTGAGGCTAACGTGGGTAAACCGCAGGTGGCTTATCGAGAAACTATTACTAACAATTCAGAAGCGGAAGGAAAATATATAAAACAATCTGGTGGACGCGGAAACTATGGTCATGTGAAGATAAAGGTCAAGCCGATGACGGAGCTCACTAAAGAAGAAATAGAAGATTTGCCAAAGAATACCAAGAGAGCAAATGGTTTTGAATTTATAAATACAATCAAAGGAGGTGTAATTCCTCAGGAGTACATTGTGCCTTGTGAGAAAGGTTTCAGAGAAGGTCTCGATCGGGGAGTGCTCGCTTCATTTAAAATGGTTAATGTTTCTGTGGAACTTTGGGACGGAAGTTATCATGAAGTGGATTCGAACGAAATGGCTTTCAAAATTGCTGCTTCTATGGCGATACAAGATGCATGTCGAAGCGCCAGACCTGTAATATTGGAACCTATGATGAAAGTGGAGGTGGTAACTCCGGATAAATTCATGGGAGATGTCACGGGCAACCTTTCTTCCAAGCGCGGAATAATTGAAGGAATGGAAGATCGTGGTATGAACAAAGTACTTCGCGCTGTCGTTCCTCTCTCTGAAATGTTCGGATACATGACCGGACTCCGTTCAATGACCGAAGGCAGGGCATCTTTCACTATGGAATTCTTGCGCTACGACATCGTGCCTCAAAATGTGGCAGAGACTATTATTGCGGCAAGGAAATAAAATTTGACTTTAAAGTTTAATCTGTTAGTATCTAAATAACTGCACTTTCGCAGTTTTTGTGTTGCTTTTTTATTAAATCTCGGAGTAGAATTTTAAAAAATTCACTACGGGACAGGATTATAAGTTTAATTTATTTAGTAATTAGACCTTAGCAACTGGTTCTCGTATGTTAAGTTCTGGTTATTAATACGACCCCGCCTTTGGCGGGGCAAGAAAAATATGGCAGAAGAATTTAAAAGAGACAGACCGCACATAAATGTTGGCACTATTGGTCACGTTGATCATGGTAAGACCACTTTGACTGCGGCAATACTTCATGTGCTTAACATGGCTGGTAAGACTGTGCGGCTTCGCGGTGTCGACCAAATAGATAATGCTCCCGAGGAAAAGGCTCGCGGAATCACCATTAATATTTCTCACAACGAATATTCCACAGATGCTCGTCACTACGCGCATATTGATGCTCCTGGACACGCTGACTACATCAAAAACATGATTACTGGTGCGGCTCAAATGGACGGCGCTATTCTTGTAGTGGCGGCGACTGATGGCGCGATGCCGCAGACTCGTGAACATGTGCTTCTCGCTAAACAAGTCGGTGTGCCCAAAATGATTGTATTCCTCAACAAGTGCGATATGGTGGACGATAAAGAAATGATTGACTTGGTTGAAGAAGAAATTCGCGAACTTCTAACAAAGCAAGGATTCGATGGCGCAGGCGTCCCGGTTATTCGTGGTTCTGCCCTGAAAGCTCTTGAATCTAAATCTGTTGACGATGAATGGGCGAAGAAGATATTAGAACTCGTTAATGCTCTCGACACCTATATTCCTATTCCTGTTCGTGACATTTCTAAGCCATTCCTCATGCCAGTTGAAGATATATTTTCAATTGAAGGCCGTGGTACTGTTGTGACTGGGAAGATAGAGAGAGGTGTAGTGAAGTTGGATGAAGAAATTGAAATAGTCGGAATCAAACCTACTCAGAAATCAACTGTTACAGGCATTGAAATGTTTAACAAAAACCTAAAAGAGGGTATGGCTGGAGACAATGCCGGGATACTTCTTCGTGGTTTAAAGAAAGAAGATATTACTCGTGGACAGGTTCTTGCAAAGCCAGGAACAGTCACTCCTCACGACAACTTTACTTGCGAAATATACGTTTTGAAAAAGGAAGAAGGCGGGCGCCACACTCCATTCTTTAAAGGTTACAAACCTCAGTTTTATATTCGCACGACGGATGTGACGGGGGATGTAACGCTTGCTGATGGAACTGAGATGGTTATGCCCGGGGACACCGTAAAAATCACAATCAAACTTGTTACTCCGGTAGCTCTTGAGGAAGCGCAAAGATTTGCTATACGAGAAGGAGGTAAGACAGTAGGAGCCGGAGTGGTTACGAAAATATTAGGATAGTAGAAAGTGTAAAGTTTTTAAAGTTCGTAAAGTAAATACGACCTAGATTAACTTTATAACTTTTTACTTTATGACTTTACAAACTATCACAATGGCAACTAAAGAATTAAAAACAAAAGAATCAAAGGTATCTAAAATAAAGATACCGAAGATTTCTATTAAAAAAGAGAAGAAATCGGGAGACGTGAAAGGTGGAAATGGCAAGGTAGTACTCCGTATTCGAGTTCGTGCTTACGAGAGTAAGATACTTGACAGCTCCGTCAAACAGATTATAGATACCGCTATGCGTTATGATGCGGAAATCGTGGGGCCGATACCATTACCTACGGAGATTAAAAAATACACGGTAAATCGAGCTTCTTTTGTTTATAAAAACACGCGAGAACAATTCGAGATTCGAGTGCACAAGAGATTAATTGACATCACCAACCCGAATCCTAAAACAGTGGAAGCTCTGACCAATTTGTCTCTTCCCTCTGGAGTTGACATTGACGTGAAGATGTTATGAGTAGTAAAAAGTCATCAAGTTTATAAAGTTTATAAAGTAAATGCGACTTGAATTAACTTTATGACTTTCTACTTTATGAACTTTAAGAACTAAACAATGAAATTTATTCTTGGTACAAAAGAAAATATGACTGAACATTTTTCTCCAGAGGGAGACGTTCTTCCTGTTACAGTCGTAACAGCGGGACCGGTAACTGTGACTAAAATTTTTGAAAAATCAAAAGATGGTTACAACGCTGTACAGATAGGTTTTGGTACTAAGAACCCGAAGAATTTAAGCAAGGCAGTAAAAGGTCATTTGAAGAATTTGGGAAATTTCAGATATCTGAAAGAATTTAGAATTGATCATGAACCGGAGGTAAAAGTAGGCGATGTTTTCAATGTTACTGATCTTTTTAAGGTTGGCGATAAGTTGCAGGTCTCTAGCATCTCTAAAGGCAAGGGCTTTCAGGGCGTTGTAAAGCGTCACGGATTTTCCGGAGGTCCGCGTTCTCACGGACAAAAACATTCAGAAAGAGAAGCAGGAAGCATTGGGGGAGGGCTCCGTACGCATGTGCCGGTAGGGATGAGAATGCCGGGTAGGATGGGTGGAGATAGGATCACGGAGAAGAATCATGAAGTTGTATTTTTAGATGGAGAAAGTAACATTATGCTTATAAACGGGGCAATAGCCGGAAGACTGGGGAGCTTGGTAGAAATCAGAACAGTCAGTTAGTAATTAAAAATTACGAATTAATAATTTGAAATTCGTAATTCAAAATTGATAATTTATAAAAATGGAAGCAAAAATATACAACCAAAAAGGCGATGTCACGGGAACCATAAGTTTGCCAGCAAAAGTTTTTGCCGCTAAATGGCGCGCTGATTTAGTGCACCAGGTTGTAGAGGGGATGCGTTCAAACAAGAGGGCTGGAACGGCAGACACAAAAGATCGTGGAGAAGTAAGCGGTGGAGGCCGGAAACCTTGGAAACAGAAGGGGACTGGGCGTGCTAGACATGGTTCTACAAGGAGTCCTATCTGGGTAGGTGGAGGCGTTACCCACGGACCGCTTTCAGCGAAGAATTACAAGAGAAAGATTTCTAAAAAAATGCGCGCCGAGGCTTTGTTTTCTGTTTTGTCAAAAAAACTGAAAGACGGAGAGATACTTTTTGTAGATTCTCTTCTGATGCCGGAGACGAAAACCAAGAAAGCGGCGGAGGTTATGAAGAATATAGCCAAAGCTTCCGGCTGGGAGGAACTGGCCTCATCTAAAAATAAACGTGTTTTGACTGCCCTCTACGAAAGAAACGAAAGTAAAGAAAAAAGTCTTAGGAATTTACCGCAACTGAAAATTATTTTTCTAAAGAACCTAAACCCGCTTGAGGCCTTAAAATATCAATATCTTTTAATAGAAAATGGGGAAGAGAGCGTTAAATTTTTAGAATCCAGAGGTGTTTAATTTCAATAAAATGAATCCAATAAAAAGTTTGAAAAATCAAAGAGTGACAGAAAAAGGAAGCAATGCTCTAGAGCAGAATGTCTATACTTTCAACGTAGCGACATCGGCCAACAAGGAAGAAATAAAAAAAGCAATTTTTTCACTTTATAAAGTTAAACCGCTGAAGGTAAATATTTTAAAGGTTCCATACAAAACAATAGTTTTCAAGGGGAAAAAAGGCACAAAAGGGGGCGGTAAAAAAGCACTTGTGTATTTAAAGAAGGAAGATAAAATAGAATTTATTTAAATAAATAAAAATGAAAACGTACAAACCTACAAGTAAATCAAGGAGGCAGATGTCAAACATAAACTACCGTGACATTTTATCTCTATCTGCGCCAACCAAATCTCTGGTATATGGTTTCAAACGTTCCGTAGGCAGAAACAGTGCTGGGCGTATTACTATGCGACACAAAGGGGGCGGACACAAGCGCTTGTATCGTGATGTAGACTTTTTATATAACAAAAAAGATATTCCTGCTAAAATCAAATCGATTGAATACGATCCGAATCGTAGCGCCTTTATAGGTCTCGCTGTTTACAAAGATGGAGAAAAGAAATATGTAATAGTTCCGAAGTCCGTGAAACCAGGAATGTCTTTTATTGTTTCAGAAAAAGCTCCGCTTGCAGCGGGCAACAGATTACCCTTGCGCAATATTCCGGTTGGAATTTTTGTCTATAATGTTGAAATAAAACCAAAAGGCGGAGCAAAGATAAGTCGTTCAGCTGGAATATTCGCGCAAGTAGTTGCAAATGCTGATGGTTTTACAAATCTAAAGATGCCTTCTTCAGAGGTGAGGAAAATAGATGAGAACGCTTGGGCATCTATAGGAACCGTTTCAAACGAAGAACATCATTTGGAAAATTATGGTAAAGCGGGACGTAGTCGCTGGAAAGGAATTCGTCCGACGGTACGAGGCACCGCTATGAATCCAGTCGACCATCCATACGGAGGAGGCGAAGGCAGGCAAGGTCGTGGCACAAAACGTCCGAAGACAATATGGGGTAAAGTTACTGGAGGACGCAAAACTCGCGGACCGAAAAAGTATTCAAATCTATTTATCGTTTCCCGAAGGAAAACTGGGAAATCAAGAAAAGGACAAGCGTAAAAATCATAAGCAAAAACCCCCAGGTTTTACTGAGTTTTTTGCTTTCATAAGTACAAAAATTTGACTTTTTTCAAAGGGGGGGTAATATTAAGATATTATCTACCTAATTTAAGTATAAATTTTTATGTCATTTAGTAATCCATTTCAAGGTATTGGAAGTATTAGAGTTGTTGGGGGTGAAGAATTACAAGAAAGATTAAAATTAGCGCTAGCAGGTTTAGAAACTCTCCTTATAGATCTTAAATCTGACAAGATTGATTTTGAGGTTCTTTCTGAGAAGATGTTAAAATTATATGATTCGTTGGGTAATGATCTTATTAAGGGGGAAATAAAACATCTTTTGCAGGGAAGTGATGAAGCATCTAAAAATTTTGAAAAAATTCTTTTGTTTTTGAAAACTGGTAAAAATAAATTACCAGAGGTATGGAAAGAAAAAAAGCAGGAAATGATTGAGAGTGTTGTTATGGTTAGTGATTCAATAGCAGAAAAGAATAAAAGCGAAAAATCGTAAAACTACAGTTTAAGTGTGCGTTAGGCATTTGCGTTAGGCAAGACTTAACGCAATTTGTGTTTTCCACAGATGTATTTGCATTAAAGGTTATCTTAAGTTAAACTTAAAACATGATTACAAAGACAAAGACAAATACATACACAAGTATTATTGGTTTTAAGGACTTGCGTTTAAATGCAAATAAATATATAAATGCTGTTGCTCGCGGCAAGTCTTTTACTGTTGTTCGTCGGTCAAAACCAGTTTTTAATATTATACCAGTAGACGAATGGGGAGATGAAGGAAAATGGGAAACGGTAGTTGATTTCAGAGATAAAAATGGAAAAGGCATAAAAGCCGGCGATCTTTTAAAGATGTTGCAGAAAATAGGATAAAATTATGAATAAAAATGAGAAACTTTTACGGAAAATTTCTAAAGGAGACAGAGATAAGATAAAAATAGCAGTTACTCTCATTAAAAATAACAATTTTCAATTGCTTGATTTCAAGAAATTAACTAGTTCAAAAAATATGTATAGAGTGCGTATAGGAAAGTTTAGAATTAAGTTTTGCGCATACCTGACTCACAACGAAATTGTGGAAATAGTTCGACGCAGTAATAATACATATTAGGAATTATATTTATTCTACCATAGCCGAACTAGCTCAAATTTTATTTGACTTTAGATTTAAATTTGATATGATGACAATCAAGCTCGCTCGGAGCTTTTTTAATGTAAAATAAGGAGCGAAAGCGACTATATTTTCATAACCCTGTTAAATGATTTTAAATATGGTTAAGTTCTATTACATATATGTTCTATTATCTAGAAGGGATAATAACCTATATACAGGATATACCGAAAATTTAAAATCAAGATTTGAGCGACATTCAAAAGGTCAAGTTCTCTCTACTAAGAACCGCAGGCCGTTTGAACTAGTTTACTCCGAAGCTTGTTTAGATAAAAAGGATGCCATGCATCGCGAAAAATATCTAAAGACATATCTTGGTAAACAGTTTTTAAGAAATCGGCTCAAATCTTATTTAACAGGGTAATGATTTTTATACTCATTACATTCGTTAAAAATCAATCATGACAAGGTCAATTAAAAAAGGTTCCAATGTTGATGAAAGGCTACTCCAAAAAATAGCTGGTAAAAATCCGCTTCAAACTCCGATGATCAAGACTTGGAAAAGAGCCTGTCAGATATCACCGGAAATGGTGGGTTTTGTTTTCGGTGTATACAATGGTAAGACTCATGTTGAGGTGCTTGTGACTGAAGACATGGTGGGGCATAGATTGGGTGAGTTTTCTCCGACTAAGAAATTTATAAAGCACGGCGGAAAGATGCAGAAAGAACTTGAACAAAAGAAAAAAGAGGCTGAAATAACACAGGCCAAATCTGCGACAGAGGCCGCGGCTTCTGCAACAACTAAGAAATAAAATATTATGAAAGCCTTTTTGAAAAATTACAGACAAGCTCCGAGGAAAGTCCGTTTAGTGGCGGGGTTGGTCAAAGGGAAAAGCGCTGAAGAGGCGATATCAATGCTAGATTTTTTAGCGAAGCGCGCCTCGTTTCCGATAAAGAAACTTTTACTTTCAGCGATTTCTAATGCCAAAGGAAAAGGAATAGAAAAAGAAAATTTATATATCAAAGAATTGCGAGTCGATAAAGGGATAGTAATGAAGAGAATGATGCCTGCTGCCATGGGAACAGGGCATAGAATAAACAAACGCACGAGTCACGTGACACTTGTCCTGGCGGAAAAAAAATAATTTATGTCAAAAATAGTCCATCCATATGCGCATAGGCTGATAACGTTAAGAGACTGGAAATCTCACTGGTTTGCCGATCCAAAGAAATACTGTAGCTATTTGAAAGGTGATGTTTTAATCCGAGAATATCTGGAGAAAAAATTGCGCGGGATGTATGTTTCTTCTATTGAAGTTGATAGAAACCAAAAAACAACTCGCTTTGCAATCAGAACTTCTCGCCCAGGTCTCATTATAGGGAGAAATGGGGAGGGAGTGACAAAACTCAAAGAGGATATCTTAAAGAAAATAAGTAAATTAAAACTTGTAAAATCGGAAGATTTTAAGTTGGATATAATTGAAGTTTCAAATCCGGAGGCCGATGCCGCGATAGTCGCTTATATGGTTGCTGAAGGATTGGAAAAAAGAATGCCATATCGCCGGGTAGTGAAGCAAATGGTTGAGAAGGTTATGGCAGCTCACGGGGTAGAAGGTGTGAGGATTGTCCTCTCCGGCCGTTTGGGCGGGGCTGAGATTGCCCGCACAGAGGAACTCAAGCGAGGCAGTATCCCCCTTCAGACTCTCCGAGCTGATATAGATTTCAAACGTGAGCGCGCTATCTTGTCTTATGGAACGATTGGAGTAAAAGTTTGGATTTATCGCGGTAAAATATTTGCAGATAAGAAATCTGTCCGTAGCGAATTTCATTCATCCGACAAAAAGAACAATTAATCAGAATATTATTTTTTATGTTAATCCCCAAAAAAGTAAAATTTAGAAAATGGCAAACAGGACGCAGTAATCCTAAAGCAAACATGCCGGAAACTCGTGGCACAAAGCTCTCCTTCGGTTCATACGGACTCAAGGCAATGAGTCAAGCGCGAGTTAAATCGAATCAAATTGAGTCTGCTAGAAAGGTGATATCTCGTACTTTGACCAAAACTGGAAAATATTGGGTCCGTATTTTTCCAGACAGGCCTTTCACCGCTAAGGCAGCGGAAGTCGGAATGGGAAAAGGGAAAGGTGACCCACAGGGGTACTGTTTTGATGTTTTCCCTGGGCGTATTATATTTGAGGTAGACGGAGCGGAAGAGACCATAGCTCATGAAGCACTAAGAAAAGCAGGTACTAAGCTTCCGGTCAAAACGAGAATTGTTTCAAGGGCTCACAACGTATAGTATTTTTAAAATTAAAGATATGTCAAAGAAAAAAGAAAATTTAAAAGGAATGAAAGCAAGCGAACTCAAGGAGAAACTTCTTAGTTTGGAGGAAGATTTGAGACGTCTGAAATTCAAAGCGGAGGGTTCAAGATCGAAAAATGTCAAAGAATCTAAAACCTTGCGAAGACAGATTGCCAGAGTTCTTACAGAAATGAATCAAAAAAGCAGGAAGTCATAAAGTTTTAAAAAAAATTTAAGATAAAAAATGAAAACAAAAATGAAAAAAGAAATCACAACAAATAAAGGAGTAATCTTGCAGGGAGTGGTCGTCGGGGACAAGATGGATAAAACTGTAGTTGTGTCTGTTTCCAGATTTGTTAAACATCCGAAATATGGCAAATATTATAAAATAAATAAGAAATATAAAGCGCACGACGAAGAAAATAAATTTAAGATGGGGGACAAAGTCGAGATAATTGAAACCAGGCCTATTTCCAAAGACAAAAGATTTAAGGTAGTTACAAATTTGCAATAATTTTATGATACAAGTAGGAACATTGGTAAAAATAACAGATAATGCCGGAGGCACCGTAGGAAAGGTGTTCAAAATTTTGGGGTCCTCAAAAAAAAGATACGCAGAGTTGGGGGACTTAGTCATCATATCCGTGAAGGTTGCTACTCCAAGAAAATTAGTGAAAAAGAAAGATGTGCATCAGGCTGTTGTGGTTCGCACAAGAGGAGTATACAGGAGGCACGACGGTTCATATATTCGCTTCGACGACAATGCCGTGGTTTTATTAGAAAAAGGGAAATTAGATCCTAAGGCCG
>Ga0247727_10016555_pt1 | contig 11880 bp, 9 predicted proteins | sample WisWelCaveWW1625_FD_202498 | JGI IMG/M metagenome (GOLD analysis project Ga0247727, IMG submission 202498) | Biofilm microbial communities from Wishing Well Cave, Virginia, United States - WW16-25 | ecosystem: Environmental > Aquatic > Deep subsurface > Groundwater > Cave microbial mat | place...
CCCGGCACATCGGCGCGCGCAACCTGCGTAACGGCCTGGTGCAAGTGCGGATTGAACTGCTCGTTGATCGGCTGCACGCGTTTGATGCCGTGGCGATCGAGCACATTGAGGAGCTCTCGCTCGGTCATTGTCACGCCCTCCAGGAAGCTCTTCAATGCGGGATCCTTATCGGCGGCACCGGTCGGAACCGCATCGATGGCGCGCTGGAAGTTGTCGCCGACGCCGACGATATCGCGCGCGAGCCTGGTGATCGCATATTTCGCCGCCTCGTCCCGCTCCCGGTCCGCCCGCTTGCGGATGTTGTCCACCTCGGCATGCGCCCGCAGCCATTTGTCCTTGAGATCGGCCACCTCTACCTGCAGCGCGGAGACGATTTCCTGCAGGGTCTTGGCGCCTTCCACGGCGGGGCCTTCAGCCGGACCCGCAACCGGCGTGCCCGCGGGCTCGCCCGTCTCGCTCTTCTTGGGGTCGGAATCTTTCAGCGGTGTGTTGACCATCGACAATCTTTCCGCGATTGAGGTGCCGCATCGGCGGACCGGAGTCTGCCGGCAATTGGAATTCTGGTCCGGGCCGTTGTCACGCCCGCATATCGGCCAGGCTGGGGAAAAAATCAAGTCAGCACGCGCCCGATGAGCTTGGCGGTGTAGTCTACCATTGGAATGATGCGCGCGTAATTCAGCCGGGTGGGGCCGATCACGCCCAAAACGCCGACGATCTTGCGCCGCTCGTCCTTGAAGGGCGCGACCACCACGGAAGAGCCCGACAGCGAGAACAGCTTGTTCTCCGAGCCGATGAAGATGTGCACGCCCTCGCCCCGCTCCGCGAGGCCCAACAGCTGCGCCAATTCGCGCTTGGTCTCGAAATCGTCGAACAGCTGGCGGATGCGCTCCAGGTTTTCGAGCCCATCGACGTCCTTGAGCAGATTGGCCTGCCCGCGCACGATCAGGTTCTGCTTGCCGTCGAGCGCACCCGACCAGGTGGCAAGTCCGGCCTCGATCACTTTCTGCGTCAGTCCGTCCAGCTCGGCTTTGGCGGTGGCCTGCTCCTTCTCGATCCTGGCTTTGACCTCGTCCAGGGTGAGGCCGGCGATGCGGGCGTTGAGATAGTTGGTGGCCTCGAGCAGGCTCGACGGCGGCAGCCCCGGCGGCAGCGCGATGATGCGATTCTCCACCTCCCCGTCCTCGCCGACCAGAACGACGAGCGCCTTGCCCGGCTCCAGGTGCACGAACTCGATGTGCTTGAGCCTGCCCACCTGCTTGTCGGCGAGCACCACGCCGGCGCAGTGGGAAAGGCCGGAGATCATCTCGCCGGCCTTCGTGAGCACCTGCTCGAAGGCCTTCTCGCCCCTGGCGCCGATCTGTGCCTCGATGGCGCGGCGCTCCTCCTCGCTGAGATCGCCGAGCTCGAGCAGCCCGTCCACGAACAGCCGCAGTCCCGACACCGTCGGCAGCCGACCCGCGGAGGTATGCGGCGCGTAGATCAGCCCCAGCCGCTCCAGGTCCGACATGACGTTGCGCACGGATGCGGGCGACAGCGTCATGGGCAGGTGGCGCGCCAGGTTGCGCGAGCCTACGGGATCGCCGGTCGCCAGGTAGGTCTCGACGATCTCGCGGAAGATCGCGCGTGAGCGCTCGTTGAGCCTCTGCAGGTCGGAAAGGGTGGCCGGGCTGGGTTGCCCGAACGGCTTGTCGGTGGTCATGGGCGACGCTGCGATGTGTCGTTCACCGGCGAATCTTGGCCCAACCGTGTTGGCGCGTCAAACCAACGGAGCCGCACTCCCCACCTACCCGTCATCCCGGCCGGAGCGATGCGAGCGATTCCGCGAGCAGCGCTCCGATCCGGGATCTGTGGGGGTTCGAGTCGTGGTGGCAGGTCCCGGATAGCCTCGCCCCGGCTCGGGGACCGGGGCTCGGCTTCCGGGATGACGGGTGGGAACAGGTGTCACGCCCCGGCGCCCAGGCGCGCGGCCATTTGCTTGACGCGCCGCCGCTGCACCGAGGAAGGAATGCGCAACGCCTCGCGGTACTTGGCGACCGTGCGGCGGGCGATGTCGATGCCGTCGCGCTTCAAGTACTCGACCAGCTTGTCGTCGGACAGCACCGACTGCGGCGCCTCGGCATCGATGAACTGGCGGATGCGATGCCGCACCGCCTCGGAGGAATGCGCCTCGCCGGCGCCGTCGGCCGACGCAATGGCGGAGGTGAAGAAGTACTTGAGCTCGAAGATCCCGCGCGGCGTCGACATGTACTTGTTCGAGGTGACGCGGCTCACCGTCGATTCATGCATCGTTATGGCGTCGGCCACCGTGCGCAAGTTGAGCGGCCTCAAGTGCTCGACGCCGTGCGTGAGAAAGCCGTCCTGCTGGCGCACGATTTCCTCGGCCACCCGCAGGATCGTACGGGCGCGCTGGTCGAGGCTCTTGACCAGCCAATTGGCGTTCTGCAGACAATCGACGAGGTAGCCCTTGTCGCGGTCGGAGCGGGCGGTCTTCGCAACAGTGGCGTAGTAGCTGCGGTTGACCAGCACGCGCGGCAGCGTCTCGCTGTTGAGCTCGATCAGCCAGCTCTCCGCCGGCCCCGGACGCACCAGCACGTCGGGAATGAGCGGCTGGATCTGAATGGCGCCGAACCGGAGCCCCGGCTTGGGATTGAGCCTCTTGATCTCGGTCACCATGTCGACGAGCTCGTCGCCGTCGACGCCCACCGCGCGCTTCAGCGCCCCAAGGTTGTGACTGCCCAGCAGTGCAAGGTTGTCGAGCAGCCTGGCGATCTGCGGGTCGTAGCGATTGGCATCCTTGAGCTGCAGCGCCAGGCACTCCGCCAGGTCGCGCGCGAACACGCCCGGCGGGTCGAAGCCCTGCAGGGTCGCGAGCACCCGTGCGACGAGCGCGGGCGGCGCGCCCAGCCTCGCGGCCACATCGTCGAGACTGCCCAGCAGGTAGCCCGCCTCATCCAGCATGTGAATGAGGTGCACGCCGATCAGCCGCTCGGCCGGGTCCGTCACCATCAAATGCAGCTGTTCGAGCAGGTGGTCGGCCAGCGATCGCGCGGCGGCGACGAACTCCTCGGCGTTGCCGCCCTCGCCCCAGTCGGCATTGTGAGTGCGGGGTTTGACCGATGCCCAGCCGGCCCTGTCGCCGTGGTGCGGATCGCCGTTCGGCTCGCTGCGCGGCCCACGCGACCCGGGAGGAGGCTCGCCCGGCGAGCGCACCTTGGCCTCAGCTTCCGGTCCCCGGTTTCGCTCGTGCGCCGCGTCAGGCTGGACAGGCTCCCGAGTCGCCTCATCGCGCTCCAGCAGCGGGTTGCGCTCCAACTCGGTCTCGACGAATGTGCCAAGCTCGAGATTTGAGAGCTGAAGCAGGCGGATAGCCTGCTGCAGCTGGGGCGTCATCACCAGCTGCTGGCCCTGTCGCAACTCCAATTTCGGCGTAAGCACCACCATGACGCCCCGACAGTCGCCAGGACGGGTCACGGGGTCAAGGTATAACGACGCCGCATTAGCTGAAGGTCTTCCCCAGGTACTTTTGGCGCACCACCTCGTTGTCTATGATTTCCTGAGGCTTTCCGTGGATCAGCACCTGCCCGTCGAAGATAACGTAGGCGCGGTTTACGAGGTTCAGGGTCTCGCGCACGTTGTGGTCCGTGATCACCACGCCGATTCCGCGCTGGGTGAGATGGCGCACGGTGATCTGGATTTCCTCAACCGCCCTGGGATCGATGCCGGCGAACGGCTCGTCCAGCAGCAAGAATGAAGGACCGGTTGCAAGCGCACGGGCGATCTCGCACCGGCGCCGTTCGCCGCCCGACAGAGCGATCGAGGGCGCGCTTCGCTTGTGGGCGATGCCGAACTCTTCCAGCAGGCTGTCGAGCCGTTGCTTGCGCCGCTTGCGGTTGGGTTCGACCAGCTCCAGCACGCCCATGATGTTCTGTTCGGTCGTGAGCCCGCGAAAGATCGATTGCTCCTGCGGCAGATAGCCGATGCCGAGGCGGGCCCGGCGGTACATCGGCAGGCGCGTGACGTCGCGGCCATCCAGCACGATGCGCCCGGCGTCGGCCGCGACCAGCCCCATGATCATGTAGAACAGGGTGGTTTTGCCGGCACCGTTCGGGCCGAGCAGACCGACCGCCTCGCCGCGGCTTGCTGCCAGCGAAACGCCTCTCACGACCATCTGCGCGCGGTAGCTCTTGCGCAGGTCGTGCACGCTGAGCCAACCCTCCCCGGAAGGGGGATCTTCGTCGTCCTCCCGGGGTTGCGGATAGCCGTTGGCCCGGCCACGGCCTGGGTTCTGCCGCGGCGGGCCTGGACGGTTCCTTCGGCGAGCGGAAAACAGGCTCATGCGCGCATCCTAGCGCATCGCTGGCCTGCCCTCCACGGCAGCCCGAGCGGTGCGCATACAGCTTCCCCGCAGTGTCGAGGAGGTGTGACTTGTCTCCTGCTGCCGCTCGCCCGGCTATTGCGCATCGGCCTTCGGAGCCTTCTTTTTCAGCAAGTCCAGGGCCTTGTCCTTGACCTGCTTGGGGTAGAGCAGAACGCATTGCCGTCCAGGCGGACAAGCCTCGACCCTATCCTTGGGCGAAGGCGGCGCGTCGGCGGGAGGGCTGGATGACGTTTCCGGTTGCTTGCCGCCTGGGGGAGGCGTCTTGGGCGGAACCAGTATCGCCTGGGCCTCAGACTCGACCTGGTAGACACCGGTGGTCAGGTTGATCTTGAGGCGGTCGCCTCTAATTACGTCCGTCTTGAGCGGGTCATCGGTGCGCTTCGAGACGGTCACCCCCCCTCCAAGCAACGCCGTGTTGGCCTTCACGTCGAAGTCCGCCCACTTGGCGGTGGCGGACTGGCCGTCCTTCGACGTGATGATCACAGTATTTCTGGCCTCGAGGCGAACAATTTGGCCCTTGTCCTGGCCCTTGGACTTGGTGGCCGCATCGTCAGCTGCACTCGCCAGGCCAAGGCCGCCCTGTCCCGAGTTGATGGCTGTCAGCTCCGCGGTCTGCAGTAGCAGGTCTCCCTGCTTCGCTATGACGTTGCCTCGGAAGATAGCCTTGTTGCTCGCCTCGATCACGTCGAGCGTGTTGGCCTCCACGTCCATCGGCGAGTTGGGATCGCTCTTGAATGAGCCGAAGATCGCGCCCTGCACGGCATCTTTCGTGGAACCCGTTTTCTGCCGCTGCACCTGCGCGCCGGTTGCACTTTGATAGAAGGTCGCAGCAACGCGGCCGCCTTCGCCGGGCTCGAGCCGGGTCTTACCGGCCTTGCGGTCGACCAACAGTCGTTCACCCTTCAGGACGTTCTTGTCCTGCGTCGCCACCACCCCGCCGGCGAACAGTGCGGTATCGGCCACGACGTCGAAGTCCGCCAGCTCGCTGGTGATGCGCCGGTCGTTGCCGGCGGTGACTTCGACGCCGTTGCGGGCCCACAGGAACGTGACGCGCCCGCCTTCCTGGCCGGCAGCGCCCTTTGGCCCGGGAGGGGGCCCGGAAGCGACCGCCGCTGAAGCCTTGCCTTCGTACTTGATCATCAGGTAGGGCGCCTGCAGCATGCTGTCGCCCTGGATGGCGACCACCTTGCCGCGGAAGTGCGCGGTCTTCTGTGTGTCATCGACATCGAGCTCTTCGGAGCGGACATCGACGGGCTGGCGGGCATCGCCGCCAATCCCCTTCGCCTGCGCCGACGGCAGCAGCCGCACGGCTACCGCTCCCCGGAACTGGGTCAACCTGGCCTTGGTATCCATGGTCACTGCCGAAGCTTTGACCGACCCCGTCGGCGTCAGCGCACTGACGGGATCCACGGACACCACCTTGCCTTCCTTGGAGTGGATCGTCGCCCGCGACAGGCGCACAACCAGCCCGTCCGAACCGTCGATCTCGATGCCGTCAAAGAGCTCAAGCCTGCCCTTGGCGTTGTCATAAAGGCCATGCTTTGACTTGAGCGTCGTTGTCACGCCGCTGCTCTGCACGAGGTCGCCGCTGACATCGATCAGCTTTATCGGCGTGTTCTGATTGAACGCGACCACGGCGCGCTTGGCGCGGACCTCGTAGCGGCCGTCTTTGGTGTAGTCAAAAAAACTTGGGTCCTTCATCGTCAAATCGTCGGCCGTGATCACCACGCCGCCGACCTTGAGGCGGCCGTGGTCGAGCAGCAGGCGCGCGGTCACAACGAGCAGGTAGACGACCAGAATGGCGCCCGCAGCGAGCGGGAGGGCGACGCGAAGCAGCCGCACCAGACGGCTGTGGCGCTGGGCGGCGGCAAACGCCCTGGCGCGCTCGCCAATGCGGGCTGCCGGTCCGGGGCGGTGAGCAACCCGGGCATCCATGGTGATCGCCATTCGCGAGAAGTCCCTCGCCGCACGCGCGGCCCTCTCTCCGGAAGCCCGCGATTCGCGCCAAGATGCCCGGCAATTGGGGTGAGATTGGGACCTGTGGCAAGGCCAAGCACTTGGACTTGTGTGGCTTTTCGGGAACGGCGCCCAGGCAGGGCGCCCACTCAATGGGCGAAAATGTCGACGTCCTCAAAGCCGGCCAGGTCCAAATGGGCCCGCGTCGCTATGAACCGGAAGCAAGCTTGCGCCGTTGCCGCTCGGCCCTCCCGCTCCAGCATCGCGTCGAGCTTTGCGCGCAGCCCATGCAGGTGGAGCACGTCGGAAGCGGCGTAGTGCCGCTGCTGGTCGGTAAGCCTCTCCGCACCCCAATCCGAACTTTGCTGCTGCTTGGAGAGATCGATGCCCAACAGCTCGCCGCACAGGTCCTTGAGGCCGTGCCGGTCGGTGTACGTCCTGGCGAGCTTGGAGGCGATCTTGGTGCAATAGACGGGTTCGGGCGTCACGCCGAGGTGGTGCGCGAGCACGGCCACGTCGAAGCGCGCAAAGTGGAAGATCTTGAGGATCGCGGGGTCGGAAAGCAGGGTCTTGAGGCGAGGCGCGGACCAGTCCATCCCATCGAATTGCACGAGGTGCGCGGTGCCGTCGCCCGCCGAGAGCTGCACCACGCACAGCCGGTCGCGGCGCGGCCGCAGGCCGAGCGTCTCGGTGTCCACGGCGACGGCGTCCTTGAAGACGAGGCCTGCCGGCACATCGTTCTTGTGCAGTTTGATCGGAGCGCTCACCGGTGGCTTTATCCGTCGCACCAAGACTGCTTAAGGGCTGACGCTTCCTAACAGGGTCACGCGACGGCCGCCAGCCAGAAGATTGGCGCCGCGGCGTAGGGCGGGTTAGCCGAAGGCGTAACCCGCCGCTTCACCGAAGATCGGCGGATTACGGCTATCGCCTAATCCGCCCTACGTTTGCGATCGCGCAGTGCCAAGGTTCTCAGCCGCAGCGCGTTCAAGCGGATGAAGCCCTCGGCGTCCTTCTGGTCGTAGGCGCCCTTGTCGTCCTCGAAGGTGACCAGCGCGGACGAGTAGAGCGACTTCGGGCTGTTACGGCCGGTGACGATCACGTTGCCCTTGTAGAGCTTGAGGCGCACCTCGCCCTCGACGTGCTCCTGCGATGCGTCGATCGCCGCCTGCAGCATGAGGCGCTCGGGGCTGAACCAGAAGCCGTTGTAGATCAGCTCGGCATAGCGCGGCATCAGCTCGTCCTTGAGGTGGGCGGCGCCGCGGTCGAGCGTGATGGATTCGATGGCGCGATGCGCAGCGAGCAGGATGGTGCCTCCAGGCGTTTCGTACACGCCGCGCGACTTCATGCCGACGAAGCGGTTCTCGACCAGGTCGATGCGGCCGATGCCGTTATCCCGGCCGAGGTCGTTGAGCTTTGCGAGAAGCGTTGCCGGCGACAGCTCCTTCCCGTCGAGTGACACAGCATCGCCCCTCGCAAAGCCGATGGCGATGTCGGTCGCCTTGTCCGGCGCCTCCATGGGGGAAATGGTGCGCTGGTAGACATAGGGCGGCGGCTCGATCGCCGGGTCCTCCAGCACCTTACCCTCCGAGGAGGAGTGGAGCAGGTTCGCATCGACCGAGAACGGCGCCTCGCCGCGCTTGTCCTTGGCGATGGGGATCTGGTGCTTCTCGGCAAAGTCGATCAGCTGCTCGCGGCTCTTGAATGCCCACTCGCGCCAGGGCGCGATGATTCTGATGGAGGGCTCCAGCGCGTAGTAGGTGAGCTCGTAGCGGACCTGGTCGTTGCCCTTGCCGGTGGCGCCGTGGCAGACGGCGTCCGCCCCGGTCTGCCGCGCGATCTCGATCTGCTTCTTCGCGATCAGCGGCCGCGCGATCGAGGTGCCGAGCAGATAGGTTCCCTCGTAGAGGGCGTTGGCGCGGAACATCGGGAACACGTAGTCGCGCACGAACTCCTCGCGCAGGTCCTCGATGAAGATGTTCTCCTGGTTGATGCCCAGCATCTCGGCCTTGCGGCGCGCCGGCTCCAGCTCCTCGCCCTGGCCGAGGTCGGCCGTGAACGTGACGACCTCGCAGCCGTAGGCCTCCTGCAGCCACTTCAGGATGATCGACGTGTCGAGGCCGCCGGAGTAGGCCAGTACCGCCTTCTTGACCTTGCTTCTGGCGCCGTTGGCGGGCATGGGCGCACCTTCTTGCGTTCGAGAAAATTCGCGGGGCACTATAGGCGAGAACGCCATCCCGGCAAGGGAGCGGCACCGCTGCAGTGTAACGGGGGTTCACAGGTGACGAGCGCATCAAGCCCGCGGATCGAGTTCTGGTACGAGTTCGCGTCGACCTATTCCTATCTCTCGGCCATGCGCATCGAGGCGCTGGCGGCGGCGGCCGGGGTCTCGGTGATCTGGAAGCCGCTGCTGCTCGGCCCGATCTTTCGCACCCAGGGCTGGGACACATCGCCCTTCAACATCTACCCGGCCAAGGGCAAGTATATGGTGCGCGACATGGAGCGGTTGGCGGCCGCGCGCGGGCTGCCGTTCAAGCTGCCCTCGCCGTTCCCTCAAAACAGCCTGCTCGCAGCCCGCCTAGCCCTGATCGGACACGCGGAAGGATGGGGCCCAACGTTCACGCGGGCCGTTTACGAGGCCCAGTTTGCCTATGGTGCCAACATCTCCGACAGGCACCAGCTCGGCGCCATCCTGAAACGCCTCGATCTCGATCCCGTTACCCTCTTCGCTCGCTCCGAGCGATCGGACAACAAGGAGCGCCTGCGCCAGCAGACGGAAGAGGCGCAGGAGCTTGGCATCTTCGGTGCCCCAACGTTTCTCGCCAAGGGCGAGCTGTTCTGGGGCGACGACCGCCTCGAGCACGCCTTGGCAGCGGTCACCCGATGAACCGCGCACGCGAACGCGTCAGACGACGCCGGCGCGGACAAGATCGTTCACGTGCACGAAGCCCACGGGCTTGCCCTTGGCGACCACGAACATCTGCGTGACGCCGGGCAGGCGGGCAGCGTCGCCGCGCCGCAAGGAATTGATCTGCTCCAGCGCTGCCGAGGCGAGCATGCCGGAAGCGAGCGTGCTCGGCTTGCGCGTCATGATGTCCTCCACGCGCTCCTCAAGGAATTTCGGGCCGATGTGCCGCCTGATGTCGCCGTCGGTAATCATGCCGATGAGGCGCCCTCGGCCGTCGATGACGCCGAGGCAGCCGAAGCCTTTCGCCGACATGGTCACGATGGCGCCGGACATCGCCATGCCCTCAGTCACCAGCGGCAGCCGATCGCCCGTGTGCATGATGTCGGCAACGAACTTGAGCGAGGCGCCGAGCGAACCGCCGGGGTGGAACACCTTGAAGTCGTGGGCGGTGAACCCCTTGTGCTCCAGCAGCGCGATGGCGAGGCAATCGCCGATGGCGACCTGCATGGTGGTGGACGTGGTCGGCGCCAGCCCGTGCGGGCAGGCTTCCTTCGCACGCGGCAGCTCCAGCACCACGTCGGACTGCTTGGCGAGCGTGGAGCTGGCGCGCGAGGTGATGGCAATCAGCGGCACCCTGAACCGGCGCGAGTAGGTGACGATGTTGCGAAGCTCGACGGCCTCGCCGTTCCACGACAAGGCGACGATGGCGTCGTCGCGCGTGATCATTCCGAGATCGCCGTGGCTTGCCTCGCTCGGGTGCACGAAAAACGCCGGCGTTCCGGTCGAGGCAAAAGTTGCGGCCACCTTCTGGCCCACCAGCCCGCTCTTGCCGATGCCGGTCACGATCACGCGACCCTTGGCGGCGGCAAGTCGAGCTACCGCCGCGCGGAAAGCTTCTCCCAGTTCCTGATCGAGTGCGGCCCGCAGCGCCTGCAGGCCTTCGCATTCGAGATCGAGCGTTCGTGCGGCCGAGCGGTGCGCAGGTAAGGCCGCCGCTGCGGACCTGGGCCCGGCATGCGGCTTTCGCCCCGCGGCAGGCCTCGGCATGCGGGTTGCCTGCAGTTTGGCCGCATGCCGGCCGTTCGCGCCCTGCCCGTGCGAATTGCTCACGCTCTTAACCCTATCTGAGGTCCCCGTGCACCCGCCGAATCAATATCCGCACAAATTTCGGTCAATCTCAACCGGCGATCGACAGCCATACGCCGGATCGAACCCCGGGACAACGTCGGTGCATAGCTCTTCGTCGATTCCCTCGCCGTCCATAAAGTTGCCAAAATGAGCTGGGCTCCTCACATGCTACGTAGGCCAACGCATCCCCTGCGGGATCGACGTCGGCGTTGTCACCGCAGGCTTCCGGAGCGCGGCGCACCGGCCTTCCGGTGTGTTTGCGGCAGCTGCGTTAACTCTGACGGCATCTCGATCCAGACGTGGCTGCTTTTTTGAGGGAGGAACGGAACGATCCGGGGGTGGTTGGTTTCTGAAGTTGAGCTGCGTTGCGAGCAGTCCAGATGTCAGTAGAGGAGCCACGCCATGACTGAGATGTACGCTCAGGGTGATCTGTTGATCGAGCGGGTCGATGACCTGCAGCCTTCCGGGACTATTCTCTCGCCCGACAAGACTGGTGCCATGGTGCTCGCCGAGGGCGAGCTGACCGGGCACCGCCACGCCATATTCGAGCACGTTACGATGTTCCGCGACGACGCGCTCGCGCGCGACGTGCCTGGCGGCCTCTACATCGGCCACGTCAAGGTCGAAGGCGGCCCCGTCACGCTTCGGCATCAGGAGCACGCACCGGTCGCCCTGAGCGATGGCACATACCGGGTGCGCCGCCAGCGCGAGCTTGAGCCGAGGGATGCCGTAATTGTCGCGGATTGAGATCGGCGCGCTGTCGCAGGGGCAGCGGGCCGAGCTTGCCGTCTACGGAGCACGGTGGAATGCGCTGCGGCAGGCCACCGCGCCGCCCGATCATGACGGTGCGCGGGCGAGGGTGCACGAGGCTTATGCCGCGGCCGGCCTGACCCCGCCGCGCGACATTGTCTGGCAGCAGGGGCCGGCGGATCTCGCCACCGCGTGGGCCAGGCGGCGTGCCGCGGCGGGCGACAACGTGCGCGCGCTCGTCGTTGACGCCGTGCGCCGCCGCGCCGAGCTGGCGGTCGACCGGGCCATCTCGCTCAATGTGCGCATGGCGCTGACCGGCGAGGCGGGGCTGTCGCGCCTGCCTCCGTTTTGCGCCAGCATCGACGAGGCGTTGCTGCGCCTGGGCGAGCGCGCCCTGCCCATCCTACCGAGGCGGCTTGCCGACTTCTTCCCGCGACGCCGGGCGCGGCCGAGCTTCGCCGGCAGCGGGTTCAGCTTCCAGTCGGCGGTGTGGCTTGGAGCGCTGCAATACCTGCACGACGTGTGCGGGCTCGTGCACCAGACAGGGCCGCTCGCCGGCCTTTGGGAACTTGCGCACAGCGCCTGCTGGATGGCCCCGCACGAGCGTGTCTGCTGGCTGATGCAGCGGCCGACGCAGATCCGCCGCGATGCCAACGGGCGGCTGCATGCCGCGGACGGTCCGGCGCTCCGCTTCGGGAGAGACTGCCAGGTCTATGCCTGGAAGGGCATCATCGTTCCCGCCCGGCTGATCGAGCAGCCCGAG
>Ga0247727_10016556_pt1 | contig 11879 bp, 3 predicted proteins | sample WisWelCaveWW1625_FD_202498 | JGI IMG/M metagenome (GOLD analysis project Ga0247727, IMG submission 202498) | Biofilm microbial communities from Wishing Well Cave, Virginia, United States - WW16-25 | ecosystem: Environmental > Aquatic > Deep subsurface > Groundwater > Cave microbial mat | place...
CGGCGCAAGAGGACAAAGTTTTTAAGATGGCGCTGGTGCGCTATAATCTCAATGGCAGTTTGGATGGCTCGTTCGGCGGCACAGGCAAAGTGATAATCGATTTTCCCACCAGCACGAGTGAAAAGGCGTACGGCATGTGCTTTGACGATGAGGGCAAAATCATGTCCGTTGGCTCGGCAAGCGGCCAGTTCGCGTTGACGCTTTATCACACCAACGGCACGATCGATGGCGTTTTTGGCAATAACGGCCGGGTTCTCACCAGCTTTCCCGGCTTTGATGCGAAAGCCTATGCGGTTGCCGTTCAAGCCGATGGCAAATACGTGGTTGTCGGCAAGGCCCGCAAGCTTAGCGATGATGATTATTATTTCGCGGTAGCGCGCTATAACAGCTTGGGCGGCCTGGATAATACCTTTGACGGCGACGGTAAAATTCTCACGAATTTTTCCACCAGCACTGAGTTGGAATCCGCCCACGCGGTCGCCATCCAGCCCAACGGAAAAATCGTGGTCGCCGGCGACGCTTATGCGAACGGCCACCAGTTTGCGCTGCTTCGTTACAATCCCAACGGCAGTTTAGATACGGCATTTGACGGAGATGGCAAGGTTCTCACCAATTTTACGGCGAGTGCGGATGAATCGGCTTATGCCATGAAGCTTCAGAACGATGGCAAGATCGTGGCGGCCGGAAGCGCGGTTATTGACGGCAGCGAGCAGTTCGCATTAGCGCGCTACAACTCCAATGGCAAGTTGGATGCAAGTTTTGATGGCGACGGCAAGGTGATCACCAATTTTTTTTCCGGCCCTTCGGAAGCGATCAATGATATCGCCATTCAGGGCGACGGCAAGATTGTCGCGGCCGGGTCGGCTTCGGCGAATGGCTCCAGCAGCCAGTTCCAGTTTGCCCTGGCGCGTTACAACACCAACGGCAGCCTGGATGCGACATTTGATAAGGATGGAAGGGTTGTGACCAATTTCGCAGCGGCGACCAGTGAATCGATCAACGGCGTGGCGCTGCAAGATAACGGCCGGATTGCGGCGGGCGGTTTTGCTTATATTAACGGCCATTTCCAATTTGCGGTGGCGCGTTACAACTCAAACGGCAGTTTGGATGCCAGCTTTGACGGCGACGGCAAGCTGGTCACCAACTTTGCTTCGACGGATGAAGAATTTGCCAATGCCATTGCAATTCAGAGCGACGGCAAGATCGTGGTGGCCGGCGAGGCCGTGAACGCCGCCGCCGGCAAGAGCGTGGCGGAAGATGAGGCCATTCTGCTTCCGGAAACCTATTCGTTGTCGCAGAATAATCCGAATCCCTTTAACCCGACAACCACGATTCAATTTGCGTTGAAGGAGTCCGGCTGGACGACGTTAAAAATTTACAATGCTGTCGGCCAGGAAGTTGCTGTGTTAGTGGATGGCAATCTGGAGGCCGGTCAACACACTTTCAATTTCAACGCCGCGGATTTGCCTTCAGGCATCTATTTTTATCAGGTGTCGGTAAACGACTTTCGCGCCGTGAAAAAAATGCAATTGGTCAAATAAAACGTAACGGCTTTGGCCGCAACCAAAACTGCACCACAAAGGGCACAAAGCACACAAAGATTTTTCTTTGTGCGCTTTGTGCCCTTTGTGGTGAAAAAAATCTTCGCGGTTGTGATAGTTTTTCGGGAGTAATACTATAAAGCGTAAGTTACGCATTTACGTTTTAAGCATTTACGTTTTACGTTTCAATCTGCTATGAGGGAAATCCGCATGGCAAAACATCTCCTTGTTTGACGACTCTGCTGCAACGATGGAAACTGAACTTATCTGATTACAAACGAGGACACGACGTGAGGCCTTTTCAACATTTAGTGAATTGTATGCTGGCTGTGTTTATGACGGTTGGGGGAGCGATCACCTCGAGTCAGGCGCAGATCAAAATTATGCCCCTCGGCGACTCAATTACGTATGGCGTCGGCTCCTCAGGCCTGGTTCAGAATGCAGGAGGTTATCGTAACGACCTGGCAGCCCTGCTGGATGACGCTCAAATCAGTTATGATTTCGTTGGAACACTTAAAACCGGACAAGGTTTTGACGCCGACCACGAAGGCCATGGCGGTTGGCGCGCCGATCAAATCGAAATGGAGATCGGCACCTATCTGCGCGCCGCGCAACCGGATGTGGTCTTGTTGCACATCGGCACCAATGATGTGACGCAGGACCAATCCAACACCAATATCATTACCGAAATTGAAGGCATTGTCAACGAGATTCACTTTTTCAACGGCGCGACTAAGATCGTGGTCTCTTCGCTGGTGCCCCGGGCCGACCCAAAAAATGAAACGACAACCAAGCTGAATGCGTTAATCGAAGCCCTGGTGCAGCAGAAATATAATAACGAGGGCTTCAAGATTGTTTTTGTCGATAACAATAAGGCCTTCAAAGCGAATCCCAACTGGTCATCCGAATACATGCGGGACAGCGTGCATCCGAATGACTCCGGCTACCGGGTCATGGCCGAAGAATTTTTTAAAGCCATACCGGGAGGAGGCCCGGTCAACGGTACGCTTGCCAAAATGGCGATGGTGCGCTATAATCTCAATGGCAGCCTGGATGGCGACTTCGACGGCGACGGCAAAGTGATCACCGATTTTCCAAAAAGCGTGAGCGAAACGGCGTATGGCATGGCGACGCAGGACGACGGCAAAATCGTAACCGTCGGCACGGCCGATTCTCAGTTCGCGGTGGCGCGTTACTACGACGACGGCAGCCTGGATGACTCCTTCCATGATGACGGCAGAGTGACCACCGTTTTTCCCGACTTCGAGGCGAAAGCCCTGGCTGTTGCCATTCAAGCCGATGGGAAGATCGTGGCCGCCGGTCAGGCTAAGAATACCAGCAACGGCGACTATCAATTTGCGGTGGCGCGTTATAACCCCGATGGGAGCCTGGACGATACCTTCGACCGCGACGGCAAGGTTCTCACCAATTTTTTCACCAACGCCGAGCCTGAAGGCGCGCAGGCGATTGCCATCCTGGCCAACGGAAAAATCGTGGTGGTCGGAGAAGCGTATTCCGGCGACTCCCAGTTTGCCCTGCTTCGTTACAATGCGAATGGCAGTTTGGATGCCACCTTTGACGGTGATGGCCGGGTACTTACCGACTTTAGCCCGTTTACGAATGAATCGGCCTATGCCATGGCGATTCAGAACGATGGCAAGATCGTGGTGGCCGGCGGCGCGAGGTACGACGGCGGCGAATTGTTTGCTGTCGCACGCTACTACAGCAACGGCCGTCTGGACGCCACCTTCGACAGCGACGGCAAGGTTATCACCGATTTTTTTTCCGGCCCTTCTGAATCAATCAATGATATCGCGATTCAAGGTGACGGCAAGATTGTCGCGGCCGGGTCGGCTTCTGCGAATGGCACCGGCAATCAGTTCCAGTTTGCCCTGGCCCGTTACAACACCAATGGCAGCCTGGATGCCAAGTTTGATGGAGATGGCAGGTTGTTGACCAACTTCACGAACAGCAGTAGTGAATCGATCAACGACGTGGCGATCCAGTCAGATGGCCGGATCGTGGCGGCCGGTTTTGCTTATGTTAACTCTCATTTCCAGTTTGCGATAGCGCGCTATAACCCCAATGGCAAGTTGGATGCAAGTTTTGATGGCGACGGCAAGCTGCTCACCAACCTTTTTGCGACAGATGAGGAATTTGCCAATGCCCTCGTGATTCAGAATGATGGCAAGATTATTGCAGCTGGAATGGGGGTTAAATATGCCGCCGGCAAGAAAATGGTTGACGAGGAACGTGAGGTGATCATGCCTCTGGAGACCTGCTCTTTGTCCCAGAATTATCCGAATCCTTTCAATCCGACAACGACGATTCAATTTGAGTTGAAGGAGGCTGGCTGGACAACGCTAAAAATTTACAATGATATCGGCCAGGAAGTTGCAGCGTTGGCAGATGGTCATCTGGAAGTCGGCCAACACACGTTCAACTTCGACGCTACCGGTTTGCCTTCGGGCGTTTACTTCTACCAGGTGTCGGTAAACGGCTTTCGCGCCGTAAAGAAGATGCAATTGGTCAAATAGTTCGAGGTCGAAAGTCCGAAGTCCGAGGTCAATTGGCCTGATTGGAAATGATTATTTGGGATGCAAATTGCCAGTTGAACGAGCCGTAGCTAAAAAATCCCACGGATCAAAAACTCACACTGATAATCCGTGTGTGTTTTTGATCCGTGTGTAAATTCTTTGTTTTTTACAGCAATAAGTCAAAACGATTTAAGTCAAAATTAAGGAGGATTAGACATGAGGTCTTTTCAGCGTGCAACAAATTGGATGTTGGCAGTGTTGGTAACGGTTCTGGGAGCGGCGACGCCAGGCTTGGCGCAGATTAAAATCATGCCCATCGGCGACTCGATTACGCTTGGCGAGGGCTCGACAGGCGAGGGCGGGGAAGTGGGAGGGTATCGCGATGACCTGGCCGGTTTATTGAATGACGCCCAGATCAATTTTGACTTTGCCGGGGCGCTTAAAAACGGCGTCGGGTTTGACGCCGATCACGAGGGCCATGGCGGCTGGCGCGCCGATCAAATCGAAGCGGAGATCGGCAACTTTCTGAATGCCGCGCACCCGGACGTGGTCTTGTTGCACATCGGGACCAATGATGTGACGCAGGGTCAATCCAATTCCAACACCATTGCGGAAATCGAGAGCATTGTCAATGCGATTCACCGGTTCAACAATAAGATTACGATCGCGGTTTCTTCGCTCGTCCCCCGCACCGATAGCCGGGATGCAAAGACAACCGCGTTGAATGCGTTGATCGAGTCGCTGGTGACGCAAAAACATAATGCCGGCTACCGGATCGTTTTTGTCGACAACAATCGGGCGTTCAAAGCGAATTCCAACTGGGAAGCCGATTACATGCATGACAACGTACATCCGAATGACGCTGGCTACAAAGTCCTGGCCGAAGTATTTTTTAAAGCCATCCCAACGTCAACCTCGGACGATATCGCGCCGGCGGCTATACAGGATCTGGCGATCACGAACCTCTCCGCCACCACCGTGTCGCTCGCCTGGACGGCGTCCGGTGACGACGGGAATGAGGGCGGGCCGGCATCACATTACGATTTGCGCTTCAGCGATGCGCCGCTCACGGAAGAAAATTTTAATCAAGCGACTGCCGTCACCGCGCTGCCGGCGCCAAAGGATCCCGGCGCGGAAGAATTCTTTGATGTCTCGGGATTGCTTCCCGGCGCCACGTATTACTTTGCGATCAAAGCCGGTGATGAAACTTTTTCGTTCTCGGCGATTTCGAATGTGCCGGCGGCGAAAACGGCCGCAGGCCTTCTCACGAAAGACGATTTCAATCGCGACGAACTTGGAACGGATTGGAATGCCCGGCCGGAAATCAAGATCGTGGACGGTGAGCTTTCCAACACCACGACGGAGCCGAGCTGGAACTATATGGCCGTTTTTAATAAACGAAAAAACCCGATTGAAGTGAGCTATCAATGGGGCGTGGCCGCGGATGCTGCGGGCATTTCTGAAGGTGGTTTTGCGTTAATGCTGGACGATGCCTCCGCCGCCGCCAATGGCTACCTGCTGTTCAGGCGGCTTTCCCCTCCGGCCGGGAATCCGACTGTCACCTTGTGGACCATTATCAACGGCGCGCCGGCTGAAACCATTAGCGATGTCACCGCGACACTGCCCGGACCCGTTGTCGGCGATTCCGTGCGCGTCGTGCTCCGGAGCGATAACGCCGGCCATCATTTTAGCTATTTTATTAATGGCAAGCTGGCCGCGATTGTGACGGATCCACAAAAACGCCAGGGCAACGCCAAAACTCTTTATGGCGGTGTGATGTTGCGCGGCAATCTCCATAATAATCTTGACGATTTTACCGTCATGACCGATCCCGCAGGCACCGTTGCCGTCGAGGAGAAGAGTTTGGCGCAGCCGAATACGTTCGAGTTGAGCCAGAATTATCCGAACCCATTTTCGCAGATCCCGCGCTTCGCGGGAAACCCGACCACGCATATCCTTTACAATTTGCCGACGGTCGCATCGGTAAACTTGACGATTTACAATTCGCTCGGCCAGGAAGTCCGGAAACTGGTGGAGGCGCGGCAACAACCTGGCTCTCACACGGTGGTTTGGGATGGCCGCGATCAATCCGGCCGGTCGTTATCTTCAGGAATGTATTATTATCGCTTGAGCGCCGGTAGTTTTACGGCGAGCCGGAAAATGTTGCTGGTCCAATAAGTAGAAATTATTGGCTGCATCGAATACACCGAGGGTCGCCGAGCTTTTAGTTAATTTGTTTTGATTTTTTCGGCGACTCTCGTTGACTTCGGCGGTTTTTTGCGATCACTTTGCTTGACTTGCTTGCGGTTTTGCCGCCAGCCGTACAACGCCTCACAATCCTTTTGTACTCCAATGTACATCTCTGAGTCGAGGGGCGACTCCAACCCCAAAAAACTCATCAGGAAATTCTTATATTTAGCTCCAGACAAGCGTCTCCCTACATGATCGTTCAATGCCTGGCACGGGCGTTGTAGAGATGAACAGTGTTGGGCTTTTCAATTTTCTTAAAAAATTGCCCACCTCTTTCCGCAGGTGTTATGTTTGGGGTGCATAAATTATAATGTCATGTGAGTGGGTCGTTCGCATCTCTATTTTGATCGCCTGGAAGCGATGGTTCAGCAGACGTAAGCTGGGAAGGGATTCCTACCAATGTCTTGCCTCATTCTTTTAAAAAGAATTTCTTTCAAGAAGAAGAAAGCCATTATGAAAAAGCAATTTAAACTGCTGCGATTCGGCATTTTTTTTCTATATCTGATGGGTGCAAAACTGAATGCGCAGCCCCCGGCGGATTTCGAGGAAAAGTTGGTGATCGGCAATCTCGGGCCGTCAATCGCGATGGCCTTTGCCCCGGATGGCCGGCTCTTCATATCAGATAAAACCGGCAAGATACGCATCATGAAGAACGGCGCCGTGCTCACTAAACCTTTTTTGGAGTTGCCGGTGATTCTGGAGGGTGAGCGTGGTCTGCAAGGCATTGCCTTTGACCCCAATTTTGCCTCCAATCATTATCTTTATGTCTTCTATACCTACGCGGTGGGAACGGTGAACCGTATTAGCCGTTTCACTGCCGAGCACCTTGATCCGGATGTCGTTGAACCGAACAGCGAGGTTGTTCTGGTCGATAGCATCGCCACCGCCATCTGGCACAACGGCGGCGCTTTGCACTTTGGGCGCGATGGCATGCTTTACGCTTCCACGGGAGATGCTTTGCAGCCGCACTGGGCGCAGTCGCTGGCCCGGCTCGAAGGAAAAATCCTGCGGCTCGATCCGTCGTCGTATCCTAATATCATTCCGGCGGACAATCCTTTTGTGGGGACTGCCGGTGCGCGCGGCGAAATCTGGGCGCTGGGTTTGCGCAATCCTTTTACCTTTGGCATTGATCCCGCCACCGGAATGATGTTTTTCAATGATGTCGGCCAGTCTGCCTGGGAGGAAGTGAACCTTGGGCGCCGAGGCGCCAATTATGGATGGCCGCTTTGCGAAGGCCATTGCGCTGACACAAGTTTTCAAAACCCGGCTTACGCGTATAACCATGATGAGGGCCGGGCAATCACTGGCGGCGCATTTTATCGCGGCAGCCAATTCCCCGCCGAATATTCTGGCGATTATTTCTTTGCGGATTTTACCGGCGACTGGATAAAACGGCTTAAAGTCTCGACGAATGAAGTGACGACTTTCACCACGAACGTGAACACGGCGCCGATCGATATTGATATTGGCCCGGATGGAAGCCTGTACTTTCTCACACTTTCGAGCTTGGATCCTGAGCAATATAATACAGAAATTTATAAAATCCGTTATATTGGCCAAGGCAATCGCTCGCCAGTGGCAATTGCCGCTGCCCACCCCACTTTGGGCGCCGCGCCGTTGCAAGTCAATTTTAGCGGCGAGAGAAGCCACGATCCAGACGGTGATTCGCTGACCTACACGTGGGCTTTCGGTGACAAATCGCCAACGCAAACCGGCGTGACCGTCAGCCACACGTATAAGAAAAATGGACGATATGATGCGAAACTTACGGTCAGGGATGGGCGAGGCGGTACTGCGATTTCGAATTTATTGCCGATTATCGTCGGAAAACCGCCGGTGGGGACCATCGTCACGCCAGCGACAGGTTTGCTCTACACGGCAGGAGATGAGATTTTCTATTCCGGCGACGCCACCGATGCTGAAGACGGCGCTTTGCCAGCCGGCGCTTTTAGCTGGACGATTGCCTTTCATCATGACGAGCATGCGCATCCGTTTTTGGGGCCGATCCTCGGCGTCAAAACAGGCTCTTTTGTGATCCCGCAAATCGGGGAGACGGCTGCGACCGTGTTTTATCGAATCAACCTCACGGTGATCGATAAAGATGGCCTCAAGCATACGGCAACGCGCGATGTCCTGCCGCGCACCTCGACTTTTACCCTGGTCACTGATCCGCCGGGTCTGAAGATCCATCTGGATGGTCAGCCTAAGGCAACGCCGGTCTCCATCGTGAGCGTGGTGGGGCTAACGCGCAAACTAACCGCGCCCGTTACGCAGATGCTTAATGGGCAGTATTTTGAATTTGTGTTATGGTCTGATCACGGGGCGGCGACGCATACATTCGACACACCGGCCTTGAATACTACCTATCTTGCAACCTACGCGTTTTCGATGCAAACAGCAGGACAGGCATTGAGTTTTGACGGCGCGACGGATATGGCCAGAATTCCGGATAACCCTCTGCTAAGCGGCGGCCCGGGCAAAAGCATAACGGTTGAGGCATGGGTGAAGCCCGTGACTGTCTCCGCGTCGCATCCGATTATCACGAAATTTCTAAACACTATTTCCAAAGATTGGGGATTGACCATTCAGAATGGCGGGCTGCTGGTGGATATTGAGAACGAGAATGACAATTGGCACTATGAAGCGGGCTCGATTTTGCCTAATGTCTGGACGCACGTTGCTTTCACCTTTGACCATAACACCGACGTGGTGCGGATTTATGTGAATGGTGTTGCAGCAGGTCCCGGCGCGACGCTCTCCAGGGACATGCCGGACACGCCGGGCTGGATATGGATCGGAAAACATCCTTATTATGACAAGAACCTCATGGCCGGGCAATTGGACGAAATACGCATTTGGAATTTTGCGCGGAGCGCTCCAGTTCTGCGGGCGAGTATGAACCAGGTGTTGCAAGGAACCGAGCCAGGTTTGATCGGATATTGGCGATTTGACGAGGGCAAGGGCCAGACTTCGCTCGATCAGACGGGAAACACCAATTCGATTCAATTGGGCGCGACCGCGAATGCTGAGCCGAGTGATCCATCCTGGGTTGAATCCGGTTTACCGTTCTCGGCGGCGCCGGATTTGAAATTGGTTGTTCCGAACGGCGGGGAAAACTGGACCGTCGGCAGCAAGCAGACGATCACGTGGAGCTCAAACGGATCCGTGGCGAATGTGAAATTGGAATATTCCGTAAACAACGGCGCCACCTGGACAACGATTATTGCCAGCACGGCGAATAATGGAATCGAGTCGTGGACGATTCCGAATAACGTCGCAAACCAATGTTTGGTGCGAGTTTCGGATGCGACCAGCGGCAATCCTGTGGATGTGAGCAACAACGCGTTTACAATTGTCCCGGCGCCAACGTTGACGCTCACTTCGCCGAACGGCGGAGAAAACCGGACCGTGGGCAACGCGCAGACAATAACGTGGAAGTCTACCGGAGCCGTGAAGAATGTGAAATTGGAGTATTCCGCCAACAACGGCGCCACCTGGGAAACGATTGCTGCCAGCACGGCGAATGACGGCAACCAGCCGTGGAAGATTCCGGGTAACTTCTCAACGCAATGTTTGGTGCGGGTTTCGGAGGCAATCGATGGCGATCCTTCCGACGTGAGCGATAGCACGTTTGCGATTACTGCGATGCCCCCGGCTGCTCCGAACGGCCTGACCGCCACCCCGGTGAGCAAAACCCAGATCAATCTGACCTGGGCGGATAATTCGTCCAACGAAGACGGTTTCAAGATCGAACGGAAGACCGGCGCCACTGGAACGTATGCCGTGTTTCGAACCGTCGGCGCGGGAATTACGAACTTCTCCAACATCGATTTGGGCGCGAACACAACCTATTTCTATCGCGTGTGCGCTTATAACGCCGTCGGCAATTCGGCTTATTCCAACGAGGCGAGTGCGCTCACCTTCATGAACGGCCCGAGCAATTTGGCCGCCACTGCCGTGAGCAGCAACCGGATCAATCTCGCCTGGACGGATAACTCGGGCAACGAGACCGGCTTCAAGATCGAGCGCAAGACTTCTGCCGGCGCGTATGCGGAAATTGGAACAGCCCGCCCAAATGCGACGAGTATTTCGGATAGCAGCGGTTTGAGCCCGAACTCTCAATACTTCTATCGCATGCGCGGCTACAACCTCACCAATGCTTCCGACTACTCGAACGAGGCCAATGCCACAACTTCGGGCGATGCTCATCCTTCGCCGAACGCGCCAGGCAATTTGACGGCAACCGCCGCGAGCAGCAGTCAGATCAATCTCGCGTGGGCGGATAGTTCGTCCGACGAGTCCAGCTTCCAGATCGAGCGCGGCGCAAGCGCAAGCGGCCCGTTTGCGCTGAATGCGACGGTCGTGCCGAATGCGACGGCCTATTCCAACACCGGCCTGGCCGCAAACACGCCGTACTTCTATCGCGTGCGCGCCACCAACGTGAACGGCAATTCGGCTTACACCAATGTCGCGAGCGCCACCACGCTTAATTCGAGCACCGGCAATCTCGCGCGGCAGAGACCGGTGACTGCTTCCAGCACCGACACCACCAGCACGCCAACTCGAGCGGTTGATGGCAACGCCGTCTCGTTCTGGCGCAGCGGCGCTGTCAACTCCAGCAATCTGATGGCGTGGCTGAGAGTAGAGTTGGGCAGCTCGCCAGTCACTGTCGGCCGCGTGGTCGTCAAGTGGAATCAAACCTATTACGCGTCGAAATATGAGATTCAGGTTTCCAACGACGACGCCAACTGGGCGGCCGTGTATATCAACAATTCCGGCGCCGCCGGCTCGCAAGATGTCAGTTTTGCGCCGGCCTCGGCGCGTTATCTTAGGTTGTATCTGACGAAAAACAACAAATCGAGCTATCGTGTCATCGAGTTCGAGATTTACGCCGGCGGTGTGGCTAAAACCGCAGAGAACGGATCGACGGATAATGAAACCGGGGATAACGAAGCGAGCTTGACCTCGGCGCCCGAGGAAATAATCCTCGCGCAAAACTATCCGAACCCGTTTTCCCAGCTTGGCGGGGGACATTATTCGACGACGATTTCCTACTCGTTGCCGCAGGGCGCGCACGTCATGCTCAAGGTTGTCAACGTCACCGGCCAGGAAGTGGCAACCTTGGTGGACGGCTATCAGGATCGCGGCGTCTATCGAGTGAATTTTAAAGCGAGAAAGAATTTGCCGACCGGCGTGTATTATGCGGTTTTGCAGGCCGGCGAGATGACGCAAGTCCGGCGGATGGTCTACGCGAAATAAGGAAAATTTTATTGACCGGTCAATTGGCTTGATTGAAAATAACGATTCACAATAAATCATTGCATGGCTTGACGCAATAGTGAGAGGAAAGCAACCATGAAAACGCACTTGCATGTGCTCCGCTTCGGCGTTTTGTTTCTATGCCTGATGGGCATGAAACTGAAAGCCGCCGAGCTTCCACCGGATTTTGAAGAAACGTTGTTCGCCGGCAATTTGGGCCTGACCACCGCGATGGCCTTTGCTCCGGATGGCCGGCTGTTTGTTTGTGAACAATCCGGCAAGCTCTTGGTCA
>Ga0247727_10016557_pt1 | contig 11879 bp, 12 predicted proteins | sample WisWelCaveWW1625_FD_202498 | JGI IMG/M metagenome (GOLD analysis project Ga0247727, IMG submission 202498) | Biofilm microbial communities from Wishing Well Cave, Virginia, United States - WW16-25 | ecosystem: Environmental > Aquatic > Deep subsurface > Groundwater > Cave microbial mat | place...
GGCCGCGGCGCTCCTGCGGCAATTCTTTCAACTCAATAATTTTTCCCGACGTGCCGCCATCGACGCCATAACGATGCCACCCATTTTCAACTCCGACTCGCTCGAATCCCATCACTTGGGTTAGCAAAGTCTCCGTCGGCTTGAGATCGCGCTCCCACAACCGCACGGCGTGCATGCCGCGCAATTGATATTCCGGCGGAACTGCGCTTTCATTCCATGCAACAAATTCCCTTTCATCGGCCGTTTCAACCAACGCTAATTGCAAACCGTGCGGATCTTTAAACGGCAAAACCTTTTCACCGAAGCGCGTTTCGAGGACGCCCAACGCGACTTTATTTTTTGCCAATCGTTCCTGCCAATATTCCAAGCTGCCTTTGGCAACCGCAAAAGGAACTTCGACGGTGAAGCCGATTCCCAATTTCGCCGGCGGCATGCTCGGCCACGGAAAGAAGGTCAGATCAGTTCCGGGATTGCCGACGCCATCGGCATAAAACAAATGATACGTGTCGGGCGCGTCCTGATTCACCGATTTTTTTACCAGGCGCATGCCCATCACGCCAACATGAAAGTTGAGATTTTCCTGTGCCTCGCCGCTAATGGCGGTGACGTGATGAATGCCATGTACTGCGGTTTTCATTTTTTGCTCTCCTTGAAATTTATTTACTACTGCGCCAGGTATCCGCCATCGACGGCATAGTAGGCGCCGGTAACAAACGAAGCTTTGGGCGAGCTTAGCCAAAGCACCAGCTCGGCCACTTCTTCGGGTTTGCCCAGACGGCCAATTGGATGCAAGCCGACAAGTGCATTCATGGCCTCAGCCGTCAGGGTCTTCGTTATCAACGGCGTAATGATGTAGCCCGGTCCCACGGCATTGATGCGAATGTTTTTATCAGCGTATTCAAGCGCTGCCGTTTTGGTAAGACCGACCACGCCGTGTTTGGCGGCGACGTAAGCAGGAGACATTTTAGTCGCCGTTTGCCCAAGGATGGAGGCCATGTTCACAATCGCTCCGCCGCGGGCGGCAAGGATGGCGGGGATCTGGTAACGCATTCCATAAAACACGCCGGATAAGTTTATCGCGATGACTTTATCCCAGCCCTCAACCGGATATTCTCCGGTGACGGCAAGCGGCCCGCCGATGCCGGCATTGTTGCAGGCAATATGCAGCGCGCCGAACTTTTTAACGGTTTCCTCCACCAGCGGCTGGTTGCCTGCCGCAGTGGAAGAATCGGATTTGATGAAGATGGCTTCGCCGCCGTTCTTGCGGAGAATGGTGATGGTTTCATTTCCGCCTTTTTCATCAATATCAGCCACCACGACTTTTGCGCCTTCAGCGGCGTACTTCACTGCGACTTCACGTCCAATACCGGAGCCGGCTCCGGTAACGATGGCGACTTTTCCTTCCAGAGTTTTCATGTTCCTTTACTCCTTTTCTGATAAACGTTGGGGTGAATTGTTTTGCCAATCCAATTTCCATTCCAGTAATCTCTTACAAGTTCAATCGTTGCAAAAAAAGCAAAAGCTTTCACGCAAAGACGCAGAGCTTTACGGATTCTTTGCGTCTTCGGGCCTTTGCGTGAATCTTTACTTCGCCAATCCAATCTGCTTCATGTACGTTTGGTTATCCCAAAAGAGATGTTCTGCCGTCATGACGCCATTTTCCCAAATCCCTATTGTCGCCATCGGCATTTTGAACGCTTTGCCGGTCGGCGGAATGAACTTGTCGTCTCCAATCGGCATGGGCTCGGTAAATGTGCCTTCAAAAACCCCGGTCGCAACGGTGTAATTTCCAGAACCAAATCGAATGGGATGCTCTTTAATTCTGGTGTCAGGAGCATGCACAAACATGGCTTTCATATCCTCGATGTGCACCTCTAGTCCTTGAGTCATGTGACCGTCAGGCCAATAGACTTTTATATCTTGTGCATGGCTCTCCTGGAATCTGCTCCATTGTTGGTTGCTGAACACGGTATAATCCAGCGTGTCAAAGGTCGCCAGATGCGTCGCAATCATGGCGCGCTCATCTTGAATCTGTTTCAACTCCGTTTTCATGGCCTGCATCTCTGGAGTGTCGCCGCCCGTGCAACCTGCGAACAAAAAAAGCAGCAAGCCGAGTTGGAGTACAATGAGTACTCCGATTGAGTTAAACCGTGCATTATAGTGTCCTCATTTCTGTAGATGCGCCTCCAAAAACCAAAGGGCTTTATCCAACCCGCGCGACACCTCGGTGAACAAATCCGAGGTGTCCACATCTCCCTGCTGAGCAGAGGCGTCAATTGCGGCGCGCGTGGTTGCAGCAAGGCTGCCATAGCGCGTTGCCACGGCCTCAACCGTGGGCAGGCTGTCAACGGTATCAACGGGAAACTCGGGCAGCCGCGAGGCCGCCGAGGACATCCGCACTGTGCCGAGCGCCACTCCGCCCAGCGCGGTCACCCGCTCGGCGATCAAATCCACATATTCTTCCACTTCTTCCGCCAGCTTGTCGTAGAGCTCATGAAGTTGAAAGAACTGTGCGCCCTTGACGTTCCAATGTGCTTGTTTGGTCTGGCTGTAGAGATCGAATGTATCGGCCAGTTGCTGATTGAGCAACCGGATCATCTTCTCCCGCGTTTCCGGCGCGCGATCGGTACGAGTTGTGAAGGTTTTCGGTTTTGCCATGGCAAGCTCCTTTCTTGAATTTAATTTCATTTTTCTGTCTTGGCTTTTGTTCAAGCCAACTGAACATTGCCAAGATCGAATCCCACAGAAAATTAATTTCATTGGAAGTTCATTGCGCTACGCCACGGTTCTGAACTCCCCTTATCCGGCTGACCGTTGCTCTCGCCATTTCCGTATCGCCTCGGCGTGCTTCGGGTAATGGCTGTAGGTGTCGAGCCGTAGGCGATGACGAAAACGCGTTTCGCGGATGAATTGATCTAATGAAATTACTTTTCCAAAATCGCTTCGGCGTCGATCGTGATTTCCACAATGTCGCCGACAACGATGCCGCTTTTATCCAACGGCGCATTCCAGCTCGCCCCGAAATCATGGCGATTGAGACTGGCCTTCGCCACAAAGCCGGCGCGCGTTTTTGGGCCTTTGTCCATGTTGTCTTCCCACCACGGCGTTTGCCATTGTCCCAAATACGTGACGTGCAACGGCATTCGCTTCGCCACGCCGCGAACGGTTAAATCGCCATGCACGATGTAATCGTGATCGCCGACCAGATCGACGTCGCTTCCTTTAAATGTAATCGCGGGATAATTGTCGACGTCTAAAAAGTCGGCGCTACGCAAGTGCGCGTCGCGATCCGGCTCGCCGGTCCATAGTTGTTTCGCGTCAATCGTCACTTCGACGGAAGAGGCGCGCGGATTGGCGGGATCAAATTCCAACGTGCCATGAACGTTTTTGAAGCAGCCGCGCACATACGTCACCATCATGTGTCGCGCACAAAACTCCGCCGCGGTATGTCCGGGCTCGAAAAACCATTTGGCCATCGTGAACCTCCTTAGACACTAAAGAGTTAAATCTGTGCAAAAAAAGAAAAGAAATTCGGCTCACGGAAATGGAACGGCTCACGGAAAAAATTCCGTGAGAGTTCTATTCCGTGAGCGATATTTTTTTTGGTTCCGGCTCGTCCGGGTTATGACTACGTCAGATTTTCGGGCGAACTGAAATTCGTATTTTCTGTCTGTCGAATATATATTTCTATATAGTTGGTTACAAAAGCCGGAAACGCAACAGCCATCCACCAGACCTCCCATTTTTTACACCTGGGCAAATAATCCGGCAAACATTCAATCACTTCCATCCAGCCGTCCATCTCTTCGTGAATCACAATCTGTTATGCCATCGCTGTCGTGCGAAAGAGAGCAAAACGTCTTTTTTCTTCCCCCACGAATAGATTTTAGACGCTGCTTCGCTCTCCGGAAACGTTGCGAAATTTCTTTCCACCTCGAATCTCACTTCTCAATGGTCTATCCGTCCCATCCGGCCGCTATGATAATCAATAAGCGCCTGCCGAATTTCGTCTTCGGTGTTCATCACGAACGGGCCATGGCTGACCACCGGTTCAGGAATCGGTTCGCCGTTCAGCAAAAGCAGTGTCGCATCTTCGCGCGCGGCAATTGTCATTTTCTCGCCGCGGCGGTCAAACAACGCCATTTCTGCGGCATCAACTGGCTCCGTTTCATTCAACAAAATTTTGCCGCGCAAGTTCACGAGTATCGTGGTGTAACCATCCGGTACTTGCAGCTCGGTGGCATGTCCGGCCAACAAGCGAATATCCCACAGATTAATCCGCGTGAACGTGCGCGCCGGACCTCTGGTGTTCTGCAAGTCACCGGCAATCACGCGCACCGTGCCGCTGTCGTTCGCGAGCTTAACAACGGGAATGTCGCGATCGAGCAGCGTTTGATAAGACGGCGGCGACATCTTGAATTTGGCGGGAAGATTCACCCAAAGTTGCACCATCTCAAACATACCGCCGCGTTGGGCAAACTCACGACGGTGTTTTTCCTCATGCACGACGCCGGAAGCTGTCGTCATCCATTGTACATCACCGGGGCCGATGCTGCCATGATTCCCCGCCGAGTCGCGATGCTCCAATTCGCCCTGATAAACGATCGTCACCGTTTCGAAACCGCGATGCGGGTGCTCGTCCACGCCGAGCGCCTGATTCGTCGGCGGAAATTCCATCGGGCCGCCATAATCCAAAAGCAGAAATGGGCTGATCGCCGGGCCGAGACGCTGCGATGACAAAATCGAACGGACTGGGAAGCCGTCGCCCACCCAATGCTGCGATGGGCTCTTGTGAATTTCCAAAACTTTTTTCATATCGTTTCTCGTTAATTAATTTTTCGTTTCGCCGCGAAGCCGGCGCGTCCAATCTCGCAACGCTGCCAACAATTCACGAACGCGTTGACGTGTCGGCTCGTCGATCAATCGGCCTTGCGCATCGAATTTTTCAGCGGCGCGCGTGACATAGACTTCCGGTTTGTTGAGCGGCAGCATGTTGGTGAAAACGGCGACGTGACGCAAATGCATCTGCGCGCGCATCGTGCCGGAACCGCCGCCGCTCGCGCCCATGATCGCCAGCGGCTTGCCGCTCAGTGGCGTATCTTTCGGCGGACGCGAGGCCCAATCAATCGCATTTTTAAGAACGCCGGGGATGGAATAATTGTATTCCGGCGTCGCAATCAACAGCGCGTCGGCAGCGGCGATGCGAGCTTTGAAATTTTGCACCGCTTCCGGAGTGCCGGCGGTTTCCACATCGCGGTTGTACAATGGAATTGGCGACAAATCCAAAACTTCCAGAGCCACGCCTTCCGGCAAAAGCTCCGCAGCGGCGCGCAGCAGGGCCGAGTTGAATGAGCCCCGGCGCAGACTGCCGGAAAAGCCGAGAAGGTGCAGGTTTTTCATAATTATTACTATCGTGATATTTTATATTTAAACTATTTATAATTTAAAAATATTCCCGAAAAAGTCAAGAAAAAAATGAACCCCGCCGCTCAAACCCGCTGAAGCGGCGGGGTTCATTTCCCCAACGCATATTTCCTGTGGCGCGTTCACGGAAAAATGCCCAGCTCGATGTAAGCCAGCGCCACCTTGTTGATGGCGTTGATGAACGCCGCGGTGCGCAGATCGATTTTGCCGCCGTGCTGCTTGCGGATCTCGTTCATTTGGTTATACGCCGAAATCATCGTCTCTTCCAAACCGGAATTGACCAGATCCGCTTCATCCGGGCCGTGCGTGATTTGATCGAAAACGTTTTGCGAGACTTTTTGGCCGGTCAGCGTTTCGACAGCCTGCAGCATTTTTCTGTTCGTATTTTCCGCAAACCGTTTCTCGATGCGGCCAAAGCGCACGTGCGAAAGGTTCTTCAGCCATTCGAAATAGGAAACGGTCACGCCGCCGGCGTTCAAATACATGTCGGGAATAATGAGCACGCCTTTTTGCAGCAGATGCTCGTTGGCATCGGCCGTCAACGGCCCGTTGGCGCCCTCGGCCACGATCTTCGCTTTGACGCGCTGCACGTTCTCGCCAGTGATTTGATTTTCCAACGCTGCGGGCACCAGAATATCGCAGGCCATTTCCAAACCCTCGGCATTTTTCGGCGTGCTTGTCGCGCCGGGGAAATTCAGAATGGACTTCGTTTCCTTGCGATGCTGCATCACTTTTTCAATGTCGAGGCCGTTGGGATTATAAATCGCGCCTTCGTATTCAATCAACCCGATCAGCGTCGTGCCGCCTTCCTGCAAAAATTTGGCGGCGTAATAACCGACGTTGCCCAGCCCCTGTACGATCACGGTTTTGCCTTCGAGGCCGGGCGTGAGTCCGAGCTTGCGCATATCTTCGGCGTCGTTGCAGGCTTCGCGAATGCCGAAATAGACGCCGCGTCCCGTCGCTTCGGTGCGACCGCGCACGCCGCCCTGCGTGATCGGTTTGCCGGTGACGCAGCCGAGGGCATTCAGCTCATCGTGCGCCGGCGCCATCGCGGCATAGGTATCGACGATCCATGACATTTCACGCGGGCCGGTGCCGTAATCCGGCGCGGGAACATCGACGCCCGGCCCGATGAAGTTTTTCTTGATCAATTCAAACGCATAACGCCGCGTCAGGCGCTCCAGTTCCGTATCCGAATAATTGCGTTTCTCAATTTTAATCGCGCCCTTGGCCCCGCCGAAGGGCACATCGACGATGGCGCATTTGTACGTCATCAGCGCCGCCAGCGCCATCACCTCGTCTTCGTTGGCGTTCGGACTGTAGCGAATGCCGCCCTTCACCGGCAGTTTGTGATGGCTATGCTCCGCGCGCCACGCGTGAATTGTCTCAATCGAGCCGTCGTCCTTTTTGAGCGGAAACGTGATGTGATAAACGCTGTTGCAAATCTTAATTTGTTCGAGCACGCCCGGCGGATGTTTCGTGTAAGCTGCGGCCTTGTCGAAATTGCGATTGACTTGATCGAAAAATTTAATGTTAGACATAGCCACTCCTTTCATTTTGTTTGCAACTGGTTTTTATCCGGTGGTCGCTTTTCATCCGTTGGAAATTGTTTTTTTAAACCTGCTGGATTCCGCTCATGTTATTTTCCTTTAATTTTGTAATGCGTCCCCTTCCCGGTCGAGCCGACACGCTCCAAAATGCCCTTCGCTTCCAGCGCATGCAGATCATCCGAAGCCGTGCGCTTCTTGACGCCAAACAATTCCTGATATTGCTGGTTGGTGATGCGGCGATTTTTTTTCACGTGCAAAACCGCCTGCAACTGGCGCTCGGGCAGTTCCATTTCGCGCAAATTTTCTTCGGTGAAAACCTCTTTGCGAAAGGTCAACATCAGCCCCTGATTTTCGCGCCATTCCGGCTCGGGCAAATGCAGGGTGCGGCATTCGTCAAGAATGCGGTTCGTCCCACTGCCCCAGCGCTCGATGTAGCCGAAATCGTAAAAAATCGAACCAATCAAAGCGTTGCGCAACACGGATTGATGTTTGCGCTTGAGATCATCAAGACGCAAATTCAGCGGCAGATTTCCCGGATTCCAGATGAGAAGATTGTCGTCATAGATGCGCACCTGCGTAGCCGCCGCGGTGGCATAATCGCGATGCGTAATCGCATTGATCAACCCTTCGCGCAACGCGCCGAGCGGATATTCCCAAACTTCCTCGCGCTGCGGCTGGCCGGTGATGACGAGCCGCACCGCGAGATGGCGCTGAATAAATGCAAACGCCGCGTCGATCTGCTCGATCACCGTGCCGCCGATTTCAGCATCATCAACAATCATCGTTTCACTTTTAAAACGTCCGGCTTTGATTTTCGCCTGCGGAAAGAAAACCTGCGGCTCTTTGCCGAACAGCAAGATCGCCGCGTTGGTGATTTTGCTGTTGCGAATCAGCCGCAGTTTGTCGAGAATATTAAATGGCGATTCGTTGCGATCAATCTTACGGCGATGGCGCGCGTTCGCGGTTTCAATATACTTCGCAATTTTGCTCAAGTCAAGATCTTCGAGCGCCGCGCTTTCCATCGGCAAGCTGTCCCAACTCCGGCCCGTGGTGAGCGCGTGCAATTCGGCAATCTCCGCCGCCGTTAATAAATGATTGTGCTGGCCAAGCCGTTTATAACTTCGCCCATTCACCGCCACCGGCTTAATCGGCATTTCGGGAATTGTCAACGCCGCCACGCGCTTTTCGCCGGCATGAAGAATTTCCGCATCGGCAGCGACCGACGGCTCCGTCGCCAGCGCGATTTGCGCCGTCCATTTTTCCAGCGTCTGCTCATCCACGTTCGCGCCAACAATTTCACCTTCGGGCGTGACGCCAATGAGAATCAACCCGCCGCGGCCGGTTGCTATCGCCGCCGCGATTTCCGCACATTCGGTGTCAAACTCGGCTTTGCGCGCGAGCGTGGCGCTTTCAGGTTTTTGGAGGAGATCGTCGAGATTCATGATAATACATTCAGCAAACAAATTCAGAATAAATACTAAAAATTTCTTTGTCTCTTTTTCTGAACACAGATGACGCGGATTAGACGGATTAACACGGATAAAGCAAAAATATAAAATCCGTGATAATCCGCGTCATCCGTGTTCAAAAGTTTTTGCCCTGATGTCGAATTGCTCTGTTTCATTATATTCCAGCAACACGCGCTGCAAATTCTCCCGTAATAACTTCTCAAAATTCTCAACGGTATCGAACGATTGATACAGCGCTGGATGCTTGCCTTTACTGCCATCAAACTGCGTGAAGAAATCTTGCACACGCTTGAATTGATCCGCGTCGGCATTATACGGAAAAGGCCGCGTGCAACGATACATCATAATGCGTGGTTGCTTAAATTGTTCCCAGAGCCGATACGCCGCCATAAATTCTTCATAAGTTCCCGATGGATATTCTTTCTGCGTCGCTGGATTCGCTGCGCCGGTTAGCGAGCCGAAGCGATGCCACAAAATGCCGATGAAAATATCCCACGTTGTCGGCTTGAGCTGATCAAAGATAACTTGTTGCGGATCGCGGCGTTGTTTTTGACATGCTCATTGGTAATCCTAGGTTCGCCCTGAAGGTTTTGTTGTTGGACATTATAATTCGTTATTTCCGTCGCCAGGTTCTTCGCAGTAATCGTAACGGTGGGTAGGAAATCAGCCAAAGGACGATTTTGCGGAATGCTCAAACGATACTTCATTTGGCGAGTATTGTAGCCGCCAAACATGGCGGCATCGCCCTTACTGCGTATCCGGCCAAACCCGCTTTCATCCACCCCGCGTTCGTAAATGAGTTTGGAGAGTTCGGTTTCACTCGTGACCAATTTTTCTCTCGCGCGCAGCCGTTCCGCCAAACGGAGGCGTTCTTCAAGCAGTTCCTGCTTCCGTGTTTGCAGCGCAAAATATGTTTGCGCAAAAGCGATTTCGTCTTTGCGGGGGTCGCCGTTTTGGGCAATGAGATAACACGCGTAGCGCGTCAGAATGATATCATCGATTTCACGCGTTGTCTGCGAGCCGATGTCGACCATTTTCGTGACGTCACGAAAATGGTCATCAACAATATTTCCGGCATTCTCACAGGCGATCTTTGCTTTCTGTACAACATTGTAAAAATTCTCCCAGCGATCATAACCCAAAGGCGTTTGCAAATCGCGCGCCAACCAGCATTCAACACCGTCGATTCCAATCGCGTAGGATTCGAAATCTTTGGCCAGAGATTGGATGAGTTCTCTGTCCATCGTGTTCCTCCTCATTGTTCAATTCAATGAACCGTTGCCGACCATTTTCCTGACGTCAGGAAAATGGTCGGCAACAATATTCCGGCATTTTCACAGGCTTTTTTTACTATCTGAACGAGCATACTTCCAATTACCGACCGGTCACTCGGAGTGACCGGTCGGTGTCACTTATCCTTGTTTATTTTCCGTCGGCAATATTTTGTTCTGCCAAATTTCAACATTCGCGCGCAAAGCGGCTTCGGCCTGCGGGTGAACGGCGCGAAATTCACCGATCAAATTTTTCAATTCGGCATCCGCCATCGGAAACAACCGCGCTACCGCGACGGCAAAAGCAAAATCTTTCGGACGGCCAACGGCGAGCTTGGAAATGATCAAATCGTGCGGATGCGGCACGATAATCTCGACGCCGCTCACCGGCTCCGTGCGTTGGGCGGCGCGCTTTTGCCAGTTCGCCGGCGCCTGAAAAGCGGAAAGACTCACGCCATGCGCATAAACCGAAAAAGTCTGATCAAACACCGACAACTCACCAATCGAGCCGTCAATGAGTGTATCCATTTTCTCATCACCGACAGAGATATCCAATTCGCGCGAAGGCACAAAATCCGGCAAAGGAATCGAATGACCGGCCTGCGCCAACCACGGGATGATGGCATTCGCACCAAAGACGTAAACTTTTTTGATACCAGCGACAGCAGCAGCGGCGCGACAAATGTGGTCAAATTGTTCTAATGTCATATAAGTTTGTTGTCCACTATTTTCTTTTTGCCTTTTGCCTTTTGCTTTTTGCCTCACCAGCACCGGCGCAAAGGGCGCGCTCTGAATCAATTGATCCCACCAAGCCTGCTCGTGCGGTGTGAGTTCTAAGAAACGATCGGTATGGAAAAGCATCCGGAGGTGTTCCTGATGCTGGTCGTTTAAAATTTCAATCCAGCGCTGCATGTGCGCCGGCGCAACAGCTTTGGCGCGCTTGGAAAACGCTAAAGCTTTTTGCCGGGCCAATTGCTCCCTTTGGCAGATGGCCAAACCGGTGCGGCAGTTCTGCCATGCGCGTTGCATAAGTCGATCATGGGGATGTAATCGTCGAACCTCACTGTTGGCGAAATCCGCCATGTCAGTCGATACAAGATTCATCATCATGCTGGATAATATCAAAAATTTGTCTGATTGTCAAGCGCCGTGAATCGCAACAGCGAATTCAATTTTTGAAACAAAACATTCGGTGGGCGAAAAGCATTGCAAAAAATTTCTCCGGGCTAAAAAGGTTGGTTGCAATTCAATTCAAATTGGCGCGCAGGCGCATGACGCCGAGCGAGGCGACTTTGTAATCGGGGCGCAGGGCGAGGGCGCGTTCGTATTCTTCGAGCGCCAGCGGCCACAGGCCCTTCATTTCGTGAATGATGGCGAGATTGGCGTGTGGAAATTCCGGATTGTCGTAGCGCAACACTTCCATCGCGCGTTTGAGGTAGGGAACGGCTTCGTCGAGCTTGCCCTGTTGCATCAAATACGCGCCGATGTCGTTGTGCGGATTGCCAAACTCCGGATCGAGCGCAATCGCGCGGTGGCATTCAGCAATGGCGTCGTCGAGCTTGCCCTGCATGCTGTAGGTCCAGCCGAGAAAAGTGTGGGCTTCAGCCGAAGGCTCGACTTCGATGGATTTTTTGTAGAAGGTGATGGCCTGCTCCAACCGGCCTTTCATTTGAAACTCATAGGCCATGTTGAAAAAGCGCATCGCTTCATCGCGGAGAACACTCATAGACATAAAAATTTCTGTTATTCAACCAAGACGTAATTAAGCCGGTTGAAAAACTATTCCAACGGAATGACATTTGAGTTGCCATTTTTCAACGCCGTCCAGACCTCAGCTATTGGTTCAGTGCACAACGCGACCACACCGTCTTCCACATACGGCGGACGGCGCATGCCGAGCAAAACCGTATCGAGGCCGGGAAGATTGAGCAACACCCGCAACGCTTTTTGCGACAAGGCCGGCGTCGTTTGCAAAGCGGGAACGGCGGCATCGAGTTGCGCGACGAGTTGTTGTGAGCCGGCGGCATTTTCACGCGCATGCACTTGCGCCAACGTGTTCAGCACGGCGGCAAGCGCCAGGCGATACTGCGTTTCCCATTCCTGCCAAAGGGCGGCGCTGCCGGATTTTTCGCGGAAAAAATGTAGCGCCATTTCGGTTTGCGGCT
>Ga0247727_10016558_pt1 | contig 11879 bp, 11 predicted proteins | sample WisWelCaveWW1625_FD_202498 | JGI IMG/M metagenome (GOLD analysis project Ga0247727, IMG submission 202498) | Biofilm microbial communities from Wishing Well Cave, Virginia, United States - WW16-25 | ecosystem: Environmental > Aquatic > Deep subsurface > Groundwater > Cave microbial mat | place...
GGCCGGCTGTTCCCAAAAAGAAGCGCAGGGAAGCTCTCAAACCGATCCAGGGGAAACCACTATGAATAAATCCTCGAACGATGTCTACGCCGCCACTGATACTGCCAAGCCCGATGCGGCCAAACCGGCTACGGCAACGGAAAAAGTATATCCCATTCGCAACCCCCAGCACAATTTTGTTACCATCGAGACCGATTTTGGGAAAATGGTGCTGGAATTATATAAAGATGTCGCGCCGGCTCACGCCGACTCGTTTGTGGCGCTAAGCAAAAAAGGATTTTACAACGGCACCATCTTTCACCGCATAATCAAGAATTTCATGATTCAAGGCGGCGACCCCAAAGGCAACGGCACCGGCAACGCCGGCTATTACCTCAAAGCCGAATTCAATGAATTGCCGCATCAGGATGGGACGCTTTCAATGGCCCGTTCGACTGACCCCAATTCCGCTTCCAGCCAGTTCTTTATCTGTCTGGGCCGAAACAGCATGACCTCTAATCTGGACCGCAAATTCACGGTATTCGGCCAGCTGATTCGCGGCTATGAAGTCCTGCACGCCATCGGCGACGTCCCTTGCATTGCGAATCCAAACAATCCCAGGGAAGTTTCTAAACCGGCTGCCGACGTCTATTTCCGGAAAGCCTACGTTTCGGACTCACTTGGTAATCCGATTAAGTAAACCGGCGCCGCCAAAACACAAATGAGTTTATTGAAACCGGCTCATATTGGGAGAGTTTAATTTCTATATGCAACCGAAAAACATAGTCCTTTTGGGTTCGTCGGGCTCTATCGGCCGCTCCACTTTAGACGTCGTTAGACAGCATCCGGGGCGGTTAAAAGTCATGGCCTTGGCGGCCAACTCCAATTGTAATCTTCTGGTCGAACAATACTTTGAATTCAGGCCGGACTATGTCTGTTTGGTCGATGAAACCCTCCGAGGCGAATTGCGGGAACGGCTCAAAAGCGAGCCGGTGCGGGTTTTGTCCGGCAAAGATGAAATGATTGAACTGGCCGAGCTCGATAAAGCCGACATAGTTGTCAATGCCGTGGTCGGTGCGGCGGGATTATTGGCTTCGGTCGAAACAGTCAGGCATAAAAAAATATTGGCGCTGGCTAACAAAGAATCGATGGTGGCCGCCGGGCCGTTGCTCAATAAGCTTTCCAAAAAATCCGGCGCTAAAATAATCCCGATAGATTCCGAACACTCCGCCATTTTCCAGTTACTCGAATCCAAAAATCTTTCTGAAGTGAAAAATATTATCCTGACCGCCTCCGGCGGTCCGTTCCGGATACTGCCATTGGACAAATTCGCCGATATAACATTGGAACAAGCTCTCAAACATCCTACCTGGAAAATGGGGAAGAAAATTACGATTGATTCGGCTACTCTGGTCAACAAGGGACTCGAAATAATCGAAGCGGTTAACCTGTTTGAAGTACCTCCGGATAAAGTCAAAGTGGTCATCCACGCCCAGTCAATTATTCATTCAATGGTGGAATTTTTTGATTCATCAATAACGGCACAACTTTCCCGGCCGGATATGCGTATGCCCATTACGTATGCGCTTTTTTGGCCGCTGCGGGCGGTGTCGGAGTTTGGCAGGATGGACTTTTCCAAGCTAACCAATCTGACTTTCGAACCGCCTGACTTTAATCGATTTCCGGCACTAAGGCTGGCCTGTGACGTTGCCCAAAAAGGGGGCACGGCTCCGGCCATTTTTAATGCCGCCAATGAAATTGCGGTCGAGGCCTTTTTAAATCGGGCCATTACATTTGTTGATATTGTCAGAATTATTGAAGAAACTGTAACTGATATTGATTCAATAGCTGAACCGGAACTGGAAGATATTATTAATGCGGATAAACAGGCCCGTAGCCGGGCCGAGACCATGACGGGACAACCGATATGCTGACCGTTTTATCGTTTATATTTGTTTTGGGCATTCTCATTTTTATTCACGAGCTGGGGCATTTTGTGGTAGCCAAAAAAGTCGGCATCAAAGTTCATAAATTCTCCCTGGGGTTTCCGCCTGACATAATTTCCAAAAAAGTGGGCGACACCACTTACTGCATCGGCCTCGTGCCTCTGGGCGGCTATGTCAAAATGGCCGGTGAGGATCCCGACGAAACAGCCACCGGCGCCGAAAATGAGTTCGGCTCAAAGTCACTGCTGGAGAGAACGGCGGTAATCCTGGCCGGGCCGTTTATGAATTACCTGCTGGCTATTTTCGTGTTGATTGGGGTGTTCTATTTTGGCGGCAAACCCATATTCGATCCCAAAAAAATCATTGTCGGAAATCTCGTCAAAAAAGGCCCGGCGCTAAAAGCCGGAATGAAAACCGATGACCAGATCATAGCAGTCGATGGCACAATCGTGCCCAGTTTCGATTCACTTCGATCACTTATTATGCCGCGAGTCAATCGGCCGGTCGAAATAACCTGGATTTCCAATGGTGACACTGTCAGCAAAACTATGACAACGATACCTAATCCGATTGCCCTGCCCGATGGCACTTACGACACTATCGGGGTGATCGGATTCAACCAAAAGCCGATTCGTTATGAGTACCCGACTTTGGGAAAAGCCGTTGCGGAAGGATTTATTTTTACCCATGTCATTGTTAAAGAAACTTTTGTTTTTGTAAAAAAGCTCATCACCGGCAATGTTTCAGCCAAAATGATTGGCGGGCCGCTCTTTATAGCCCAGCAGTCGGGCAAAGAGGCCGAAAAAGGGGCCGGCAGTTTGTTTGTCTTTATGGCGCTGTTATCCGTGAATCTGGCGGTGCTCAATATCATGCCGATCCCGATTCTTGACGGCGGACATTTGCTGTTTCTTTTAATCGAAAGAATTAAGGGGTCACCGGTTTCAATTAGGGCACGGGCTATTTCACAGCAGGCCGGACTGGTGCTGCTATTGACCTTAATCGTCATTGTTACGTATAATGATATATTCAGAGTCATAAGAGGATATTAAGGCCGATATGGAAAAAGAAGCACAAGCAGCAAGAACATCGGGCGAATCATTCTGGGACAACTTCAAGCAAATACTGTTCGCAGTTGTGCTGGCCCTGCTAATAAAGACTTCAATTGTAGAGGCTTACAAGATTCCTTCCCAATCTATGGAAAATACTCTTTTGGTCGGGGATTTTCTTTTGGCTAATAAATTTATTTACGGGGCCAGAGTGCCGTTGGTAAACTGGCGCTTCCCGTCCATCCGGGAACCGGAGCCGGGCGATGTGGTAATATTCATTTTTCCGGGAGATGGCGTTACCAAATACATCAAGCGGTGTGTGGCAGTCGGCGGGGATACGGTTCTGGTCAAAGACAAAGAATTGTTCGTAAACGGGGAGGCGCTGCCGGACGAGGCCTTTTCCAAATACATTGACACTACTCCCGGCGGCGGGCAAATAATTCAGCCGCGGCGCCCGGGCGGCCTTGACAGCCGAGATAATTTTGGACCTTTTGTAGTGCCCAAAGACTGCTTTTTCATGATGGGGGACAGCCGGGATAATTCTTATGATTCCCGCTACTGGGGGGCAGTTCATAGAGATAGGATTCTGGGCGAAGCCATGATGATTCATTGGTCCTGGGAGGAAAATGAGCACCCCTCGCCGGACGTCAGCGTGTCCGACCCACTGTCGGTTCCGCGATTGTTCCTCTATAACACCGTGCACTTCTTTCAAAAAGTGCGCTGGGGCAGGCTGTTTAGTTCGATTAAATAACACTTTCAGAGAGTTCGTTTGAATCAAGACCCGGATATCTTAGTATAATTCGTAGTCCGGCTGTTTATTACCAAAGTTTAAAGGAGTGCTGATGAACCTGATTGAATTCAAATTTTGGAAAATGGAAAACTTCGGCAAAATCACTTTCACAATACTCTTTTCATTGGCAGCGGCAGTTCAAGGCGTTTGGGCAGGCCCCAAAATCTTGATTCCGGATGCCACTTTCAATTTTGGAAAAGTCCCCCAGCATGTCAAGATCAGCAAAACCTATTGGGTGAAATCTGTTGGGGATGACACCTTGAGAATACTGACATTGATACCGGGCTGCGGCTGCACCCAAATACCCCTGGAAGATTCAGTACTGGCTCCCGGAGACAGTTGTAGTTTTGAAGTTCAGTTTTCCACTTTAGCCTATCGCGGCTTTATCACCAAGAAGCCCTACCTCACCACCAATGCCGGTCCGGAAAATGTGTACGTGGAGTTCAATGCCGAAGTCATTGTGGATTCGAGCCTGTTTCAACCGGTGCGGCTGAATCCCTACAAACTTGATGTTTCCCAATTCACGGTTGAACCCCGCCGCAAAGCGAGTTCCTGGATATTCAACCTGTCAGATCAGGACCTGGCCTTGACAATGGTTGACGCCGGCAGCAAAAATTTTGTCACAGAGCTCCCCAAAATGGTCAAAAGCCACGATTCGGCCCAGGTCTCGGTAATGGTCAATGAAAACGCTCTTACCAAAGATTTTGAACAATCGATTACTTTCAGAGTCAGCGATGAAACCAACTCGCTTTTTACTCTGCCGGTGCAGAGAATGTATCGTTCGCCTCAACCATCCGGCGGCAATCCCAAATAGCTTGGGCGGGTTCCGCTGCTATTTCCTTTCTGTCCTAAGTCAGGGTGAAAGGTCGTCCCTTTGAACTTGCTTATTCCTTTCACTTTGGCATATTGACCGACGTGTTCACTCTCAAAGCTGTCAATATCGGCAAGAAATTTGGGGAGCGCATCGTCTTTTCCGCAATTAATTTGAATTTAAACACCGGCGATTCGGTTGCCGTTACCGGCCCCAACGGCTCCGGCAAGACGACTCTGCTCAAAGTGCTGGTGAAACTGCTGCGTCCGTCTTCGGGCGAAGTGCAATTTCAAGATGATGACCGCGTACTGGATGATGACTCCGTTCGCGCCCGTATTTCGTTTGTCGCGCCCTATTTGAACCTCTATGACCAACTGACGGGCGAAGAAAACCTAAAGTTTTTTGCGGCTGTCAGAGGGGGAAACATAACCGGGAAAGAAGTTGAATCGTTACTTGCTGAAGTTGGGCTGGCCAGGCGCGGGCTCGACCTGGTGTCAACATATTCCACCGGCATGAAACAGCGTCTGAAATACGCCGTAGCCCTGTCCGGCCATCCGCAACTTTTGTTTTTGGATGAGCCCATGTCCGGCCTCGACGACAGCGGCCAGGCCGTAGTCGCCAGCATTATCAATAAGCTGCGCGCCGAATGCATAATTATTTTGGCCACCAACGAAAAAGAGGAGTACGCCTTTGGGCAAAAGCAGTGCCGGCTTGGCCAGTAAATCATTGGCCGTATATGTTAAGGATTTGCGTCTGGAGCTGCGCTCCCGCTTCGGGCTGAATGCCGTGTTCATGTTTGGCATTACTACGCTGGCCGTGGTTTCATTTGCCTTGGGACAAGCCTCTCTTTCACCTAAAATTCTCGGCGCTTTGTTCTGGATAATTATTTTCTTTTCGGCCATGTCCGGACTGGCGCAAGTATTTGTGCGGGAAGAAGAGCAGCAGACGGCATTGACCTTGCGACTTACCGCCGATCCGGATGCCGTATTTTTGGGAAAACTATGCTTTAACTTTTCATTATTGATAATTATGGCGGCCGTTATAACTCCGCTATTTTTTGTCTTTACCGACGCCCCAACCGCCGGCGCTATTAATTTCCTGGTCATTCTCGTGGTCGGAATGATTGATTTAGGCGCCGCCACGACTTTGATTGCCGCCATTATTTCCAAAGCCTCGGTCAAAGGCGCCTTGTTTGCGGTGCTGGCATTTCCTATTCTTTTGCCTATGCTCATAGCGTTGACCTTATCGAGTGAAAAAATTCTGGCCGGAGAAAGTTTAGGCGAAGTCTCCAAACTTCTGCAGTTCCTAATTGCTTATGCCATTGTTATGATAACCGCTTCGATATTATTATTTAAGTATGTCTGGCAGGAATAAGGAAGTAAGCTGGGCTTGAATATGTGGTGGAAATATCTGCTTTTTTTGGGCATGTCCGTGATAATCTGGATTAGTTTTACCACGCCGGCACCGCAGCAGGAAATTGGCGAAGCCAGCCGCATATTTTACTATCATATTCCGCAAGCGTGGATTTGCGTCATTGCTTTTGCCATGTCCGCTTATTACTCGATTAAATATTTAAGAAAGCGCCATGCTCTGGATGATGATCTGGCGGCCGACTCGGCCCGTCTCGGCCTGTTATTTTGCCTTTTAGCCACCATAACCGGAGCTATCTTTGCCAAAGTTACCTGGGGCGCCTTCTGGAACTGGGACCCCAGGCAAACATCGATTTTCATTCTGCTGTTAATCTATGGCGCCTATTTTGCCCTGCGCAGCGCCGTTGAGGACGAGGAACGACGGGCCGCCTTGACAGCCGTCTATGCCATATTTGCCTTTATCACAGTTCCGTTTTTAGTTTTCGTCCTCCCCAGAATGGTGCCGTCGCTTCACCCGACTGATTCGGTGATTAATAAGAACTTGAAGTTTACCATGGGCCCCGAAGTGCGTACGATTTTCTTTTCATCGCTGACCGCTTTTACAGTGCTCTATTTCTGGATATTTAATATATTAAAGAAAACTAATTTGATTCGGCGAAAGCTGGAAACGGGTACAATTTGATATGGATGGCAACTACGTCGCCTTAGCAGTTACTCTGGCCATCTGGATAGGCCTGTTTTTTTTCATTTTGAAAGTCGATAAAAGAGTAAAAGAACTGGAGAAGAAGTCCAAATGAAGCCAAAAGTAGTAATCAGCTCTTTAATAATTCTGGCAGCTATGGTTTGGGGAATTGCCAGCTTTTTGGGCACAACGGTTCAATACGTTTCCATCGCCGAAGCCCGCACGGCCGACCGCACTGTTCAGGTTCTCGGCAAAATTGACACTGAAAAGGTCAAATATAATTCCACTGATTCGCGTTTGGAGTTCGCTATTTACGACCCCCAGGCCAAAGACAAGGCCAATGCGGAAACTATGCACATTGTCTATTACGGCACTGTCCCCGGCAATTTTGACCAGGCCACCTCGGTGGTATGTAAAGGGGTAAATAAAGAAGAAGGCTTTGTGGCTGAAAAGCTTTTAGTGAAGTGCCCTTCCAAATATCAGGGCGAAGTCACTGAAGAATATCAGGACATTACCCAGCATAAAGGCGGCGTCATGGGCGATACCAATACGACCGCAACTCCCGATTCTCTTTGATTGTTTATAGAGACGTGCTTATCAAATATCTCAAGTCCGTCATTTTTGTAACGTTCATATCGCTCACCACTGCGGCCGGCCTTTTTGCTGAACCGATTCCATTTTCATTGAAGCGCGGCATTCCCGAAATTGAAGTTACCATCAACGACTCTATCAAATCCATTTTCGCGATAGACACCGGCGCCGACCAGATTTATATCGATAAAGCATTTGCTGTACGGCACGGACTATTATCAGGCGGCAGAATGCCCGTCCGTCCGGTGGCAGGTATAGTTGAAAAGTCGGAAGCATTCCAAATTTTCCTTAGACGTTTCCAGGCAGGCGAAGTAATTCAAAATAATGTCGCCGCAGTTGTGTTGGATTTGCAGGCCGTGGTGAAAGATACTTCATCAGGACTTCCCGACGGCGTAGCGGGTTATTCATTTTTAAAAAGCCGGAGATTACTGCTTGACTACGTTGCTTTAACTGTTGAATTCAGCCTTGACGATTCGGCTCTGACCGAAACTAAATCGGCGCAAATTCCTTTCGCGTTAAATCGGCATCTCATCGTAGTTGATGCCGAAATCAACGACAGTGTCGAGGCTAAAATGATTCTGGATACGGGAGCGTCATATTCGCTCTTGTCTCCTGCTCTGGCTAAAAAGCTGAACCTCAAAAGTTCTTCGGAAGTTTCCAAAATCAAATTGGCCGGCAGAGTCACTACTGCCAATGTCAAAATACTCGTGAGAGACTTAAGCACCCTTGCCGATTTGGTCAAAAATGCTGAAATCGCCGGTGTATTGGGAACTTCTTATCTGCTGGGCCGGCGGCTTATTATCGATTATCCGAATAATCAGCTCACCATTTTCGCGAATAAGTAATTCTGTCGATACCTCTTGACAGCCGAATTAGTTATCCATAAAATTGCCTTAAATGTTGCGGTGTCCCGCCTAAAGCGGGACTAAGAGGGAAGACGGTGCGAGACCGTCGCAGCCCCGCTACTGTAACGGCTACTTTCAAGGCCTGAAAGCCACTTGTTATTTGAACAGGGAAGGCGCTTTGAAGGGACCGACGCCGAAGCCAGGAAACCTGCCGTGACCCAACCAAATTTTGACCGAAGACGACGCGGGTCGTTTGAAAGTGGTTCGCGCTTGTGGCCGGTCGGAAAGGACGCCATGAAGCGCATTTTCTTTGTCATGGCCGCCAGCCTGTTCGTGGAAGCGATGGGACTCCACGCCCAGCCAGAAAGCGGCACCGAGACCAACCCCGTCAATCTCAATGATTCGATTGCCGTAACCGCCAATCGAACTCCTACCCCGTTAAACGAGATTGCCAGCTCCATCACAGTCATTACCAGAGAAGAAATTGAAAAGAGCCAGACAGCTTTTGTTGCCCACCTATTGAGAAATGTGCCCGGGCTCGATGTTGTCCAAAGCGGCGGCCTAGGCAAGTTTACTTCAGTATTTATCAGGGGCGCCAACACGCATCATACACTCGTCCTGTTGGACGGCATTCCTCTGAACGACCCCGGCTCTCCGAATAATGCGGCCGACCTGTCGACTTTGATGACGGCTAAAATCGACCGAATCGAAATCCTGCGCGGACCACAGAGTGTCCTTTACGGCCCCGAGGCCATCGGCGGCGTGATTCAGATTTTCACAAAAGCTGGGGAAAATAAGAACAATTTATCTGTTTCATCAGAAAGCGGGTCATTTAACAGCTTCAATCTGACCGGCAATTTTTCCGGCAAGGTTGACAAATTAGGCTACTCAATAGGAGGGGAGCGATATCAAACACACGGAATTTCTTCAGCCGCCGTCGAACCGGAAGATGACGGCTATGAAAATACCGGCTTTTCGTCACGTTTGGATTATTCGCTGAATCAATCGCTGCGTCTCAATTTGACCGGACGATACACCGATTCAAAATCAGATTTAGACAAAACCAGTATTCCCTTTGATGACCCCAATTTTATTACATCACAAAAAGAACAGCAGTACTCGGCGCGCCTAATCCGACAGAGCTTAAATTCCCAATCGACCCAACAGCTCTCATTTTATCTTGGCGACGTTGAGAGAACGACGTCAGACAATTTCGACGCCGCCCATCCGTCCGATTCTGAAACTACCCTGACCACCGGGCAGAGAATGGGTGCCGGCTTTCACCAATCTTCTCAAATTGGCCGGTTGAACAAAGTATCGATGGGTATAGAGACTGAAAAAGTTGCCTTTACCAGTGATTTATTTTTCCGCAGCAGTTTCGGTGATTTTACCGACCACGTTGCTAAAAAGAGTTCCTGGAGCAGAGGCATTTACCTGCTTGACCAAATTCAGATTAAAGAGAACCTGATAGTTACTTTCGGCGGACGGCTCGATGAACACAAGCAATTTGGTACTACCGGCACTTATCGCTTCACTGCCGCTTATTTCTTCGACAATATCGGCACCCGATTGAGGGGAGTAATCGGCACCGGCTACAAAGCTCCTTCGGTATTTCAGCTGTATCATCCGAGTCCATATATTGGCAATTCCAATTTGCTCCCGGAGAATAGCCGGAGTTGGGAAGTCGGCATTGAACAGGAATTGAAACGTGATTTGTTGTCCACGTCGCTCACTTATTACGTCAACGATTTCAAAGACTTGATCGTTGGCGTTGAAAACGTCGCCGAAGCATGTTCAAGAGGCATTGAAGCGGCTATTGAGATTAAAACTTTAACGATGCGCACGCGCCTGGACTATACCTATTGCGACAGTAAAGATAAAACCACTGAAAATGCATTAATCCGCCGCCCCAAACATAAATTAGTCCTGTCAACAAACTACAATTTTACTGACAAACTTTTCTTGAATTTTTCGGCACGCTACACCGGCAGTCGCGAAGACTTGGACTTCAGCCAATATCCCGCGCCAAGAGTAAAGTTAAATAGATTTACTGTGCTAAATCTGGCGGCATCTTTTCTTGTCAACGATAATCTGGAAGTAACCGGCCGGGTGGATAATCTATTTGATGAGGAATATCAGGAAGTCTATTCATACGGGAGCGTGCCCTTGTCGGCTTATGCCGGGGTAAAATTGTCAAATTAACGGATTCTCTGCTGTTAAAATAAAGGGAATCGCAGCAAAAAAGTCATTGCGAGTCCCGATTCTTATCGGGACGTGGCAATCTCGATTTTTTCGCAGGCCGCGACTCCATGGCCTATTTATTGAGAAATGAGATTGCCACGTCGCTTCGCTCCTCGCAATGACTTAGTCGGCGGCAGACGTCTCGCCTGCCCCTTACAATCAAATTACTTTTTTCTTGACTTTCCCCGATAAAAAGCTATCTATTACTTCGGAATCTGCGAAAGAATCAATCACTAAGTAGTATAAGTTTTAATTCTTGAAAGATTATGAATAAGTGGCACTTTCAGTTTCATATCGATGTCGATGAGCCCAACCGGCTCGTCTATGTCAAAATCTACGGTATCTGGCGCGAAGACACCGCTCACAGCTATCTCGAGGACTTCAAAAAAGAAGTCGCGCCTATTATCGGAAAGCCCTGGGCGCGGCTGGTTGATTTATCCAACTTCAAAACCGCCTCCGACGAAGTTATCGAAGTCATCGGTGAGCACATTCATTGGTGTACTGAAAACAATTGCACCTACGCCGCCTATATTATCGATAATCCGATTACTTACGGCCAGTTGATGCAGATGGTCGAAAAAGGCCAGGCCAAAGAGACCTCCAAGACCTTCCGCACCCGCCCCGAAGCCGAAAAGTTCCTGCAAGAACAGGGCTTCACGGTGGGAACATCAACCGACGATAAGACGATATTTAAATGATATTATAAAGGGCAGACCCTTCGACGCCGCTCCGGACAAGCTTGGGCGTCTGCCGCCCGCAAAAATCACTGCACTATTAAGCGCACTACCAGACCAGGTTCATAATTTATGGGCGTGTAGCCAAAGTACATTATTTGCAGTGATACTGCCGCATAAGTGAATCCAAAAGTCAGGGGTTTGCTGACCACCCCAACCGCAAAAGCGGAACCAAGCGCTGAATTATTTTCGACTTTCAGAGCGAGTCCGCCTTCGAAGCGAACACCATCAATCCAGCTTGCAAATTTCCAGGACAGCGGGCTCGGAAGACTGCATCCCAAAGTAGCCGTTAGCAGGTCCTCTTCGTAAGGAGTGACATTCCAATGATAATTGATGCCAACATCGACATTTTTAATTAATAGCGCATTTTCAATCAAACCAAGGCCGGCGCCAAACATGGGTTGGGCCTGCTCTTTCTTGAACAGCCATTGGTAGCCGACTTGCACCAGCCCGCCCTTGTAGCTCGGCGTGGGATAAAGGTCCTGGAAAAACTGAACGGAGGCCCAGTCCGGATCCGTTCTTACCAGAGCTTGCGTAGCCACAGGTGGTTGCGTTTGGAATGGTTTCGGCACCATCCAAGCCGGGAGATTTTTTATGTCATACAGGAAAGTTTTGTCGAGGTGTTCTAAGGTAGAGTCATGATAGCTTGAGCCGCTTAATTGCGGATAATGATGACGACGATGAACGCCTTTGACTCCATTAGTACCAAGCCGCATACTCCATGAAGCAGACACCGGCACCGGCAATTGCATCAAAGATGGAAGCAATGCCGGCGGTTCGGGAGTGTGGTAGAGCGCTGACACCGGGTAATTCAGCCAAAATTTCAATAACTCTTCAGTTGAAA
>Ga0247727_10016559_pt1 | contig 11878 bp, 6 predicted proteins | sample WisWelCaveWW1625_FD_202498 | JGI IMG/M metagenome (GOLD analysis project Ga0247727, IMG submission 202498) | Biofilm microbial communities from Wishing Well Cave, Virginia, United States - WW16-25 | ecosystem: Environmental > Aquatic > Deep subsurface > Groundwater > Cave microbial mat | place...
GCATTGTCATCCCGAGCGCAGCGAGGGATCTGCTCCTCGCCCCGCCGTAACAGCAGATCCCTCGCTGCGCTCGGGATGACGATCGCGTACCCTGGCCTGCCTACTTCTTCGGCGGGCTGATCATGATGTGCGCTCCCGGCGTTCCCGGATACATGAGCCACGGCGCTGGGCCGGGAGTGGTGGAAAGTCCCGTCGACTCCGGAGTCGCATAAGGCACGTAGATCACCCACCGCAGGTAGGGATGGGTCACTTCCGCCTTGGCGGCGTCGTAGCCGCTGCCGGTGAGCACATAGAGCATCCGCGCCTGGCGTGGCATCGGGACTTTCCCTTCTTCGACCTCTTTCCAACGCAGCTCGTGACGTTCACTGCCTTTCGCCCGGGCCGCGAGCTCGCGCCCGCGAGCCATGAAGGGTTCCAGATCCTTGTGGTAGCAGGCGACGCTGAACGATTTGTCGTCGGGGTTGTCGGCCAGGCAAATCAGATCGTTGCTTCCCTGGCGGAGCGTCACCACTTCACCCTTGGCGTCGTAACCGAGCACCGTAGCCGCGCTGCGGCGCTCCTGGGGGGCGGCCAGGATGGCGGCCGCGATCTGGTCCGCTGGGGAGGCCGCCTGCATCGCTGGGCCGGGCACAGCCGCCAGCAGTCCCAGGAACAGAACCAGGAGCAGACCTACGAGGCGCAAGGTCACCGTGGCCATCGAGATGGGAGGCAGATCCAGTTGCAGCCGCGAACCCGCCACGCTGACGGCGTGGTCCTTCGGAACGATGACGTTGGGGTTTTCGAAAGTGTTGCAAGCGTTGTAGTCCGGATGATGGAGGATCTGCGCCTTACCGGAGGACGCCGCGGCGCCCACCAGCGAGCAGTTCACCTTCCTGTTGACGTCGTGTTTCGGATTGATGAAGGTGAGGAGGAGCTCGTTCTCGCTCCGCGAAGCAGACACCGAGACTCCCATCGGGGAAGAGTCGCCGGTCTCCACATGGACCGCGGTCTTGGACCGATGCGGCTTCTGAAGCTCGAACGCATAGTAGGTGGAGGTCCGGATGCAATGGTTCTCGTGGGCCAGCAGAATGGACTGCAGCACGTTGACGGTCTGGGCGATGTTGCACATGTAGAGCCTGGCGGCCTGCCGGTGGAACGCGTTCAGGCCCATGCCGGCCACCACGGCGCTGCGCATGGTGCTCTGCATCCACAGCCTTCCATAGCGCTTCTCCTCTTCCGGAATCATGCGGTCCCAAACGCCCCATTCGTCCACCAGGAGTTGCACCTGCGGCCTGGGGAAGGGGGGCGCGCCGGGGCGCTGCGGCGTGGGTTGCGCTGCCAGGAAGCTGTCGATCAGGCCCCGATGGTTGACGATGGCCTTCTCCATGGCGATGATCAACCCAACCTGCTCCTGTAGGGCTTCCACGGTGAACCTGGTCGGGACCTCCCGCCCGTTCTGATAGAAGTGCAGCGCGAAGCCGCTCGGGAACACCCCGCGACCGCGCACTACGTTGGGGCCGATGGAGTTCATGAACCGGCGTGTCCACTCGACGTCGTCACGGTTGGGCCCGCAGGCGATCGTGAAGGGCCGGGTGTCGCCGAAGGAGCGCACGTAGGTGACGAACCTCCGGAACTCGGTGGCGTAGTCCTCGGGGCTCATGTTGCCGCCGCAGCCCCAGTTCTCGTTGCCCACGCCCCAATAGCGCACCCGGAACGGTTCCCGGGAGCCGTTGGCCGCCCGCTCGCTGGAGAGCGAGCTGTCGGAGGGGTAATTGCAGTATTCCACCCAGTCCCGCAGCTCCTGGGGCGTGCCGCTGCCGACGTTGCCGGCCAGGTAGGGCTCGGCGCCGATCAGCCGGCAAAGTCCGATGAACTCCTGAGTGCCGAAGCTGTTGTCTTCGACGTAATTGCCCCAGTGAATATTGACGCTCCTGGGGCGCTTCTGGGCCGGACCGACCCCGTCCCGCCAATGATAGTCGTCGGCGAAACACCCGCCCGGCCAGCGGAGCACCGGGATGCCCAGGGCCTTGAGGTATTCGACAGCCTGGCGGCGGTATCCGTTGATATTGGGGATGGAGGAATTCGGGCCCACCCAGAGGCCGCCGTAGACGCAGCTTCCGAGATGCTCCGCGAACGACCCGTGCAACAGCGGGCTGACCGTGCCGATCTCTACCGCCGGATGGACGGTGACGCGCTGCTCCTGCGATTCGGCGGAAAAGCCCTTGCGGGGCGTGATGAGGGAGCAAAGCGCGGCGCCGGCGCTGCGTGCAAAGCCCCGGCGGGTCAGTGTTGCGCTCATAGGTCCTCCTGGGGAAACTCTAGCATATGCCATAAGCTCGACCACGGGCTTCCTAACGGTATGTTACTCTCTCTGAAGGCATAACCGCTCCCTTACGGTCGCGGCTCGGTAACGCGCCGCGCGAGTCAGCAAGCGGTCGTTTCTGCCCTCGGAGGTCAACTATGACGGGGAGCCTCAAGATTCTATTCGCCGGCTTCAGCAGTTGCCTTCTTCTGTGGGGGCAGTTCACCAGCTCGATGGAAGGGACGGTCACGGACCCCAGCGGCGCCGTGATGCCCAATGCCACGCTGACGCTGGAAAGCGTCGCCACCGGGATCAAGAGAACCGCGCCGACGTCCAGCGCGGGGTATTACCGATTCCCGTCGTTGGCCTCGGCGGTCTTCAAGCTCACCGCATCGGCCGCGGGTTTCAAGACCACCGAGATTTCCGACCTCCGCCTGGAGGTGGGAGAGACCAGGACCGTGAACCTGACGCTGGCGTTGGGCGCGGCGGCAACGGCGGTAAGCGTTCAGGCCGCGGTTGCGTCGGTGGAGCTTTCCGAGGCCAGAGTCTCGGGCGTCATCGAGCAGAAGCAGCTTACCGACCTGCCGCTGCTGGGACGCAACTTCCTGGCTCTGGTCGCCCTGACGCCCGGGGTGACCGGATCCACAGGCCAAAACGACGTTTTCGGCAGCGAACCGCAGATCAACATGAACGCGGCCGGGCTGCGTGGCGAGCAGAACGGATTCGCGGTGGACTCGGGCACCGTGACCTCCATGGTTCGTCACGGGCGCATCAACCTGCAGCCCAACGCCGAGTCGGTGCAGGAATTGCGGGTGGCGGTCAACAACTTTTCCGCCGAGCAGGGCAACGACGCCGGCGCCTCGGTGAACGTGCTGACGCGGTCGGGCTCCAACGCCTGGCACGGCAGCGCCGCCTGGTTCCATCTCAACAATCGGCTCCAGTCGCGCACGGTTTTCCAGAACACGGTAAACGCCGTCACCGGCAGAGTGCTGCCCGTCTCCCGCCGCAACGAGGCGGCGGCCAGCCTGGGCGGTCCCATCCTCAAGAACCGGACCTTCGTCTTCAGTTCGGTGGACGTCCTCAGGCAAAGCACGGCGGCCGGCGGCACTTCGACGGTCGAGACTCCGGAATTCGCCAACTTCGTGAGGCAGAGGTTCCCCAACAACAAGTCCACGTTCCTGATGCAGAAGTACCCGGCGGTATTCGCGCCTTACGCCAACTTGCGGACGGCCGGCAACCTGCTGGGAATCAACTGCGCGTCGCTGGCGTCGCCTTCCACCGCGGTTTCGTCGCCCATTGGCGGCCTCCCTTGCAACTTGCCCGTCACCGGCGACGGAGTGACTCCGGTGACATCGCCCCGAGAAGGCTACCAGTGGAACACGCGCGTGGACCATATGCTCACCGACACCGATCGGTTGTACGCCAACGTGTTTCGGAACTCGGAAAAGACCCTGGATGGCTCCACGATTCGCCCCGCCTTTCGGGTTCCGTTTCCCATTTTGAACTGGTACGGGAACATCAACGAGACCCACACCTTCTCGGGGACCATGATCAATGAATTCCGCGCCACCGTGGTGCGGGTTCACGGCGACATCCGCTGCGCCGAATGCCAGATCCCCAGCAACATCGGCATCACCGGAATGACCGGGTTCGGCAAGGGCGGGCCGGTGCCGTTCATCCAGAACAACTACGAGTTGCGGGACAATTTCTCCTGGGTCCGCGGCTCTCATGCCATCAAGGCCGGTTTCCAGCTCTCCAAGCTCCAGAGCAACTGGAAGCCGACGGCCAGCTATCAGCGGCCCAATTACACCTTCACCAGCATCTGGGAGTTTGTGAATGACGACCCCTTCTCGCAGGGCAATATCGGCCTCAACCCGAAAGACGGATCCGTCTACACGCCCGACGTAGCCGAGCGGCAGACCACCGTCTCCTGGTTCGTTGAGGATGGCTGGAAAGTGCGCCCCAACCTGACCCTCACCTACGGGGTGCGCTGGGAGACCTACGGCAAGGTCGGCCAAGCCACCCTGGGGAACAATGTGGAATGGCGGGGCGGCAACGACCTCGCCAGCCGCATCGCCCAGGGCGCCAATGTCACCCGGTTCAACATTCTCGATCGCCCGGATCGCAATAACTTCGGCCCGCGGTTCAGCTTCGCCTGGGATCCGACCAGGCAAGGCAAAATGTCCGTCCGCGCAGGAGGCGGGATCTTTTACGACTTCCTTCCGTCACAACTCTACGGCGGCGCTCACTTCACGCCTCCCATTTACATGATCATCACGGCCTCGAGACAAACGGCGCCCTTGTTGCCACGCTACGAGTTCGGCGGGTCGGACAAGGACCCCTTCAACTTCCCGCGGCCGTTGGGGCTGCAGGGAGTGATCGGGCTGGATGAAAGGAACGGATCCCGGTTCGCCAGGTCGAACATCGTCTGGATCGACCCCAACCTGCGCAGCGCCTACACCATGAGCTACTTCTTCGGAATCCAGTATGCTCTCACTTCCACGATGACGCTCGAAGCCAACTATGTGGGCAACCAGGGACGGAAGCTCTACGGGAAGTACAACGTGAACCGCTACCGCGGGGACCTGATCGAAAACAATGGCGTGCAGAGACTGTTGAACCCCAGCTTTGGGGGCATCGACTACGCGCAGTCGAATCTGAACTCGACTTACAACGGCGGGAACATCTCGGTGCGGCAGCGCGCCAGCCGCAGCCTGATGTTCCAGGCGGCGTACACGTTCGGCAAGGCGCTCGACTACGCCAGCGGCTTCGGCGGCGGGTTGCCCTTCGTAGATGTCGCCAACTTGCGGCTCAACCGGGGCCGCGCCGATCATGATATCCCGCACAAGCTCGCAACGGCCGTGGTGTGGCAGATCCCGTCACCGGCCGCGTCCAGCGGTTGGGTGAAGGCCGCCCTGGGCGGCTGGCAGGTAAGCGGGACAAGCATCCTGCAAGCGGGAGGCCCATTCTCGGTGACCTGCGGCGACCCCTTCCGCGCGGTGCGTGACGCCGCCGGAAGGATCGTGGGGAACTCGGGCTGCGACTACAACGCCGACGGGACCAATAACGACCGTCCCATGGCGCCCGCCTTCGGCGGCACGCTCCCCGGCGCCCACGCCGCGCTTCTGGCCGGAGTGTTCACGCGCCCCGACTTCCCGGCGCCTGGGTTCGCGCAGAACGGTTCGCTGGGCCGGAACACATTCCGCAACCCGGGACTGGCCAACACCGATCTGGCCCTGATGAAGATCCACCGCGCGCCATGGTTCATCGGCAACGAGGGAGTGGAGATGCAGTTCCGGGTGGAGGCATTCAATGCCTTCAACCGGGTCAACCTGGGCGGCATCAGCAACAACATGAACAGCGCGACCTTTGGGCGCGTCACCGGAGCCGGCGCCGCCAGGCGCTTCCAGTTCGGATTGCGGCTGTCGTTCTGAATTCCCTTAGATGCGCGCCCAATGTTCGAGTGGTTCGCGTGGATGGTATTCAGAACATCGCGATAGCCGAGCGATCCCGCGGAGCCGTCTTGTGCGCCACCAGCGCTTGAATCCGCTTCGCCGGCGCCGTGACTCCCTCCATGGAACTCTGCTCATTGATTCGTCTCCAACCCCTGTCCTGCGGGAAACCAAGACCGCAAAGTCCAAAGAAACTTCGCGAACGATGCGTCCTTACAATGTGAAAATCGCGCCTTCTTCGCCAACTCTCGATACAGTGCGGAGCTTCGTCGCCGCCTGGACTGACGCAAGGCGGCTTGCACTGCCTTTTTAGGCCGGAGGGGCTTCGGGTTTCCGGGTTCCAGAAACCCTTGATCCACAAGCCAAGCCCGCAGGTTTCTGTCTCTGCATGGCCAGCCAAGAACCGAATCAACGTGCGGCGACTCGCTCCAGACCCAGGCTTCCAGCTCCGGGTCGAAGACGATCGCGGCGGATCGGTCCGGCCACCCATTCTGGGCGAGCAGTGTCTCGATCGTGTTCTCTATGGCGTCTCTGGTCTGCGCTCCTGCCCCGCACCCTTCACGGTCGAACATCACAAGGCAATAGCTCGCAGACTTGTGGAACGCCCGTAAGAAGCGGTGCCCCTCGTTGAACACGCCGGGGTCCTTCTTGGGATGGCTGAAGATCTGCGTTGAGATGGATCGAATGCCGAGGGACTGGTTTCTCTGCAGCAGCCCCTCGAGGGACTGCTGCATGTCTTTATCCGCGACGAGAATCACAAGATCGATGGCGTTGCCGGTCCCGATCATCCCAGCACGCCCGCGGCGAACAGGTCACTCACGTTCACTTCCCCTTTCCATTCGCTCAGTGCCGGGTGCTCGTCGCCGCGAACAATGTCGGTGGCCCCTTCCGGCGTCTTGGCAAAACAGAGAAGTTGCCTGGGCTCCGCAACCGCCAGCAGCACTGGTGAATGGGTTGCCAGCAGGACTTGGCCGTCATACACAGAGGATAGAGATTGATAGATGGTCTCCACCGCGGTTGGATGGATGCCGTTTTCCGGCTCCTCAATCAAGTAAATGCGGCTGGTCGACGGCAGATAAGCGAGGGCCGTGAGAGCGAGAAGCCGCAGGGTTCCATCCGAGGCCATCCAGGAGGGCACTTCCAGTCCGCCCCGATACCGGAGCATCAAGTAGGCATGAAGGTCATCTTCGCGCTTAACCACACGGATGCTCTCCAAATCCGGCAGCGCTGTTCTCAGGTGAGCCAGCCACTGTTGAAAGTCTCCGGGCGACTTCCCAATCAAATCGCCGACGACCCAGGGCAGATTCGATCCATCGGGCTTAAAGCCGCGGACCTGGCCGGGCGGACTCGCCTGCCGGATCAGTAGGCTGTTCAAAATAATTTTCTGAATCCCTTCCTTGAGCAGGGCCTTAAGCCAGGTGGTTACCGGGAACTTTGTTTCGTCCTCAATCAAGTTCCCGAGCGTAGAGCGCCGGGGCCCCAGCCTGATAGACGGCGCCCAGCCCTTGCCCGAGGTCTCATGCACCTCGGAGTAGAAGTTGTCGTTTCCGCCGGACACCTTGTTCAGAATGGGACGAGTGCTGCGGCCCCGCGGGGTCAAAATCGACCGGGGAAGCGGCCGAAGCTGGGGAAAAACCAACTGCGCCGCCTCGCCACGGGCCGATCTGCGCTTGAAGAGCGCCTTCTCGGCTCGAATCAACGGCTGGTAGGTCTTTTCCTCCACTTCTATCCGAAGCTCATAGCGAATCGTGTCGTATTCCTTCTTCTTGAGCATCGGGATGAACTGGTCCGGTATCCCGGCTTCGATCGCAATCTCGACGGCGCCCGGCTCCCGCCCCCAGACAAGATCCAAAGGATTGCGCGTCCGGTCGTTGAAGGCGGCATCCAGACCGTCGCAAACCAGGCTGCCAACAAACGAGACGATGTCGAGGAAGGTCGTCTTACCGCTTGCATTGGTACCGACGAGGATGTGAAACGGCTCAAGAGGACGGTGGATGTATCGTAAGCATCTGTAGTTGAGCGCCTCAATGAGAGTAATCATTCCGTAACTCCGATCCTGCAAAGCGGACCACCGTCCGCCGCTTGCGCCCTATTACCACGTTCGTTACCACGATTCATACGTTGTTACCACGTTTCCACGAGGAGCGCTCTTGCCCACGTACCCCCGCTCGAATCCCGTTCCTGATCCACCCGGATGGTACCCCGAATCCGAATCTCTTGCTGTGTTTGCGGAACCGCATCCGCCTCCGCCATCGGCAGGGCGCGTCACCGGAGCCGGCGCCGCCAGGCGCCTCCAGTTCGGATTGCGGCTGTCGTTCTGAACGTTGTACCATTGGCCCAGGGGGTTACTCATGGTCCGGTTCAACTTGTCGTCAGCGGCCGGCGCGCTCGCCGCCATCCTGTCGAGTCTGGTTGCGGTTTCCGTCTTGCCGGCTCAGATCCAGACGGGGCGAATCGTCGGGACGATTTACGATCCCAACAAGGCGGTGGTGCCCAATGCCGCCGTTACGGTCACCAACCAGGCCACCAATGTGGCGTGGCGGGCGACCAGCAGCGGAATCGGCGGCTACGTCGTGCCCGGCCTCCAGCCGGGCGTCTACGACGTCGGCGTCATCGCCCCCGGCTTTCGCACCACCGTGAAGACCGGCGTGGAAATGCAGGTGGGAAAAGACCTGCTGCTCGACATGGAGCTGGTCCTCGGGGAGACCAACGTGACAGTGGAAGTCAGGTCGGAGATCCCACTTCTGAGCTCGGAATCGGGCAACCTGGGACACGTGATGACGAATTACCAGATCCGGGACCTGCCCCTGAACGGCCGCGGCTTCAATGAGCTGGCCCGCCTGACGCCGGGCGTGGTTCACCTGCCCGGCACCGGAAGCGTCAACCGCATCCGCCCGGAGTTCTTCAATGGGACGACCATCAGCGGCGTCCGCGGCCGGCAGGTTTCCTTCTATCTGGACGGCGCCGACACCACCGAACAGCACCAGGGCGGAAGCTGGATTCAAACCTCCATCGACGCCTTGCAGGAGTTCAGCGTCCAGCAGAACGCCTACTCGGCCGAGCACAGCCGCTCCGGCAGCTTTTTCAACGCCACCACCAAGGCCGGCGCCAACACCGTCCACGGCTCGCTGTTTGAGTTCCTGCGCAACGAGAAGCTGGACGCGCGCAACTTCTTCCTGGCCCAGCGCGAGCTCCTGAAGCGAAACACCTTCGGAGGCTCGCTGGGGGGGCCGGTGCTGATTCCGCGCCTGTACAACGGCAAGAACCGGACGTTCTTTTTCGTCGCCTACGAGGCCATGCGGGAGCGCACCGGCCTGATCATTACCCGCACCAGCCCGACCGCAGGGATGCTGGCCGGCGACTTCAGCGCTCCCGGGTTCAACACCATTTACGACCCGCGAAGCACCGCGCCCAACCCGGCCGGCAGCGGAACGGTTCGCACCCCGTTTCAGGGCAATCGCATTCCCGCCAACCAGCTTTCCTCCCAGGCTGCGCACTTCAATCCGTATATTCCGACGGCCCCCTCGCCCGGCGGCCGCTTGACGTTCTCGCCTTCCCGGGCCCTGGATGAAGACCAACTCACGCTGCGCGCCGATCAGAGCCTGAGCGACCGACACAAGCTGTTCGCGCGGTGGAGTTACCATGATCACCGGCTGAGCGAGCCGGGCAATGCTCCCACGCTGGGGAACGCGCCTCTGGACACCAACGGGCAGAACGTCACCGCCAGCCTCACCAGCAGCCTGCGCTCCAACCTCATGAATGAATTTCGCTATAACGCGCTGTGGAGCCTCATCGATCTGAAGGCTTACTTCCAGGGGAAAGACTTCAACAAAGAGGCGGGAATCCGGGGCCTGGAAGAGACCAGGCGCGCTTCCGACATCGGCTCGTTCCCCGACTTCAACTGGACTGGCTACACCGGGCTGGCCGGCTCCACCTTCGACCAAAGGCCCAAAACACAGGATCGTTACTCCTGGGACATAACGAACAATACGACCTGGATCAAGGGCCGCCACGTCATCAAGTTTGGGACCAAGATCCGCTACTACCAGTGGCTTGGAACCGACAGCAAGACCTATGTCGGCCTGTGGAACTTCAACGGCCAGAACACGGAGAATCCCGCCAGCCCGGCGCGCACCGGCGACGCCTTTGCCGACTGGGTGCTGGGTTTTCCGGCGACCGGGAACCGGGGCTATCCTTCCGACACCTTCGGCGGCGACTCCCGGTCCTGGCACCTCTTCGCGCAGGATGACGTAAAAGTATCCAGCCGCCTGACGCTGAATCTGGGCCTGCGTTACGAGTTCACGCCGTGGATGAGCGCCTATCGCGGCCAGACCGGCACCTTCGACGGAACCAAGTCCCGGCCGATCATCGTCGCCGGCAAAACCAACCAGATCGACCTGGGCGCTCAGCCGGGGGCGGCAACCGCCTACGGGTACTTGAAAGACCTGATTCAGACCAGCAGCGAGGCCGGCTTGCCGTACTCCATCACGTATCCCGACCGCAAGCAGTGGGCGCCGCGATTCGGCCTGGCGTGGCGGCCGTTCGGCGAAAGCACCGTGATTCGCGGCGGCTACGGCATCTTCTACGAAACCGAGTATTCGGACCGGCGCGTGAACCTGTTCATGCCGCCATTCCTGCTGGAAGACAGCAACGTGAACGATCGCGGGGCGATCCCGCGGCGCTCCCTGGCCGACTTCTATCTGGGCGCTCCGCTCGGCTCAGCCACCTCCATCATCGGGCTGGTGCCGACTTACACGCGGCAGCGCATGGGCTACGACCAGCACTGGAATTTCGGCGTGCAGCGGCAGATCGCCAACCGGACGGTCTTCGACGTGGAGTACGTGGGAAATAAGGGTTCGCGCATCCAGGGCAACAACGCCTTTAATATTCCGGAGCCCGGTCCCGGCGGCGTCCCCGCCCGCCGCCCCTTCCCGCGCTACAGCGGCTTTTCCTACCTTTCGAGCGACGTCTCGACTACCTATCACGCCCTGCAACTCAAACTGGAGAGGCGCCTCTCGGCCGGCCTGTGGTTCCTGACCTCCTACACGGTGGCCAAGAGTCTGTGGGCGGAGAATACCCCGAGCGCCGGCGGCCGTTACGCATTTACGCGCTTCCCGTCGGAGTTTCACGTGCCGCATAGCTTCGCGCACAGCTTCGGCTACGAGCTGCCGTTCGGCAGGGGGAAGCCGATGCTGGGCAACGCCAGCCGCATGGTGAACGGGCTGGCGGGCGGCTGGCAGCTTCAGGGGATTCTGATCTTCCGCAGCGGCGTGCCCTACACGGTGACGGTGGGGCGCGACATCGCCAACACCGGCGTGGGAGGCCAGCGTCCCAACCGGATCGCTTCCGGCAAACTCGACAAACCGACGCTGGAGCGCTGGTTCGATCCCAGCGCCTTTGTGATTTCGCCGAACTTTACGTACGGCAACTCCGGGATTCGCATCCTGCCGCCCGACATCATACGCACCATCGACTTCTCTGTGTTCAAGCAATTCCGGGTGACGGAAACATCCCGGCTGCGAATCCGGTTCGAAGTGTTCAACCTGCCGAACACGCCGAGCTTCGCGGCCCCGACCTCCGACATTACCGCCGGCACGGTGGGGAGGGTGAACAACACCGTGACGGCGCCGCGGCAGATGCAGGCCGGCGTGACGTACCATTTCTAGGATGTGTAAGGATGGAGCCACGGGTCGGACTTGAACCGACGACCTGCGGTTTACGAATGCGATTCGGTAGTACCGGCTGGTCTGCTGCTGTATCGCTGAGTGCTGTGTTATCTGTAGGTTATGGGTTAGGGCGTGTTGACTGGTATCTAGCCGTTTTGGTCTGTTTTGACGAGTCCCGTTAGCAAACGGTTAGCAAACTACCTCCGTACTGATGGGCAAAACTGCGGAAAAACACCACCCACAGGGTGTGGTATGGGCGCGCAGGGGCGCGCCGCGCTTATCGCCATAGCCATCCATCGACGCGATGCGGGCAGGCTCCTGGGCGGCTTCCTCAAGGTGGGGCCGAAACATCCGCCCTCGGGCCCCAACTACCACCTGGGCCTCCCCGACGCGCCCAGCGCAAGCCCCTGGCGCGCCACGCCCTATATGCGCTGGACGAGGCGGCCCGCGCTCTGAAGGGCACCCCCCAGCCTGGCCAC
>Ga0247727_10016560_pt1 | contig 11878 bp, 15 predicted proteins | sample WisWelCaveWW1625_FD_202498 | JGI IMG/M metagenome (GOLD analysis project Ga0247727, IMG submission 202498) | Biofilm microbial communities from Wishing Well Cave, Virginia, United States - WW16-25 | ecosystem: Environmental > Aquatic > Deep subsurface > Groundwater > Cave microbial mat | place...
TGGTGCCCAGAAGACCGACGGCAAGCAGATGGCGCAGGTCCTGATGCTGTCGGAAGATGCCGAGTTCGATTCCAAGCCGGAGCTCGAGATCCTTGCCGACGACGTGATCTGCGGCCACGGCTCGACGGCGGCCGAGTTGGATCCGGACATGCTGTTCTACCTGCGCGCGCGCGGCATCCCGCTCGAGTCGGCGCGCGCGCTGCTGATCGAGAGCTTCGTCGGCGAGGCCCTCGACAAGGTCGAGGACGACCGGCTGCGCGAGGCGCTGTCGGCGATCGCGCTCGGCAGGCTCGCCGGGCTGGCCGCATGACATTGTGCGCGGGTGCGGCCGCGCGGAGGACGACATGACGGCAATGGTCAAAGAGGCGGATCTTGTGGGCGCCTACGACGTGGAGCGCATCCGCACCGACTTCCCGATCCTGTTCCGCGAGGTGTACGGCAAGCCGCTGGTCTATCTCGACAACGGCGCCTCCGCGCAGAAGCCGCGGCCCGTGCTCGACGCCATCGAGCACGCCTACAAGATGGAATACGCCAACGTCCATCGCGGGCTGCACTACCTCTCCAACACCGCGACCGCCAAGTACGAGGACGCGCGCGAGACCGTGCGCCGCTTCCTGAACGCGCCCAGCACGGACGAGATCATCTTCACGCGCAACCTGACGGACGGGGTCAATCTCGTCGCAAATTCCTTCGGCATGGACTTCAAGAAGGGCGACGAGATCGTGCTCTCCATTATGGAGCACCACTCCAACATCGTGCCCTGGCACTTCCACCGCGAGCGCAAGGGCTGCGTCCTCAAGTGGGCGCCGATCTCCGACTCGGGCGAGCTCCTGCTCGACGAGTTCGAGCGATTGCTGACGCCGCGCACGAGGATCGTCGCCATCACCCACATGTCGAACGTGCTCGGCACGGTGGTGCCGATCAAGGAGGTGGTGCGTATCGCACACGCGCGGGGCATCCCGGTGCTGGTGGACGGCGCCCAGGCGGCGGTGCACATGCCCATCGACGTGGCCGACCTCGACTGCGACTTCTACGCCTTCACCGGCCACAAGACCTACGGGCCGTCTGGCATCGGCGTGCTCTACGCCAAGAGGAAGCACCTCGACGCCATGCCGCCCTACCAGGGCGGCGGCGACATGATCGAGAGCGTGCACACCGATCGCATCGCCTACGGCAAGCCGCCGCACAAGTTCGAGGCCGGCACGCCGCCGATCGTCGAGGCCATCGGGCTGGGCGCCGCGCTAGACTACATGATGCAGGTGGGGCGCGACCGCATCGCCGCCTACGAGGCGGGCTTGAAGGACTACGCGCACGAGCGGCTGGGCGGGCTCAACTGGCTGAAGATTCACGGGCACGCCAGGGACAAGGGCGCCATCGTCTCCTTCAGCATCGATGGCCTGCACCCCCACGACATCTCCACCATCATCGACCGCTCCGGCGTGGCGGTGCGCGCCGGCCATCACTGCGCGCAGCCGCTGATGGAGCGGCTGGGCGTGACGGCCACCTGCCGGGCGTCGTTCGCGATGTACAATACCAGGGCCGAGGTGGATGCCCTGGCCGAGGCGCTGATCAAGGCGCACCAGTTCTTTGCGTGATGAATCGTAGGTTGGGTTGGGGCGAAGCCCGTAACCCAACGAGTCCGAGGCTCCCAATGTTGGGTTACGCGTCGTGTCGAAGACACGCCTCCGGCATGGCGCGCTAACCCAACCTACAAGTGACGGCAATGGACGAGAAAATCACAGAGCAAACTCCGGCACCAACGCAGGCCAAACCGGTGCCCGGCTCCTCCATCCCGGCGGAGGAGCTGGAGCAGCTCACCGCCGACATCGTGGCCGCACTCAAGACCGTCTACGACCCGGAGATTCCGGCCGACATTTACGAGCTGGGGCTGATCTACAAGATCGACGTCGACGATAGCCGCAACATCGCCATCGACATGACGCTGACCTCACCCGGCTGCCCGGTCGCCGGCGAAATGCCGGGCTGGGTGGAGAACGCGGTGGGCTCCGTCGCCGGCGTCGGCCAGGTCACGGTCAAGCTCACCTTCGATCCGCCCTGGGACAAGGAGCGCATGTCCGACGAGGCGCGGCTCCTGCTCGGCATGTTCTAACCCTCTCGGAATTTCGCGGGACATTCTTGGTGGCACAAACGATCAACCCCTAGCGATTTCTGTTTCCCTTAGAATGGCGCGCGATTCTAGATTCTGGAGGGAGACGGGCCATGCAGATCGGCGTGATCGGCCTCGGCCGCATGGGCGCCAACATCGCCCGCCGGCTCATGCGTGGCGGCCACACCTGCGCCGTCTACGACCGGAGCCCGGAGGCGGCACGGCTGCTCCTGGCAGAGGGTGCCGTTGCGGCATCGAATGTGCCGGGCCTCGTCAGTGCTCTCGCCGTACCGCGCGTCGTCTGGATCATGCTGCCGGCCGGTGCCGCCACGGAGACAGCCATCGCGGAGCTCAACCCGCTGCTGGCGCCCGGCGACACCATCATCGACGGCGGCAACACTTTCTGGAAGGACGATATCCGCCGCGCCCGCGAGCTCGAGGCCCGGCAATTGCACTATATCGATGTCGGCACGTCCGGCGGCGTGTGGGGGCTGGAGCGCGGCTACTGCGTCATGATCGGCGGCGACAAGGCCATCGTCGACCGGCTGGACCCGCTCTTTGCGGCGCTGTCGCCGGGCCGGGGCGCGATTCCTGCTACTCCGGGCCGAGAAGGCGGTGATCCGCGCGCCGAGCAGGGCTACCTGCACGCGGGGCCGAGCGGCGCCGGGCATTTCATCAAGATGATCCACAACGGCATCGAGTACGGCATGATGCAGGCCATCGCCGAGGGCCTCGACATCCTGAAGAACGCCGGCTCGACAAGGTTGCCCGAGGCGATGCGCCTCGCCATCGATGTGGCCGACGTGGCCGAGGTGTGGCGCCGCGGCAGCGTGATCACCTCCTGGCTGCTCGACCTCACCGCGGCGGCGCTGGCCGGCGACCCGGAGCTGGCAGGCTATTCTGGCCATGTCGAGGACTCCGGCGAGGGGCGCTGGACCGTGCAGGCGGCAATCGAGGAGGCCGTGCCCGCCGAGGTGCTGACGGCTGCGCTGTTCGCCCGCTTCCGCTCGCGCCAGGACCACACCTTTGCCGAGAAGGTGCTGTCCGCCATGCGCAAGGGCTTCGGCGGCCACGTGGAGCCCGGCAATGGCGGCTGAGCCTCCAGACGACTACCTCGGCACCAACCTGCGGCGGAAGAAATCGATCATCTCTGCGTTGAGGCGCACGTGAATGGCTGTGCGATCGATGCCGGGCGGATCGGTGCAGATGATCGCGAGCCGCGAAGCGAGGGCAGTTGGGCACGGCGCAAGGAACACGAAATGGCCGGCACCGTCGAGGACATGGTATTCGGGTGGTGTCGGTAGCATCTGGGCGATTCGCTCGGCATTCCAGGGATGGACGAGGATTTCGTCTTCGCTTGGCCGGTAGAGGCGCACCGGCACCTCAACCTTCGCCAAGCCGGCGCGATCCAAGACGTAGCCGAGCGCCGGCGCCATCAAGAAGATGGCGCGCACGCGCTGATCGGTGACGTAGGCAAGATCGGGCCTGCGGCGCTCGCGCGGAGCGGCATCCGCGCGCGCTTGCAAGGGATCGTGGGGGACGGCGCGCCGATACTCCGCCATCAGCGCGAAGTTCGGCTTGGCCCCGGCCACCAGCAGGGCGGTATATCCGCCGGCAGAGTGGCCAGCCATGCCAATGCGGGAACGATCTACAATGCCTGCGGTGGTTCCATGGGCGAGCACTCCATCGATGAGGGCAACAATGTGATGTGGCCGCCCGACCAGCTGCAGATCCGTGGCAAATCCACTGTCGTCGCGGAAGTTATCGCGCGGATGCTCCACCGCCGCCGCCACGAACCCGGCGCGGGCGAGCGCGGTGAGGCTGTCGTGGTGACCCATCAGCGAGCCGCCGGTGCCGTGCGAGACGACGATCAGCGGAAAGGGGCCGGCAGCAGGTGCAGAGTGTAGCGCCGCATCGATGGTGAAGGGACCGCGTCGGGTCGCCGCGTTCTGTGCTTGCGTCGGATAGAAGACGATGGCCTGCATCGGCCCGCCCTCCACCGGATCGGTGAGCGTGAGGTCCAGAAACCCTGCGCCGTAGGTATTGGCGTGGGCGGTGCCAAAGAGCATGCCGCCGAGGAGCACCCATGCGAGAAGGCATGTCAGGAGCAGGCGTCGCATCCGGCTTGACCCATTGACCAATTGGCCTGTGAAGCCTGTAGTCTGCGTCACGCTAGCATGGAGACAGGGCGAATGATGTGGCTGCCGGGACGATGGTTGGAAGGATCGTGGCCGTGAGTTCACCCCTCGTCATCGTGCTGATGGGCGTCTCGGGCTGCGGCAAGAGCACGGTCGGCGGCGAGCTGTCGCGGCTGCTCGGCTGGCCGTTCCGCGATGCGGACAGCTTTCATCCGCCCGCCAACATCGAGAAGATGCGCCGCGCCGTCCCGCTCGCCGACGAGGACCGCTGGCCCTGGCTCGATGCCATCGCGGCGTGGATCGACGAGCGGCGCGCAAGTCGTGCGCCAGGCATCGTCTCGTGCTCGGCGCTGAAGCGGATCTGTCGCAAGCGCATCGTCGGTGCGGGGTTCGCCTCGTCTACTTGCGAGGCGGCATGGAGCTCGTTGCAGCGCGCTTGGCGCAGCGGGCGGACCATTTCATGCCCGCCGCGCTGCTGGCGAGCCAGTTCGAGGCGCTGCAGGAGCCGCAAGAGGAGGAGCGGCCCGTCATCGTCTCCATCGAGCCGCCGTCGGCGCAGATTGCCGCGCGTATCGTGGCCGAGCTCGGATGCGTCTCGACAGGAGCCTGAGATGGCCGTCAACGAGAGCCTGAAGGAGTTGCTGCAGGAGCAGCTTGCTCCCCTCGGCCAAGTCACCGTGCGGCGGATGTTCGGCGGCGCGGGTGTCTATTGCGGCGGCCTGATGTTCGGGCTCATTGCTCGGGACACGCTCTACTTCAAGGCCGACGACGGCAATCGCGCCACCTACGAAGCCGACGGCATGGAGCCCTTCACCTACGAGGGCAAGAATAAGCCGATCCGGATGTCCTACTGGCGCGTGCCGGAGCGCCTGTTCGACGAGCCTGAAGAGATGGTTGAATGGGCGCGTGCCGCGCTCGCCGCCGCGCGGCGGGCGGGGGCGAATAGGAAGCCAAGAAAGCGCCGCTGACTGTGACAGCCATCATAGGCTCGCCTCCGTCAAGGTTAATCCGGGTCAAGGACGTGGAGCCACGGGCCAGGCGTTGAACCGCACAGGGCAGGGTCGCCAGCGGATGGCCTTTTCCCGTCACGCGGGGCAGGGGTTTTATTGGCCTCGGCGCCCTCGCCGGTAGGGGGGTAGCCAGGAGCCGAGGTGGCCAAAAAAACCTGCGCCCCGCGCTACAAATCGAGGGAAAGCATCTGCAACCCGATCCGCCCGCCTCCGGCGTCGAAACCGACGTACAACACGAGCATTGATGAACTGGAGTCCGCGTCGCACAGGCCAAACTGGCGCATGCGTGCCGCGCTCGCCGCGGACGGCGGCGGATAAGACAGGTAGCCGCGCTACGCCGCAGCGGCGATGAACCCACGTCGGGCGACCCACAGGATGATCCCTCCACAGCAGAATTCATTGCGCATGTCGGGCTTTTGCCCCTAGATATTCGCAGCATCCGTGCACGAAGTTGTCACGCGGGGTCAGCTTTACCCACAATTTGTTTGAGGTAAGCGTTCGATGTTCGATCTACTGAACAAACTGATCAAGCAACTCCTGGAAGCTCTCCTTGGCCGCGCAGTTACAGAGGCCGAGATCATCGCGGCAGCCATCATTGCCGTCGCAACCATAGTCGGCGTTGTTGGCACCGTGATCGTCGCAGTGCTTAAGCATCAGCAAACAAAGAGGCTCATGGACTTGCTCGCGCAGAAGGAAGCGAGATTGAACGCGGCGTCGGTAGAGAGCAATGAACAGAGGGTCAAGCTCGCGATTGCCGAGCAACGGGTTGCACAACGAGAGGAGGATCTTCGAGCGCGCCACCAGGAAGTTGAGACCTGGAATCGCAGGATCGCAGAACTGCGCGCCAAGCTGCACGGCCAAGAAGCTGGGTTGTGGATGGCAACGGATCCTGTCCGTCCGCGCTTCGACTATCAAGGGGTGGTCCGCACTTATGAAGACGTAACGGCCGAGCGCCGACCCGCAATCATCACAGTGATCAACTTGAAGGGTGGTGTGGGGAAGACGACGGTCATAGCAGGTCTCGCGGGCTTCTTCGAAAAGGTGCTCGGCATGCGCGTTCTCCTAGTGGATCTAGATTATCAAGGGAGCCTCTCGACGATGCTTTTCACCGCAGAGGGGATTGCGGCACGCGAGTCGCGCGTCAATGAGCTGTTGAAACCTGGTGCAGCCGCCGGAACTCTTGGCCCGTCCACGGAGCCCCTGCCACGCATCCTGCCTCGTTCGGCCATCGTCCCTGCCTTTTACGAACTGGCTCTGTTCGAAGAGTATCTGATGACGGATTGGCTCCTTCAGTCCGACGGTGATGATGTTCGCTACCGATTGGCCAATGTTCTGCTCAGCAGAGAAGTGCGTGAAACGTATCAAGTCATACTCATAGATGTTCCCCCACGCCTCACGACCGGCACCATAAACGCGCTATGTGCCAGCACTCATTTCCTTGTGCCCGCAGCCTTCACGCTCTTGGCGGCTGAGCCAGTCCCCAACTTTCTGAAGACAGTTGCAGACCTTCGCAGAAGGCTCAACCCCAGCCTGCAGTTTCTCGGAGTGCTTGAGACGCTTGCGCCACGCGGCAATCAGGGAAAGGATGCACGACAGCAGGCCCGGTCGATGGTCGAAGAAGGACTGCGCCGCCTCCAACCGCAGTTTCCAAACGGCCGCATCTTGGAGACGGTGATACCTTGGAGGCTTGCCTTTGCGAGTCCGGGTTTCGCATACGCTGACAGCAAGACGGCGCGCGATATCTTCAACACGCTCGGAAAAGAGGTTGACGCGAGGCTCTGATGAAAGTCCGTGATCTTCGTAAGGTGTTGAAAGCCGTAGGACGCATGCATGAACAACGCGGGGACAAGGCTGTGCGCAAAGGGCTAGACGCTTTCGCGAATCTGCTCGATGGTCACGACAACGAGTCTGTCGTCGAGTTCATGGAGAGAGTAGAGAAAGCTCGGAAGGCAAGGCGAGCGTAGTTGCGGGCTTAGAAGTTGAGCTGCAAACTAACGCGACCAACATGAATGTCAGAGAACTGCGATCGATATTCCAGCAGCTGCAAGAACTACTCTCTTCTGCAGGAAGCCGGCAGTCCGCTCGCGATCTGGACAGTGTCGTCAAGGCTCTAGACGGCTCGGAAAACAAGACGGTCGAGCAATTTGTCTCCGAAACGAAGAGACTGTTGGAACCTCCGCCGCCTCAGCCCGAACCGGCAGCCACTCCTGACGAAACTGCAATCACTCACTACGTCCGCGGCCTACTCGGCGCAGGCGACGATCGCGAGGCGTTTGAGGAGGTCTTGGAGGACTTGAGGGCCGACAAGAGAATTGGCAAGGATCAAGTGTTCGCAATAGCCAATGCATTTTTCAACGAGCCCACGGGCGGCACCTACGTCTTCAAGTTCAAGAGCAAGGCCGCCGCCTATGAGTTCATGCGAAAGAAATTCGTGGAACGCGCCCAGCTCGACAGCAAGTTCAAGATCATTGAAAAACTCACGCAGAGCAGGTGATCACTCGGGTCAATCCCGCTACACCGGCCACACGGGCGCGTGCGTGCCGAGCGGCACCGGCGGTCGGGCCCAGACAGCCGGCGTTTCGGAGAGACGGGCGGCGTGCCTGATGAAGGTGAGGCGGCCGAAGGGTGTGTCCATCGCATCCAGGACCGCCTTGATTTCCTCGCTTGTCGGCTCGGCACGGTCGAAGCCGCACTGCAGGCGCCCCAGTCCGGTCAGCCAATGGCCGGTCTGCGCCAGCGACACGCGCACATGCCACGAGCCGCCCTCGCGCGCCTTGCGCAGAAGCGCCATCATCGCACCGAACGCCATCAGATAGCCCGAGGCGTGGTCGAGCGCCTGCGCCGGCAGCTCCTTGGGAGGGGGCACGCCGCGAGCCTCGGCTTCGGCGACATTGATGCCGCTGGCGTTCTGCACCTGCGAATCGAAGCCGCGGCGGTTGGCCCAGGGACCTTCATGGCCGTAGGCCGAGAGGGAGACGGCGACGATGCCGGGCCGCATCTCGGCCAGCGCCTCGGGCGAGAACCCGAGCGCGGCCAGGCCGCCGGGGCGATAGCCCTGCACGAAGATGTGGGATTCGCGCGCCAGTGCGGCGAGGCGCTCGCGCTCCTCGGCGGCGCGCAGGTCGAGGGCCGCGGAAAGCTTCCCCCGGCCCATGTCGATGTCGAGCTCGGGAAGCCCCGGCAGGTGCGGGGCCGTGATGCGCATGACCTCGGCGCCGTGCGCCGCCAGCGTGCGACCGCACACCGGCCCGGCGATCACGCGCGTGAGATCGAGCACGCGCACGCCTGACAGCGGCCGCGCGGCACCGGCTGGAAGCCGCCGGGCCGGGGCCTCGCCGATCCTGCTGATCTCCAACAACGGCAGCCCGGCAACCGCTTTGCCCTGGGGGTGAGCCGCCCACTCGGCCGGCGACCGCAGCATGGTGGCGATCAGCTTGGCCTCGGCGGCAGCCGTTTCGAATGGCTCTGCCTCCCACCTCAGCAGGGCGGCCTGCACGGCTTCGCGCTCGTAGGCACAGTCCAACAGCTTCAGAATGCCGGCGCGGTGATGCGGGAAATTGGTGTGCAGGCGCACCTTGCGGCCATCGCCGGTCGAGTAGACGCCGGCGATCTTGTCCCACGCCGGGCCGGGCGATTTGCCGCCGATGCGCATGTACCGCTCGCTGCGGAACTCGATCGCGGCATGCCGTATGTCGACGGCGACGCGCTGGCTGCGGTCGGTGCGCTGGCGCCAGATCTCGGCTGCGGCCAGGCCCGCGGCGGCGATGCTCGCCTGCGCCGCGGTGCCGACCCGAAAGGACGACGGCAGCGCGGGATCACTGCCGGCAAGCTCGACATTGGACAGGGCCTGTGGCTCGCCGCCGGCGGCAAGCCAGAGATCGCGGAGAACCTGCGCGGTAGAAGCGCCGGCAGCGCCAGCTTGGTCTGATGTCATGGCCGATTTGAAATCTGCCTCTTCACGAACGCCAGGATCGCGCTGCTCAAACGGGTGTCGTTGGTGTTGATGGCGTAGACCTCGGACATGTGGCTGTGCTTCGGAAGGACGAAGAAGTCGAATTCGCGGCCCGCCTTGCTGTATAGGGCATCCGCCAGCTGCTTGCCTTGCTGGTGGAAGAAGGCAGGATCGAGCTCCGCGTAGACGGCCATCAGCGGGATCGGTGCTGCGAGCAGCCCCGCCAGAGAGGATCGCTCCGCGTATTTCGACGTATCTTCGCCGAAGTAGGCTTTCTCCGGTCCTCCCGCAGTCATCGAGGTCAGGTCGTAGAGACCCGAGAGAAGAATCGCCCCCGCGAGGCCGATGCGCTTGGGTCCATGGAACTGGCGATGCGCCACGTAGCTCGCCACGTGCACGGCGCCGGCCGAGTGACCCATCAGGAACACGCGCGCGGGGTCGCCGCCGTGCGCGGCGATGTTCTCGCTCGCCCAGCGCACCGCCGCGCCCAGGTCCTGCGCTCCCGCCGGCCACGGGTTCTGCGGCGCCAGGCGATAGGTGGTGTTGACGCCCACCATGCCGTTGCGCGCCGCGAACAGCATGATGTTGTCGTAGAACGGGCTGCCGCCTGGCCCGCGCCGGTTGCCGCCGACGAAGGCACCGCCGTGCACGAACATCAGCACGGGGCGCGGCGTAGCGGCGGGCGCCTCCGGCACGAACAGATCGAGCGCGTGTCATCCGGCCCGTACTTGAGATCGCGCGCAACCTTCACCCCGTGATAGGGCTCCTTCTCCTGCAGCGGCGCGTAGAGCTTGGCGGTCTCCGGCGGATTGATCACGGCACCGAGCGCGGCCACCTTCGCCTCGATCTCGGCGGGCATGCCGCCCGTCTGTGCGGTGGCCGGTGTGGCCGTGAGGGCGGGCAGCAGGATTGGCTGAGCAGTCGAGCCCGTAGTCCTTTGGGCATGGTCGTTTCCCCCTTTCCTTGGAGTAGCTAGGCCGCGCGTCTTGGTGCGGTGACTTTTCGGTATCGCGTAGCCCGACCCTTGCCCTCCTTTTCCACGCGGCCGCCTTGGATCATCTGCTGGACGAAGCCTCCGATGGTGATTGGTTTGACTCTCAATTTCTCTCCAATTTCCTTCATCAGGAGTCCGGCAGGATGACGGGTCAGAAGCTCGTCTAACCTTTCAGTCCAGAACTCTGCTGCGCGCCCAAGATTGGGTGCTCCGACTAGGTCCTCGACAAGTACATCGAGCTTTACGCGCAAGATTCCGGTGCTCGTATACGTAATGTGCCTCAGCCCTCTGATGTCTGCAGGCAGTTCAGCGAACCGGTCTGTGAATCCCAAGTGGTGGAGCAACCCCTGAGCGGGACGGAACAGTAGTGAATAGCTCTTGCCGCGCCCACGTGCGAAGCCAAGCTCTAGGAAAACATTTCGGTTCGGAGTGGATACGTCGAAGAGACAGTAGTCGCTCTTGACTATCAGGTCTTCGATTTGGTCGAGCAGGTGCTCACCCCTATGGATGTCATCTGCAAACTTGAACTCAATATTGTACCTAGCCGCTACGAGCGCAAACGGCTTGCGATAGTTCCTGAGCGGCGGTGTCGAAAAGTCATGCGCAACGAATATCTGCATGAACCCCTCCCCGACGCGTTCGAGGGGCACGATAGCCATATGCAACTTTGCGTACAAGCTTCGCCGGGCTTGATGAGCGCCTAACAGCGCATGGACGGGGGTGCAGGTGCGTCGACAGACTGTGGTGGCCACGCCCTACCCGGCCTTGGTCACCGGCGCCCCGGCCGCCAGCCAGCGTTCCAGCGGCTCGGCCAGCTCCTCCAGGTGTCGGAAGCCGTTGCTGAGGAGGGCATAGCCCCGCTCCTCGCTGCCGGCGATGAGCGTGGGAAAGCCGTGGATGCCCAGCGACTGCGCGGTGAGAAAATCGCGGAAGGTCTCGTTGCGCGTCTCCGCGACGGCGAAGGCCTCGCCGAAGCGGGTCCGGTCGAACCCGGTTTCCTCGGCAACCTGGGACAGCTCGTCGGCCGAGGTCATGTCGCGGTTCTCGGCGTAGAAGGCCCGCTGGACGCGGGCCATGAACGGCAGTGCCATGCGGGGCATCAGGCGTCGCGCCGTCACCACGGCCCGACAGGCGGGCTCGGTATCGTAGATGAAGCCTTCGCGGTCGAAGAAGGCCATGTCGAAGGGCTGGCCGCTCGCGGCGCCGACGCGCGTCCATGCGCCGCGGATGTAGTCCTTGTCCTCCGGTCGCATGGGCACCGCGTTGCCGGCGCGCAGCCCACCCATGACCAGATCGAGCGGGAGGCGGTCCTGGAACCGCTCGGCCAATGCCGCGATCACGGGCGAGAACCCGTAGCACCACGAGCACATTGGGTCGGCGAAATAGACCAGGCGGTTATCGACCATGGCGCTCGACTGTTCCAGGGAAGATCTTTGCGGTTTCTTAGCACGGCTTGGCGATCTTCCCTACGGCGGTCCCACGCCCTTGCTCAGCCTGTCACGGGCCGGCTTGAGATCAACCGCCCGCGTGCGCTAAAACTCGCGCCAATTCCCAATTGATCTGCAACTCGAGGATGCCGTCGGTGGCCAACCCACAATACGTCTATCACATGCACAAGCTCTCCAAGACCTATCCGGGGGGCAAGCAGGTCTTGAAGGACATCTCGCTGTCGTTCTT
>Ga0247727_10016561_pt1 | contig 11877 bp, 7 predicted proteins | sample WisWelCaveWW1625_FD_202498 | JGI IMG/M metagenome (GOLD analysis project Ga0247727, IMG submission 202498) | Biofilm microbial communities from Wishing Well Cave, Virginia, United States - WW16-25 | ecosystem: Environmental > Aquatic > Deep subsurface > Groundwater > Cave microbial mat | place...
GGCGAGAGACCGTATCGGCATCTTCCGCTGGTTCAAGCCCCATTTGCGGGGCGAGCAGTTTCAGTTTCTCAATCGCGTCCACTCATCTATTATAGAACAGATGTTTTGACTGTCAACGGTCAATGCCGTCTTGTCTATCGCTTTGGTGACGCGGCAGGCCGATCAAAAGACTGAGCGGCCCCAGGAGCAGAAACCACAGCGCCACCGAAAGCCCAAACTGTTGAGCAGCCCACCCCAGCGCAATCGGGATGAGCTTGCCCATTGCGCCGGTCAACGCGCCAATCGACATCACAGTGCCAGACTGCCCCGGTATGGCCAAGTACAATCGGCCTTGGAGGATGGCATACCAGCCGGAGTTGAACAGGCCCATCAGCGCCAGCAGGGCGAGTTTGAGTTGGAAACTCGGCGCAAGCAGGAAGGCCGGGAACAGGAACAACATCACCGCCGCGCTGAAGCGCAGATACGTCAGGCCGCGCACGCGCTCCAACAGCGGGATAAGCAGGGCATCCCCCAGCAAGCCGACGCCTGTCCAGACCGCCACCGCCAGAGCGCCCTGCGCCGGAGTCGCGCCGGTCACATCCACGATATACAATGCCAGGAAGCCCAACAGCACATCCAGCATCAGGTCGGAGCATTCCAGCAAGATCAGCCAGCGCCAGACCTCGCCCCGGCGCAGCGCCTGGAATGCGCCGCGCAAGCCAGCACCGAAGTTTGAGTTGGAGTTTGTGGATACCGGGAAAGCCTGCCGAGCCGTGGTGATGGTCAGCGCAAGCGTGAGGACGGCCAACCCGATGAAAACGCCGCGCCAGCCGAAGCCCACCCACGCGGCGGCCCCCAGCGCCAGCGGCCCGGCCACCACGCCCAGCGAACCCGCCAGCGTCCAGCGCGCCATCAACTGCTCGTGCCGGGCCGGGTCGGTGTCCATCAGCGTCGCCTGCGCGAGGCCGACGAACGCGCCCGAGGCCGGATTGAACACAATAGCGCTAATCAGCAGGGCGATGAAGTTCGGGGCGAGGCCGGTAAAAAGCACCGCGAGTGTGAACGCCACGGCCCCGGCGAGGATCAGAGCGCGGCGGTTCCAGACATCGCCGAGTACGCCCAGGATCGGCTCAATCAGGTTGGCGAGAAAGCCCGGCACACTGAGCAGAAGGCCAATCTGCACATACGTCAGACCGAGGTCAGCGCGGATGAGAGGCCAGGCGGCTCCCTCCACGCCAAACACGAGCTCGTCCAAAAACTCGATGACGAGCAGGGTCAATACGAACAGGGTTGGCTTGCGCCAGCGCCCACGCTCAAGGTGAGCGGTATTCAGTTGTGGGGTTTTGGTGAAAGACATACAAGCCGCCTCTTATCTCGGCGAATGTGGAACAGAAACGCTTCGCAACAAGACAAGACGTGGCGGCGCGCGGCTGGGCGCGGAGAGGACGAGTTAACGGGGCGGATGGAAATGGCGTAGGTCGTTCATGGGCCAGATTATAACAAAAAACCCAGCCGGGTGGCTGGGCTTTAGGAGTTCAAGTTGGATCAACTACGCCGTCTCTTTGACGCCGTTCAAATCCTTCACCTGGGCGGCCTGCGGGCCTTTGGGGGTATCTTCGATGACAAATTCCACCCGCTGTCCCTCTTCCAGGTTGCGGTAGCCTTCACCCATGATGGCGGAGAAGTGGACGAAGACATCCTTCGCTCCACTATCAGGGCTGATAAATCCATAGCCCTTGACGCGGCTGAACCACTTGACTGTACCAGTAACGTGATCGTTCATCCTGCAGGTTCCTCCTTCTGCATATAGAAAATACGTGAGGCTACCAGGTTGGCTTCTATGCAGTTCGGATTGAAAAATGGACCAGACAGCGAGTTCTGGTGAACGTTCTCAACCGGTCTCAGACTAGAAAACCATTGCCTCACTGTGTAGGCAAAATAACATGCTTCCCCAGTGAGAACAATCCATCCTTTTGTCCTACAGGCGTGGTACTTCGGTCACAACTAAGGCGCAGACGGGGTTGGAGGCGAGGTGGACGATGGCGGCAAGGGGAGCGCAGAGGCCGCGCACCGGAAGCCAACGGTGTCATCCCGGGCCCAGGGTTCTAGCGGACCGCGCGCCGAAGCGCGGGTGTTTCTTGGGGTGTCGATCCACGAGCCGCCGCGGAGCACTTTTTGCGTGCCGCTCTCCGGCCCAGGCGGGTTGAGCGCCGGGTAACGGTAATAGCCGCGCAGATCGTACCAGTCAGCCACCCACTCGCGCACGTTGCCGACCATATCTAAAGCGCCGTAGGGGCTGGCATTCTCGTAAGCGCCGACGGCTTGCGTGCGCCGGGCGCCATCGTCGTCGTTGGTCTTCCACGACTTGAAGCAGTTCTTATCGCAAAAATTTACCTGGCTGGGGCTCCAGGTATTTCCCCAGGGGTAGAGCAACCCGGTGGGGCCACGCGCGGCCTTATCCCACTCTGCCTCAGTCGGCAAGCGGCGGCCCGCCCACTGGCAGTAGGCGCTGGCGTCATACCAACTGACCTGAACGACCGGGGCCTGTGGCTCCTGTTCCACAGATGGCGCGCCGCGGCCCTCCGGGAAGAACCAATCTGCGCTCGGCAGGAACTGATCCCCGCTGGGCGCAAACACAAAGCCGCCCGGCCCGGCATAATCCCTCTGACCCGCCGGCGCTTCCGGCTCACCCTTTTCCGCCGAGGTCTTGTAGTTCGTGGCATTCAGAAACTCGATGAACTGCGCCACGGTGACCTCGGTCTTGTCGATCCAGAACGCGTCCAGATACACGGTCTGCGGCTCAGTCGAAATCCACTTCTCGTCCGGCTCCGCGTCCACGTCGTTCGGCGAAGCGCCCAGCGGAAAATTCCCGGCGGGGATGTAGACGATCTGCATCCCGTCCGTGAACACATCCGCAACCTGGAACGGCGGGTCGGTGGGAGTGATGGCGCGCGTCGGTTCGAGTGTCGGGACTGGCGTGCGCGTCGAGTCCGTCGCCGTTGGCTCAGGCGTAGCGGGCGCGGTCGTCCAAGTCGCTTGCGCAATTGGGATGGGCGTTAGGATGGGGGCGGCTGTCGGGCCGGGGCTGAAGAACGCGCCCACCCCCCAGACCGCCAACATCAGGGCTAACACGATCGCCCCGCCGCCCGCCGCCAGCGCCGGCCACGGTTGTCGGCGGACCGATTTCACTACCGATGACATGAACTTGGCGCCCTGGATCCGCCACCCCACTTCAATGGGCAGGGTCTGCTGGAGCGGGCGCTTCAGCACTGGGCCGGCCAACACGGATGCGCCGAACGCCTCCGCCACCGACTCCGTCATCTCGTAGGCGGATTGGAAGCGCTCGGCGGGGTCTTTGGCGAGGGCGCGCGTGAGGATGGCGTCAAACGCCATAGGCAAACTGCTGTTGAGCCGGGTGACCGCTGGCACCGGATCGTTGATGTGCTTCATCACGATGCCCACGGCGCTATCGCCCTCAAACGGCACGTGACCAGTCAGCATCTCATACAGGATCACGCCCATCGCATACAGATCACTGCGCCCATCCACCGCCCGGCCCCGCCCCTGCTCCGGGCTCATGTAGTGTGGCGTTCCGATCATACCCACGCCGCTGTGTGTCAGGTGGCCGCCCCGCACGATCTTGGCCAGCCCAAAGTCCGAGATGAACGAGTTGCCGCGCGTATCGAGCAGGATATTCTTAGGCTTGATATCGCGATGGACGACGCCCAGGCTGTGGGCATAATCGAGTCCCTGACCGATCTCGGTGAGATAGCGGAGCACGTCCGCCGGGGTCATGGGGCCTTTGTGCGGGAGGTCTTGCAGAGTCCCGCCGCTGATGTAGCGCATCACCAGATAGGGGGTCTGCTCAAACTCGCCATAGTCAATAACGGGCAGGATGTGGGGGTGTTCGAGCGCGGCGACGATCTGGGCTTCCTGGCGGAAGCGGGCGACGAACTGGGCGTCATTGACGAGGGCGCTGGAGAGGATCTTAACCGCCACCCACCGATTCATGCTGGGCTGGCGCGCCAAATACACATCCGCCATACTGCCCGCGCCGATCAATTCAACGATGGTATATCCGCTCAGTTCGCGGCCCACCCACGCATTCGCCGTTGCCGTAGCCAAGAAATGTTACCTCTTTAGGTGACTCCGCCCGCCATTGTACTGGATTTATCGGCAAGTCTCACGGGCGGGCGGCGTAACAATCCTATAAATAAGTGAGGTCAAAGCGCCCTGCTTCAACCGACGTAATTCTAGCACTACCTGGCAAAGAAGAAGTAAAACGAGCCGGGAGCTCCGGCTCAGGCTGAACTTTTGCTCTGTTGGGCGAGCTTGTGAGGGAAACCCAGCACCCTGATAAAACAACATGGACCGCCTGCATCCACTTTCGACGCAAGCGGCCCATGTGTGCAGACCTTCGCGAAGGTCTTGCCGACAATTAACAACTCAGCACTGGCTAAACCCGCACGAGTAGCACTTCTTGCACCCTTCCTCGTTCACCAGCGAGGCCTCGCCGCACTCCGGGCAGATGTCACCGATCTGGCCCATCTTCAGCGCGAGCTGGTTGGGCGCGGGCTGTTTGCCTTGCGCCGCAGACACGTCATCCGAGGGCGGGGGCGCGACGGACTCCTCCGCCAGGTACTCCACCAGCGCGCGGGCCACGCCGTCCGGCAGTGACGCAACGCGGTTCGGCCCGAAGCCAATGGAGCGCCCGCCGCCGATGCCGCTCAACTGCCGCACCACTTCCTCCAGGCGCTCGCGCGGGGCGATGGGCGACGCCAGCCGCAAGACATACGAGATCAGGCGGCCAATCGCCTCGGAGATGGCGGCGGTTTCACTGCCTGCTTTGGCGGTGGTAATGAAGACTTCAAACGGCTGATTGCCGCCGTTGGCGTTGATGGTGACGAACGACTTGCCCAGCGGCGTGCTCACCTGGATGGTGCTTCCGGGCAGGCGCGTCGGGCGCGGCTTCTTGGTCTCGTGGAAGAGCATGGGAGTTTGAGTTTGAGTTAGCGTAGCAGGCTCCTCGGCCTTACTCTTCTCCTTTGCCTTGGCGGTGGCGTGCGTCTCCAGCACCACCTTCTCGCGCGAGCCGGTCACGTAGACCGTCAGGCCCTTGCACCCCAGTTTCCAGGCCAACCGGTAGGCCTCGGCCACATCGTCTTCCGTCGCGGTCGCCGGGAAGTTGCAGGTATTGTGGTTGCCGAGGCCATTCGCGATAAACGCACGTGACCCCGGAACGCTCAGATCAAACACTTCAGCAAAGCCGCTTTCTAGCGCCTCGACTTCGACGTAGAGACATCCACTGCGGTCTTCGGTGAAGAAGGCTTCAGCATAGGCATCAAGCGCGTCATTGAAATGACGATGGAGCGCTTGCGCCATCTCACGATCCAAGCGATGCCCTTGCAGGAGATTGACACGCGCGCGTTGGTAATCGGGCGTCTGCTCCCCATACAGGCTACGGAGCGAGTTAGCGGAAGTCGTCTGCATCTGACGCAACGAGTCGGTGAGGGCGCGCGGCATCAGGTCAACATAGTTAAACAGCCGTTGCACACGTCCTTCGTGGCGCAGCTCTAGCCGTTCTGATTTCCAGACCTCGTCGAACTCCACAAACGCGGCCAATCGTTCCAGCGCCTGGCCGGATACGCTCAAGGCCCAGGCATGTTCGGCAGAACGATGCAGTGGCGCAACGACGCCAAAGTTCAACAATAGAACCTGCAATTGCCGGATCAGGGCACGGCTGGCTAGGCCGATACCGAACATCCGCCCATTCTGCGTCATGTAAGCATCGAGGAACAAACCGCGCAAGAAAGCGGCGATCTCACGCTGGCTGGCGCGCAGAATACAGGTCGGGATGATCTTGTTCCGTGCTCCGGCCTCCATCCCCAGGTCGGCCAATAGCCAGTTGCGCAGAGCACGAGAGTTGACTTGCAAGGTGTACACACTCTCGCGCCGCGGGTCCCGGATAATGAGCGCGGATAGACCAAAGAGCCGCTCGAAGAGTCCGGCCAATCGCTCCAGTAAGCCGCGATCACCGTTGGTGATCGTAACGCCATTGCGCGTGAGGCTCCCTTCAGAAGTAATACAACCCAATACGTACGCCAGTTCCGGCGACATGCGCTCCGGGAAGGAAACTTCTTTGGCGTTCGTGCGGCGCTCACCTTGATAGGGTGGCAACGTCTGCCCAGCCGGGCCAAAAACCTGCTGTCCGCTATACAAGACCGCCGTATCACCCACCTTCAACTCATCAAGATGTGCGAAACGGACGCGGCCATCTTCGCCGAGGACATGGACACGGTGATTCGGCGTACCCTCGACTTGATAGCCATACGCGAGGCGCACACGGCGCGTCTCGCGCATCCCGCCGTAATAAAACGCATCGGTTCGCTCCATACCAAACGGCGTAAACACATCCAGTGCCAGTGGCTGAAATTGATCCGCCAGGCGCATCTCCGACAACTCGGCGATAGGCACAAGCCCTTGAGAAGTCAATACCAGTGTATCGCCGGTAACGCATTTGCTCAAGCTGTTGTCCACAAACCGCTGGATAGCGGCCTGCATGCGGACATGCTCTTCCGCCGTGATATCCTGTGAGACGACGAAGGTGTGGCGGATGTGCGCGGGCACTTCAGGGATGTCCTGGCACGAGCCGTGGAGCATCACCTGCTCAACGAGCTTTGCGCGCGTGGCCTCGTCAATGCCCGCCTCGATCAGGGCCTTCTCGAACAGCGGGCTGGTGTAAGTCAGCTTGAGGTCTTTGCCTTTGTCATTGACGTGGCGGATGTAGGCCAGCGCGAAGACCGGCTCACAGCCATACGACTCACAGCCCGCGACCGTCGCAATCGTGCCGGTCGGCGCAACAGTGGTCTGACACGAATTACGGAGGCCGTGCTTCTTGATGCCATCCACCACTTTCTTCCAATCTACGGCGGGGCGGCCATAATCGTGGGTGTACGGCGTGAGCGGCGCAGGCGGCGTCCACTTCATTTGCTTCGGATCGTAGATGCTCCCCTCGAACGCCTCGTATGCGCCGCGCTCCTGCGCTAGTTCGACGCTCGTCAACATGCAGTGATAGCGCACGAACTCCATCACTTGCGCCGAGAACTCCTGTGCCTCCTCAGAGCCGTAGCGGATGCCGGCATGATACATCAAGTCGCCGAGGCCCATGATGCCCAAGCCGATGCGGCGCGCACGGTAGGCGGCTTTGCGCAACTCCGGCACGGCGGGGACGTAGGCGTTGGCCGTCACCACATCATCCAGGAAGCGCGTAGACAGCGCCGTGCTCTCGCGCAGTTTCTCCCAATCCACTGTGCCAGTGGGGCCGAAGTGTTGAGCGAGGTTGATCGAGCCGAGACAGCAGTTCTCGTAAGGCCCGAGCCATTGTTCGCCACAGGGGTTTGTTGCCTCAAGCTGATACAAATGCGGCACGGGATTCTCGCGATTAGCCGCATCCAGGAAAAGCACGCCCGGCTCGCCGTTGTGGTGGGCCTGCGCCACGATCTTGGCGAACAGTTCGCGCGCGCGCACGGTCTTGTAAGTCTTGATTGGAATGCCCACCGCCTCCGCCTGCTCCACCGCGCCAGTAAAGCCGTGATACCGCTCCGATCTCACGTCCGGGAAGCGCAGTTCCCATTCCGCATCCGCCTCCACCGCGCGCATGAACGCATCGGTGATGCCGACGGAGATGTTGAAGTTGGTGATGGCGTTCTCGTCGGTCTTGCAGGTGATGAACTCTTCGATGTCCGGGTGATCTACACGCAGGACGCCCATGTTTGCGCCCCTACGCGTTCCACCCTGGGCGATCTCCCCAAACGCCTTGTCGTACACGCGCAGGAAGCCCACCGGCCCGGTAGCCTGCCCCGCCGACGACTTGACCAGCGCGGCCTTAGGGCGCAGGCGCGAGAAAGCGAAGCCGTTGCCGCCGCCGGTCTGTTGAATCAAAGCCGCATCGCGCAGGGTCTGGAAGATGCCCGCCGAATCGCGGCCCATATCATCCGAGATGGGCAGGACGAAACAAGCCGCCAGTTGGCCGAGGGGTGTGCCCGCGCCGGTGAAGGTGGGCGAGTTGGGGAAGAAGCGCAGAGTCGTCAGCAGATCGTAAAACTGATCCTCGATGTCGCGCTCCGAGCCGCCCCACTCGCGCTCCGCCAGGGCGACGTTGTGCGCCACGCGCCAGAACATCGCCTCAATCGTCTCAACCGGCTTCCCATCCGGCCCGCGGCGCAGGTAGCGCTTCTCAAGCACGGTGCGCGCGTTGTCGGTCAGTGGGACTTCACGCGGCGGGGCGGCGTTATCGCCGACCTTGGAGTGTCCATTGGCCTTGCCATTCGTGCGCCCAGCTTTGGCGGAGGGGGAAGTCTTTTCTAGCATGGTAGGTCTCCTAAAAAATTTGTGTCGGTAGTGAAGTCCAACAGCAACGTGCTCAGCCCCTAAAACCTCAGGCCGAAGATTAACTGCTTTCCAGGAGGTGGTCGATTTCGTCCCGGACGGATTTGAGGTCGTCCAGGTGCAGGTAGACGATGGCGTAGCGGATGTAGGCGATGTGGTCGAGCTCTTTGAGCCCCGCCACGACCATATCGCCGATGACGCGGCTGGAGACCTCGGACTTGCCCATGGTCTGAAGGGTTGCCTCGATCTCGCCCGTGAGCCGCTCGATGTCCGCCGCCGAAACGGGGCGCTTGGCGCAGGAGATGCGGATGCCCCGGATCAGCTTCTCGCGGTCGAACTCCTCGCGAGTGCCGTCTTGTTTGACGATGAGGGGGGTCGCCAGGATGGCACGTTCATACGTACTGAACCGCTGACTGCACTTGAGGCACTCGCGGCGGCGGCGCACGCCGCCCTTGGCGTCGTGGTTGGTATCAATGACTTTGGAGTCGGGGTCGTTACAGTATGGGCAACGCATAGAGCGTTATTTCGAGCGCGATTTCACAATTAACCGCCATATCTTGGGCGGCCAAGTGTTACAATCCAATATCTGGCAGGGGATGCTTGGGAGCCAGAGTGTAGCAAACTTCCGAGTCAGAAGCAATAGGGTTTCTACGGAGGCAGGCTTAAAGATTTTTGAAGCCGCGCAGGTGTGTTTTTTTGGCAAAATGTAAGGCAGAAAAACGCAGCTTGTTTTAATAAACCGGCCTCCAACTGTGCCCGCACAGAAACGCGACTGCCCCGGTCAAGGCCGAGGCCAAGCCGGAGCAGTCACGCTGGGAGCGGACACTAAACGGAAAGTGTAGCGCCAGCCTGATTATCGCCGGCGGAGGAAGGCCGGGATATCCAGGTCGTCGGTGTTATAGGAGCGCGGCGTGAACTCCGAAAGCTCGGCGGGCCGTTGCGCGTGGCTCTCCGCCGGCGCAGTCGCCGGAGCGTGCGCGGGCTGGCTGGCATGTGTGGCCGTGGAGGTGGAGCGTTGCGCGCCAGCGGCAGCCGCCCGTGGGCGCTCGATGGTGCGGCGCGCGGGCATGCCGCCGCGCTCGAAGCCGGTGGCGATGACGGTGATGCGCATCTCGTCGCCCATGTTCGGATCAATGACTGCGCCGAGGATGAAGTTCACTTCGGGGTGCGCGGACTCTTTGATGATGGCCGCCGCCTCGTTGACCTCGAACAGCGTCATGTTCGGGCCGCCGGTGACGTTGAACAGGATGCCGCGCGCGCCGTCAATCGTAATATCCAGCAGGCTGGAGGAGATCGCCTGCTCGGCAGCCTGGCGGGCGCGATCGTCGCCCTTGCCTTTGCCCACCGCCATCAGCGCTGCGCCGCCCTCGGACATGATCGTCCTCACGTCAGCGAAGTCCAGGTTGATCAGGCCGGGAACCGTGATCAATTCCGAGATGCCCTGGATGCCCTGCCGCAGGACTTCGTCCGCCAAGCGGAACGCAGTTTGCAGGGAGGCGCGCTTGTCTACCATTTGAAGCAAGCGGTCGTTGGGGATCACGATCAAGGTATCCACGTGATCCTTGAGCCGGTTCATGCCGGACTCGGCGGAGGTGGAGCGCTTCGCGCCCTCAAACGTGAACGGGCGGGTGACGACGCCGATTGTCAGCGCGCCGCACTCTTTGGCCGCCTGCGCGACCACCGGCGCCGCGCCGGTTCCCGTGCCGCCGCCCAGACCGGCGGCGATGAAGACCATATCCGCGCCGCGGACCATTTCATAAATGTCTTCCGCCGATTCTTCAGCCGCCTTTTGCCCCATCTCCGGGTTGCCGCCCGCGCCGAGGCCGCGCGTGGACTTATCGCCAATGCGCACGCGCTTGGGCGCGTTGGAGAGCAGGAGGGCCTGGGCATCGGTGTTGATGGCGACGAACTCAACGCCCTGCATCCCTTCATCAATCATCCGGTTGACGGCATTACTGCCACCGCCGCCGACGCCAATCACCTTGATCCGGGCAAACGACTCGTGCTGACTCATAGGTTGCATTTGCGATTCCTCCAGTCAATTTAGCCAGGCCGGGCTCCCAACCCAACCTGACCAGTGGTGTGTATACAATGAATCAAATTTGAGCGCAACTTGATCAACGGATTGAGTAGATGGTTTTGGATAGAACGGATTTGTTCGTGGTTATCCGTTTCATCATGCAATATCCGTTCCATCCGTTGATTCATGGCAACAGGCGCTTGAAGAAGTCCAGGCCCTTGTTCAGGTCAATCGTGCGCGAGCCAGCGCCCTTCTTCTTGCGGCGCGGCATGGGGGCCAGGCTTTCGCGCTGGGCCCAGTTCAGCAGGCCCACGCTCGTCGAATACGCCGGGCCGACCAGCTTATCCACCATGCCGTACAGGTTTTGCGGCCCCGCCACGCGGCACGGCAGGTTGAGCACATTGCTGGCGACCTTGCGGATGCCGGGCAATTGGCTTGTGCCGCCCGTGAGCACCACGCCCGCCGGCAGCAGGCCGTCGTAACCCGTGCGCTTGATCTCTTGCAGGATCAGGCTGAAGATTTCCTCGATACGCGCTTCGATGACGGTCGCCAGATCGAAGCGCGTCACTTGCATGGGCGTGTCTTCCCCAAAGGGCTGGATGGTGAACGCCTCGGTCATCGGCACGTCCTGGGTCACGGCGCTCCCGTGTTTGATCTTCACCTGCTCCGCCACATCGGCGGGCAGGCGCAAACCGTGCGCGATGTCTGAGGTCAGGTGATTGCCGCCCACGGCCAGCACGCTGGTGTGCCAGACGTTGCCATCAATGTAGATCGCCAGGTCGGTCGTGCCGCCGCCGATGTCGCACACGACGACGCCCATCTCCTTCTCGGTATCCGTCAGCACCACTTCCGCCGAGGCGAGCGGGTTGAGCACGTACGCTTCCACCGCCACGCCCGCCGCTTCCACGCACTTGGTCAGGTTCTGCACGGAGGCGGTGGAGGCGGTGATGATGTGGGCCTCCACTTCCAAACGGAAGCCGTGCATGCCCAGCGGCTGGCGGATGCCTTCCTGCCCGTCCACGATGAAGCCGCGCGGGATGACGTGCAAGACCTCGCGTCCGTGCGGGATGGCGATGGCCTGCGCCGCGTCGAGCGCCCGGTCCACGTCATCCTGCTCAATGCCCTGCCCGCCGCTGATCCCGACCACGCCCCGGCTGTTGACGGAGGCCACGTGCGCGCCCGCCAGGCTGACGAACGCCGCGCCGATCTCGTAACCGGCGCTCCGCTGAGCTTTATCCACCGCCGCCGCAATCGAACGGCTGGCCTGCTCCACGTCCACGACCACGCCCTTGCGCATGCCCTGCGACGGCTCCAGGCCGACGCCCAGGATGCGCATGGCGCCGCGCTCCGCGTCCTCCGCATCCGCGATGAGGGCGCAGACTTTGGTCGTGCCCACGTCAATGCCGACTAAGAGGGGGGAGTCATCCATGTTTACTCTTCAGTTACCAGTGATCAGTGAACGGTGATCGGTGACTGATCACTGATCACTG
>Ga0247727_10016562_pt1 | contig 11877 bp, 6 predicted proteins | sample WisWelCaveWW1625_FD_202498 | JGI IMG/M metagenome (GOLD analysis project Ga0247727, IMG submission 202498) | Biofilm microbial communities from Wishing Well Cave, Virginia, United States - WW16-25 | ecosystem: Environmental > Aquatic > Deep subsurface > Groundwater > Cave microbial mat | place...
TTGCGGAATTTCATCGAAACTGAGCTTGCGGAGAATTTTGCCGATGCGCGTCAAGCGCGGATCGTTTTCGATTTTAAAAATGGGGCCGTCGACCTGGTTCAAGTGTTTCAATTGATCCTGGCGCTGCGCGGCGTCCTGCACCATCGAGCGGAATTTGAGCATGAAAAATTCGCGGCCGCCGAGTCCGCAGCGGCGCTGGCGAAAAAACACCGGGCCGCGGCTGTCAAATTTGATCGCCAGGGCGATCACGCCCATGACCGGCAGAAAGAACATCAGCATAATCAGCGAAAAGAACAGGTCGATGCTACGTTTGCTGAAATCGTAGAGCCGGCGGCGGTGTTGTCCGGGCAAGGCCGGCGCCGCCGTCGAAGACGCAATCGTGGTGATGTTGTAGCTCTTTTCCAGCAAATTCACGGCGGCGGGCTGCAATTGATCTTTCACCACCACGGCGCCTTGCAGGTGTTGCCGCGGTCCGACGTTGCTGTCGCGGGTAATGACGGAACGCTCGATCCAGCTTCCTTCCGCCACCCGGCTGCGATTCCACAGCATGCATTCGCGCAACATGGCGCCTTTGCCGACAAAGCAATCGGCGCCGATCGCGGCCGGCCCGACGATTTGCACGTCGTCGTCGATCACGGTGTTGTCGCCGATGACCACGGGCGGAATAAAGTTGACGCGGCTGCCGAGGCGAACGTTTTGGCCGGCCCAAACGTTCGGTGAAATCTGCCGCTGATAGTTGAGATTGCCGAAACGGCCCGACAACACCCCTTCGTTGATTTTCATATAATCTTCGAGATTGAAAAGATACTGCCATTCGCCGGGCAATTGCTGGGCGTTCACTTTCAAGCCGGCTTCCAACAGCCGCGGCAGCAATTGTTCTTTGATATCGAGAAAGCTTTCGCCTTTGTGATAAAATTCAAACACTGAGGGCTGGAAGCAATAGATGCCCACCGGAAAGAACCGTGAAGCCTGAATCACGCCGTCGTTGCGATGAATGCGCGCGATGCCGCCTTTTTCAGAGACTTCGACCACTTCGCTGCGGGCTGAATCATAAATCGCCGGCAATTTGGAGACCAACACGCTCGCCTCGGCATGTGAGCGAATGTGCTGCTTGACCAAATCCCGCAGATTGAAATTGAACAGCACGTTGCAACCCATGACGATGAAAGGCTCGTCCGCCAGGAGCGAGGCGATTTGGCCCAACGCGCCGGCGGTGCCGGAGGGGCGATCTTCCATCGCGTAACGAATCACCACTTCCCACGGATCGCCGTTGCCCAACACCTCCATCAACGCCGTGTTTTCACGGCTCAAGCAAAAAATCAAATCGGTAAAACCGGCGCTCTTCAAATGCTGCACCAGATGCAACGCCAGCGGCGTGTTCGCTATCGGCAACAGCGGCTTCGGCGTGACCTGGGTCAACGGCAGGAGCCGCGCGCCGCCCGCTCCGGCGAGAATAACGACTTTCATACAAACCATCTCTTTTTGGCTTCACAAGTTTTCATAAATAAATTTTGGAATATAAAAGCGCCGTTGATTGAGAACCACGCCGAACAACTGAATGCCGAGGTGTTCCAGCCTGTGCTTCAGCGTCCGCACCACTTCGACGCGCGTGCGCTCCGCTTGCACGATCTGGATGAGGCCGTCGATCTGGCGGGCCGCATAGAGTCCTTGTGGAACATGGTTCAACGGCGGAAAATCAAACAAAATGAGATCGAAATATTTGCTGTTCTTGCCGGCTTTGTTGATGGCGCGCACGGCGGTTTCCAGCTCGAACTGGGTTGTTTTCGCCGGCTTGCCCAAAGGCAGCAGGAAGATTTTGTGCGCCTTGATGACCCGCACCACGTCGGTCAAGCTGCGGCGGCCGTGAACGAGATCGATCAAGCCGGGGCTATCCGGCAGCGAAAACAGCGCGGGAAGATTGGCGTGGCGCACGTTCAAATCCACCACCAGAATCCGCAAATTCGTTCGCTTGAAATCCATGATGAGGTTGGCCAGAATCGTCGAGGTGCCTTCGCCGCCCTGGGCGCTGGCAAAACCGAGGCTCAACGTGCCGTGGCGCTGGTGCAAGACTTGAATCTCGCTGCGAATCTTTTCAATCTCCGCTCGCATCAGCGGCAGCGCGCGAAACATCACGGCGGATTCGTCGGCCAGCGTCAGCGCGGTGGTTTGCTCCTGCTCGCGCAGCGCCTGCTCGGCCATATATTGAAACGAGCTAAAATTGTTCCCCTCGCTCGCGCCAAACATCGGCTCCTGGCGTTCATAGTCATCGTGAAAAATCCGGCCGTTCTTTCCGGCGGCGTGGTCATTCATCCGGCCACGGGTTCTGTTTTGGACGTCGATCATATTGCTTTATCGTTCAGAATAAGTGAGCCTGCTTTTCTTTTCAGCGGAAATCACGCCCAGCACCGGAACGTCGAGGGCGAGCGATACTTCGTGCGGCGATTTGAACGTGCCGTTGAAATACTCGCGCACCAGGCCGCCGGCGAGTCCCGCCAGGGTTCCGATCATCACGCTTAAAATCATGTTGCGGCCCTGGCGCGGGCTGATCGGATCGCCCGGCACGCCGGCCGGGCTGATGACCCTGATCCGCGAGAGACGCTGGTCCGTCGCTTTTTCGACGCTCATTTCTTCGCGGCGCATGACCAGCAGCGAATAAATTTTCCGGGTGTTGTCGATCGCCAATTCCAGCTCATTGAGCACGCGCTCTTTTTCGGGCAGCGCTTTGAGGTCGTTTTTCACTGCGGCCACCGTTCGAGCCAACACCAGCTCTTCCTGGCGCAGCGAATTCAACCGCTCATTTTCCAGCGCCAGGAGACGATCGACTTCCGCGATCAACTCGGTTTGCACGCCTTCGATTTGTTTGTTGAGATCGGCGACCAAGCGATGATCGCTTTTGTATTTTTCCACGAGGACGTTGCGCTGCAGCCGCAGCTCGGTCAAGCGGGTGTACAACATCCGCACCGAAGGATGGCCGTCCATCTCCGCCGTCGGAATGGCGAGCGAATCGCCGGTCAGGCGGACCTGCTGCAGCCGCTGGACTTTTTCGGCGAGCACTTCCGCTTTTTCGCGCAATTGCGCCAGGTGTTGGTCGGCCGAGCGGTATTTTTCGTACATCATGGCTTCCTGCCTGCCGTGCGCCACCAGGCCGGTGGAAGCGCGATAGGTATTGAGCGCCCGTTCCAAGCTATCGAGCCGGCTGCGCGTTTCCTCGATCCGTTCTCCGAGAAAATTCTCGGCTTCGCCGCTGCCGTGCACCTGCGCATTGTACGCGACGTAGGCATTGGCCAGCGCATTGGCAAACCACGCGGCGCGCTCGGGGTCGTTATCTTCAAAACCGATTTCGATGACATTCGAGCCGGTCACGGCTTCAACCGTGATGAAGCGGCGGAATTGGTCGAGCATTTTTTCGCTGATCTTCTCATTTTCATTGAACAACGACGACAAGCTGGGGCGGTCGAATTGGACGAGTTGCCAGCCCTGCGCCCAGCTTGCGCGCAGCACATTTTCCAGCACCGGGCGGCTGGCGGCAATTTCCAGCTCCGAACGGATGTCTTCTTCCTGATTCAGACGCGAATAATATGGATTCAGCGCGCCGGGGCGATCTTCGCGCCGGACGAGAACCTTGGCCGTGGTGCGATAAACTTTTTCGGCGGTGAAAGTGGCAACGCCGACCGGAACCACGGTTGACGCGAAAATGAGCAGCACCAGAGCGCGGTGCCTGAAAATCGCTTGCAGGCCGTCCCGCAAGCTCAGCATTTTTGAACGATGCATCAACATATTCATCTCCCAACCCGGGCAAGCCGCAACCCAACTGGCACAGCCAAACAGGGGTTGGCTTTACCGCTAATGTGCGCGAATTTCCGCGAATGAAAAAATTAGCGTTCATTGGCGTTGATTCGCGGTTTAAAAATGTTTGCCGACTTAGCCGGCAAACTTATTTGACCAACGTATAAACCCAGGCAAAGCCGGAAAGCGTGCTCACGGGCAGGATGCCTTCGATGAAATCATCGACGAATTTATTGGCGCGGGCGATGCCGGATTTGGGCACGTAAATCAGGTCATACGGCATCAGCTCGATGTTGGCCTCCGGCATTTCGCCGCGCAAGGCGCCGCGCAGATCGAAGGCCATCGCGGTCGGGCGGTTGGCTCCGCCCGTCGCAGTGCGCGCGTCCTTGCGCAGCAACGTGAGGCGCGAGGTCTGCGCCGAGGATTTGAACCCGCCGGCTTGAAAAATCGCGCCCAGCAACGTCATGCCGCCGTCAATCGACACCAGCCCCGGAGAGTTTACTTCGCCGCCGACAAAAACTTTGAGCGTGGCCGAATTTTTGACGATGACCGCCACTTCTGGATTGATCAGCTTGCGGCCGTAGCGGGCTTCGAGCATCGTATCCAACACCGCCGGGGTGAGGCCGGCGACTTTGATTTCGCCGGCTAATTCCAGCGAGATACAGCCATCCGGCCGCACCCAGACTTCGGTGTTAAGCTCAGGATGATAATAGAGCTTAATGATGAGGTGATCACCGGGGGCAACCCGGTATTCGACTTTTTCCGGCTTCGCCGCCGGAATGGCCATCGGCGCCAACATTTGGCGCCCGCCGCCGCACGCACTGAAAAGAACGATCAACATCGGCGCGAGCAAAAGAATCAGCAATCGTTTCCGAATTTGAATTTGAGCCTGCATCATATTTTGTAATTTCACGAGCATTTTGTCGACGTTGATCAATTCTGCGAGAGTTTATTCAACTGCTGGTTTGCTTATTTTACCGCGCTGCGGGCGTTGTTAGTAGGGCGTAGCCGGCCGGACGCGTTACTTTTCTTTTGTTTTTATTTCTGGATGATGACCAGTTCACGCATACGACGTCCGGGCGGCTACGCCCAACAATTTCGCTGATGACAACTGCGCTTTCTTTAGTCAAACGCCATGCCAGGCGATTCACAGAAAAGATGAAAAAATGGAGTGGAGTTATTTCGAGAGGATACATTCAGTTGCGCGCGCGAGGCGTCAACGCATTCGGCAGGCTCAATCGTTCCGGCGAAAGGGTAGGAATGTTTTGTTCCACCAGCGCGTTGCATCTTGCCGGCAAACGGTGTGTTTTGTTACAGGGGCAGGTACGGCAGAAAAATTATATCAAGATGAGAAGAATTTTACGATAACTTCAAATCATCTCCAACATCTTCCGAAAATTCACCACCGCCTCGCGGGCGTGAATTCGCACCAGGCCGAGCGCAATGGTTTTGTCGGCGACGGCGACCAAATTGAATTCCTCGCTGATCTGGCAAATGAAAACGTTGCGCTGTTCGCCTTCTTTAAAAATCGAATGGAATGAACCGTCCTCACCGAGGCTGTGGCTGATTTCCCGCGTCACCGCCATTTGGCCGGCGGCCAATTTGGCGATCATTTCCAGATCGGTCCGCGGCGGCAGCTCGAGGGCGGGATTTTTGCAGTAGGCATGCGGCACGCCGTTGCGATCCGCAAACAATACGAGATCGGCGCGCGTGCGATTCGTGAAGTTGCGCAGAATTTCCGGCGCCGGCGTCATTTCAAGCTGGGGCAAAACCGGCGTCGGGCTTGCCGGCTTCGGTTCGGGTTGCGGCGGCGGTTCGGGTTCAGGTGCCGGCGGAGGCGATTCGGCGGGTTTTTCCTCTTCGTAAAAAAAATCGGGGAACGGGGACTGTTTTTCTTCCGGCTCAGGCGGATATTCCGGTGACGTGGCTACGCCCGTGTGGGTGTACGCCTCATCGCTGTAGGGGCGCCGGAATTTTTTGAAAAAACCGTTAAAAGAAAAACGGCTCAGCCATTTCATCAATGAGAACGACATGGGCGCCAGCCGTCCCAGCGAAATGCGCCGAAACACAAAAATTCCCATGGCCCCGACAAAAAGGTTTGCCGACCACATGGCCGCAAATGGCGACAGGATATAACGATCCGCCAAATCTTCACCTCCGATTAAAAAAGCCCAATACAACAGAAAAAAACCCAGACTCAAACCCACCCCGGTTGCCAGTCCGCCGCGGCGCGCCAGGACGCCGAGCGGCGCGCCAATCAGCACAAACACCAGACAAGCCGCCGGGATGGCATATTTTTTATGAATTTCTACCAACAGCGTTTGCGCGGTATCTTCACCACGCTGCTTTTCCAAAACGAACTGGTCGATTTGGGCAAGCAGTTTTTTCTCCGGCTTTACCTTTGTATTTCTTAAATAAGGAAAATCGGAGCTTTCCGGCGGCCGCGGCGAGACCAGCAAATGCACCAGGCTGTCCGGCACCAAACTGAAGGCGCGGCCCAAGCGTTGATAGAAATCGATGCCGACGATCACATTTATCCGCTGCGCCAGCCAGGCGAGACGGGCGCGCTGGTCTTGAACTTCCTGCCACATTTGCGTGACGCTCTTCTCGCGGTCGGTGCGCACATCCGCATCACTGCGCTGCCAAAACATGCTGTCGTCGACTTTGATGGACATCGCATGTTTGGCAAATTTCACGCGCCGGAACTCTTCCAGTTTTTTTATATTCATTTCCTGAATTTCACCGTCGAACAGCGTCAGCCACAGCAGGCCTTCGGTCGGGCTTGGCTCAATCAGGCCGGCATGCGCGGAAATCGTGCGCTGCAAATTCGGGTCGGTGTTGTCATCAACGATGATCTCGCGAACTTTCGAGCCGGCGGCGCTGTCTTCCAGCGCTTTGACCAGCAGGCTGTAATTGGGAATATCGTGAAACCAGACGCCAGGCTCGATTTTGACGCCGGGCTTTTTGCGGGCGATGTCGGCGGCGAGCAGGCGGGCGCGATAATTAAAATCCGGCAGGATGTGATTGTTGAACCAAATCAACCCCAGCGCCAGCAAACCCGTGACGAGAAAAACCGGCGTCACCAAACGCCGCAGACTGAGGCCGCCGGCTTGCATCGCGGAGATTTCCTGATCCGCGGCCAGCCGGCCAAACGCCATCAACACGGCGGTGAGCACGGCCATCGGCACCGCGGTGGCAACAATCCAGGCGAGATTCAGCCCGAAAAACTCAAAAACGACGGCCAGCGGCAGCCCCTTGCTCAAAATTCGGCTCAAGTGGCGAAAAACCAGATCGAGCAGGAAGATCAGGGTGATCAGCGCAAAACTCAAACAAAACGGGCCGAGATGCTCGCGCAGGATATAGCGCGGCAGAATAAATAATCGCATGGTCGAGGTGAATGTCGTCTTAAATGCTTGTTTGTCTTCTTTGAGTTATAAACACTTTATTTGCCGGTTGCAGAAAACTTTATAAAATCTTTTCCGCATGGCGAGTTATTGCCTCTACTTAATGGCGTATAACTGTTATCATTTAGAGCTAACATCAAGATGTTAGGCTTTGTGAAATGAATCATTTGAAATTGAACCACTTTTTAGGAGGATGAAATGATTTCCCTATTTCATTACAGAAGGCAATTCTACATCTTTGCCATTTTGGTTGGTTTTATACTATTTTTTTCAGTGGACGTATCGGCTCAAGAAACTAGCAAAAATAGCTGGGAGAATTTCGAGGAATTATCAAAAGCCGTTAGTAGCATAGACAGAACTTATCAATTATTAAAGCAAGCCGTTGATGAATTGAAAAAAAAAGTGGCTGCGGAAAACATTCCATCGGGAATAACAGCTTCTGTAGATTTACTTGAGACTAACTTAAGTGCTTTAAAAACGTCGCTCAGCAGTTATGATAAAAGTCAACACAGCGAGTATGCAGATAAAGAGGGCCGCATCAAAAAACAAATTGCCGCTCTGGAAGAAAGCCTCAAGGAATGTCAAGATGCAACAGAATCAAAAGAAGAAGCCGTTAAAGTCATTGTCGCCAAACTTGAAACCTTGGATAAGCTCATAAATGAAATGAACCTCACAAATGCATTAGGAACCGAAAATCAACTGTTAAAAGAGGACAAGAAAAGGCTAAGTGAGGATGTGAAGAAATTCGAAGAAAGGATAGGACAACTCCCTTCAAAAGCTGATATTGGGAATGTATTTAGTGAAGAACTAAAGAAGAGTTTGGAAAAGAAAAATTGGGGATTCGGAATTGGGTTTTTCCTAAATTATCCAGAAAAAGCAGAGGATAAAGAATATTTTGTTAATGCAGATACCTTCTTAGTTGCAAACGATAAAAGTCGTACTGTTGGACTAAATCTTGCAGGATTAATCTATTATAAGCTTAGTCATAAGTTCAGCTTGCAAACAAGTATACCTATTTTAAGATTCATCGATCCTACAGGTGCCCCAACTTCCTTTTTTCAGCGAGTTAGCGGAACAATTGGAATCGGATATAGAAATAAGGAAAATCAGGATTACTGGATTACACTGATGGCCAATTTTGGCGAAATTAAAGTCTTACAGTCGGGAGCGGAGAACCTATATGTTGGAAGGGGAGATGATAAGAAAGTGAGAAAATTTCCTGGTCCCTCCGGCGCAACAATTGATCCCGATTCGGAGGCATTTAAATCGTTCTTTGACACTGATGTTCAGGTCTCAATTAGCTTAGGAATATCAATCAAAATATAGACATATTCGAACTACTATCTAAAAGTGATATCTTTTGCCTAACGATATAAGAATTCGTGCAGCGTGCTTCTACCGGACTGCGGGGCAGAGGCATGATTTTCATGATATGGTAAATTTGAACGTCTGATTTTTATCGACCGTTTTCTCGCCCCGCAGCCGGTGAAGCCGGCTACGCCCGCAGGGAACTTATTGACGGCTGTGTGTCAATAACACCCACCTTGATTGATCAAATTTCAGGCTGTGCAGGTTTCTTTTAACTTGGATTATTCACAGATTTTACCACGAAGGCACCAAGACACGAAGAACATCAGACTTATGAAATCCTGATGAGAGCATCTGAGTGTTATTTATCAAGTCCATCAAGACTCTATAAAATTAAAGCATTGTGTCTTCGTGTCTTGGTGGTTTATGAATAATTCAGGTTAAATCACTTTTATACTTGGCAAGGTAAATTCTCATTGGCGTCTGGCGAATTTTTTCAGAAAGACGGCACTATGCATTTGAAATCCAATCTGCTTTTGGGATTTTTGGCCATCGGCTTGGCGCTCGGCTGCCAGAAAAATGCCGGCCAAAATCGTAACGAGTCTCCGCAAACCGCCGTCATCGGCTTGACGGGCGATTTCGATACATTTTTGGAATTGGGCACGGCCAACGCCGATGCGCTGCACGTGATCGAAGAGATGCTGTTTTTAACGCTCTGCGAGTTGGACGAGACGTTGAGCTTGCAGCCGCGGCTGGCCAAATCGTGGCAAACCAGCGCCGACGGAAAGGAAATCACGTTTACCCTGCGTGATGAGGTGTTGTGGTCGGATGGACAGCCGACCACCGCTGAGGACGTTCTCTTCACCTACCAATTGGCGGTCAATCCGCAAGTCGGCTACACCGGCCGCGGCCGTTTCGCCGAAGTCGATACCGTGACCGTGCTGGATCCGCACACGATCCGTTTCACCTTCAAAAAGAATTATCCCGAGGCGTTGTTGGATTTGCAAATCCCGATTTTGCCGAAACATCTTTTGGCGAACGTGCCGCCGGAGCAAATCCGGCAATGCGCCTTCAATCGCCAGCCGGTCGGCAACGGCCCGTTCGTGCTCAAGGAATGGCGCGCCAATGACCGCGTCGTCTTCGAGGCCAACGCGCGCTATTTTTCCCGCCCCAGCGGGCCAAAGCTCGATCGCGTCGTCTTTCGCATCGTGCCGGACGAAACGGTTTTGATTTCCAGCGCGCTCACCGGCGACATCGATCTCCTGCCGTACGTCGCGCCGAACCGCATCACCGAGATCGATCACCAATCCGAAGTGCGGCTGCTGAAATATCCCGATCGCGGCTACAGTTTTCTCGCGTTCAATTTGAACCGGCCGGTTTTTCAAGACCGCCGCGTGCGCCAGGGCGTTGCGAAAGCGATCCAGCGGCAAAACCTCGTCGACGTGCTGCTGAACGGCAACGGCCGGCTGATTCCCGGCCCGATTCCGCCGTATTTTTGGGCGTATGACGAGTCGCTGCCGGCCGACATTTTCAATCCGGATGAAGCCGAGGATTTGCTCGACCTCGCCGGCTGGATAGATAAAAATGCCGACGGCGTGCGCGAGCGTGAGGGCAAGCCGCTGGAATTTACGATGAAAACCAACGCCGACAACAAGCTGCGCGGCGACGCGCTGGTGATGATGCAAGCGGATTTGGAGAAGGTCGGCGTCAAGGCCAGGCCGGAGCTGCTGGAGTTTGGCAAGCTCGTCGAAGATGTTTTGCAGCGCCGCGATTTCGACACGGTTTTGCTGTCATGGAAAACCGGCTATGCGGTCGATCCCTCGCAGGTCTGGCATTCGGACGCGATTCAAAACGGCTACAATCTGATTTCGTACCGCAACCCCCGCGTCGATTCGTTGCTGGTCGTCGCCCGGCAGGAGTCCGATCGTGCCAAAGCCAAACCGCTATGGCGCGCGTTCCAGCGCCTGGTGGCGGAAGATTGCCCGTACGTTTTTCTGTACAATCAAGAGAACCCGGCGGTTGTCCGGCAGCGGTTGCAAAATGTCAAAATGGACATGCGCGGCTATTTGATCAATGTGGAAGAATGGTTTGTTGAAAATTCTCAACCAGGCGATTCCGATTGAAAGCAACCGATTTAAAATACAAAGTCCTCGTCGTCGGCGAGCGCGGCCTTCACGACACCGTGCGGCGCTACATGCCCGATGAAGACGAAATCGCCCTGCTGTCGTGCAACTCGGAGGACAAAGCCCGGGAAAATCTGGCGAAACACGCGCCGGATTTGATCGTGGCCGACTTCGACCTGGCGGAATTCAAGCCGATAAAATTTTTGACCGGCCTGTTCAGCAACGGCGAACGCCGCGACATTATCATGCTGGCGGCGGCGCCGTTGATTGAAGACGTGGTCAAGTGCATGCAGCTCGGCGCGCGCGAGTTTTTGCAACTGCCTAAGGAAAATCTCAAGCTGCACGAGACGCTCAAAAATTTTTATTCACACTGGCAGAAAAATCAAAAAGGCGCGGCGTTCATCGCGCAGCAGCACGAGCGTTTCGGCGTGCAGGGCATCATCGGCGAAAGCCCGCAAATGCAAAACGTCGTCCAGCTCATCAAAAAAATCACCAGCCGGCGCTGGGTGACGGTGTTGATTCGCGGCGAGACCGACACCGGCAAGGAAGTGGTGGCGCGCGCCATTCATTACGGCAGCTCGGCCCCGACTCGCCATAATAATTTTGACAAGGAAGGTCGGGGCGCCAATGCGCCGTTCGTCGAAGTCAATTGCACCGCCATTCCCGAAAATCTGCTGGAGGCCGAGCTGTTCGGTTATGAGAAAGGCGCGTTCACCGACGCCAAATTCAGCAAGAAGGGGCTTTTCGAACTGGCGGAAGGCGGCACGCTGTTTCTCGATGAAATCGGCGACATGAGCCTGGTTTTGCAGGCGAAGCTTTTGAAGGCCATCGAGGAGAAGCGCTTTCGCCGGCTGGGCGGCACGCAGAGCATCGAAGTGAAAACGCGGATCATGGCCGGCACGCACGCCGACATGGAGAAGGGCATTGAAGAAGGCCGTTTTCGCCGCGATTTGTATTACCGGCTGAACGTCATCAATATTTTTCTGCCGGCGCTGCGGGAGCGCGGCAACGATATTCTCCTGCTGGCGCGCCATTTTCTCAACGAATATGCCGCCGAGTATGACGCCGTGGCGCGCAAATTTTCGGCGGCGGCGGAAGAGACGTTGATGAATTACGACTGGCCCGGCAACGTGCGGGAATTGCAGCACGTGGTCGAGCGCGCCGTCATGCTCGGCGACAGCCCGGTGATCGAGGTGAAAGATATTTACGAAGCTTTGGGCGTGGAGCCGAAACCCCTCCGGGCGCAGCCCCAAACC
>Ga0247727_10016563_pt1 | contig 11876 bp, 13 predicted proteins | sample WisWelCaveWW1625_FD_202498 | JGI IMG/M metagenome (GOLD analysis project Ga0247727, IMG submission 202498) | Biofilm microbial communities from Wishing Well Cave, Virginia, United States - WW16-25 | ecosystem: Environmental > Aquatic > Deep subsurface > Groundwater > Cave microbial mat | place...
TTTGCTTCTGTTTTCTTCGGTTTTACTTCCTTTTTAGCTTCTTTTTTTGGCTCTTCTGGTTTCTTTTCTGCCTTTTTTGGCTCTGGTGTTGCTTTTGGCTCTTCGACTTTGGGCTCTATTTTCTCTGCCTCTACTTTTGGCTCTGGTTGTTTTTTGGCCTTTTTTCCTTTGGACTTTTCCTCAGTTTTTTCTTCTGACGCCTTTACCTCTTCCTCGTATGGCGATACCAGGACATGGCCCTCGTCTGTCTTTGCCATCTTGACTCTGATTTTTCTTGGAGGCCTGCGAATTCCACGCATCCATACAGCTTGGCTTAGGTCTTGATCGATTTTGATCTGTTCTGTCTTCATGTGATGGGTGGCAAACTCCTTTATCATGTTGATTGCCCGCTTTGCCCTCTGGTTGTTCGGTGAAAGCCAAGCCTTTCCAAGATTAATTGTATAAACGCGCTCTGCTTCTTGCGACAACTTATCCTACCCCAACGTCGGTCTGTCTCCACTGTCTTCTCTTTGGATTTGACCTTACCTGTCTTTTGGTCTTGAGAATAATCCAAGCCGGTACCGCAGAGTTTTGCTTTCGCTTTTTGAGCAGTCGTATCTTGCGTCCGGAAGGTTTTCTTGCCGCCATAAAAGTTGAGGCAATTCACCCTCTTTTTAAATGAATCTCGAGTGTTTTGCGGATTTTACTATTACAAAAGATTGTTTTGTCTGAAGATGTCTGCGATTTGTTTTAGCATTCTAGCAGATGCCCCCCAAACTATTTTGTCTTTGTATGTGAACTTGTATGCTTCAAATAATGATCTGTGTTCCTCGTCGTCATCAGCATCCAGAGTTTGCAAAAGTGGAATCGCTGGGATGTGGAGTATTTCTTCGACTTCGGAGTTTGGTTGGAGGCGTGGAATTTCTTCCAGTATGGCTACAAATGGAATTATTGTAAATCCAGAGTTTCTTGTTTTGACAGGATTTAGCTGTCCGATTACATGTTCACGTGGAACATGCAACGCGATTTCCTCTTCTGTCTCGCGAATAGCGGTATCCAAAAGATCTCCGTCACCTTCTACTGGCTTTCCGCCTGGAAACGATATCTCGCCAGCATGCTGCTGCATGCTCATTGGTTTTTGTGTCATTATCATTTTGACGTCTTGACCGTAGAACACAATCAAAACCGCAGCATGTTTTGTATCTGACTCCTCAATATTCGGGAAAATATCTGATGATAATAATTTCTTTATCTGGCCTAAACTCAACAATATGAGTGATGGTATCGCAGTTATTGATTTATTGGTTCAAAAGTTATAATCAAGTAAAGTAGAGAATTTACAAATGACAATAAGGTACGAAATAAACCCGCCACGAGTAATCCAGGACCGGGTTCTGTCGCATAAGGAGGCCAGCAAGTCCCTCAACAAGGTCGAAAAAAGAATAATCGAGATAAGCAAGATCTGCGACGGGATTCACCTTACTGATTCTGTCTTGGGCGTGCCAAGAATTTCCCCGATAACAACTGGCGCAATTATAAGAAATGACGGCCTCAAGCTTGACATCACCGCAAGTATTCGCGTACGAGACAGAAACATCACTGCCATGACCCAGTCTGTGTATGATGCAGTTCTTTTGGGGCTGGACGGGATTTTGATACTAAAGGGCGATGAGCCACCAAAGGGGCCAAAGGACTCTAAACTAGTGCCAAGCGAAGTCGTAAGACACTTCAAGGAACTGGGATTTGATAAAAACTTGGACTTTTTCCTATCAATACCTACAAATCCAGACTTTGAAAAAATCCAAAAAAAGATTGATGCGGAACCAAAAGGCTTTGTGACGCAGGTTGTCCAGTCGCCTGATCAAGTCTTCAGGCTGGTGGACAAGCTAAAGCCTCAGGGGTTCAAGGTAATTCCGTGCGTGATGATTCCATCTGAGAATAATTTAAAATCTGCAAAAATGGTTGGGATTGACTTTGCAAAATACGAGGAAAACACGCTTGACTTTATCTCTGAAATATACAAATCAACAAAAGAGGTTCTACTTACGTCGCCAAACGATTTTCAGGCAGCAGTGACAATTCTTTCCAAGCTTAAAGGAATAAAAAGAAAATAAGTTGATGTGACTTAATGCAAAAAAAGAGCTTTCTTGATGCTATGCAAGAAAAAATTTTGCTATTTGATGGAGCGATGGGAACTGAGATTCAAAAATTTGATCCAAAACCAGAGGATTTTCCTGACGGAAAAGACGGTTTCAACGATGGCCTTATTCTAACACATCCTGAATGGATAAAAAAAATTCATCGCAGCTATCTTGAGGCAGGTGCTGACTGCATAGAGACAAACTCGTTTGGCTCAAACAAGCTAAAGCTTGATGAATATGGGTATGGGGACAAGACAGTTGAGATGAACAGGAAAATCGCCGAGCTTGCAGTGCAGACAACATCAGAGTTTTCAGGCAAGCCGAGATATGTCATAGGTAGCATGGGCCCTACTGGATTTCTTCCAAGCTCAAATGATCCAGACTTGGGACAAAAACCACTCTCAGAAATAAAAACCGCATACGGTCTTCAGGCAGAAGGCCTCATCTTGGGTGGCGTTGATGCATTGCTGATCGAAACAAGTCAGGATATACTTGAAGTCAAGCTTGCGATCGAGGGGGCACACGAGGCGATGAAAAAGCTGAACAGAACAGTACCGCTGATAGCAAACGTAACACTTGACCAGTACGGAAAGATGCTTCTTGGCACAAACGTCCAAGCAGCATACACGACCGTATCCGAGATGGGAATAGACGTCTTTGGCCTGAACTGCTCTACAGGACCAATAGAAATGACATCAAGCGTTCGCTGGCTAAACGAGCAAGACGCGCTTAATCTTCTTGTAGTGCCAAACGCCGGCATGCCTGAAAACGAGGGAGGCCATGCAGTATACAAGATGAGTCCGGAAAAGATGGCAGAGGCGCTAGCGGACTTTGTTGCCAAATACCACAAGGTGCGAATCATTGGCGGTTGTTGTGGAACAAATCCTGCACACATTTCCGCACTAAGGAAAGTAATTGACGAAAAAGAATCAAAATGACTCGCCTGATCAAGCCATGGCGAACATTAATTTTTTCAATTAAAAAATGAAATCTATGACACAGATGTATCATTATTTCCTATAAACTGGATAAATTTACAAATTGCAGATAACTCATGATAAATACGTTAAATGCGTATTATCTACTGAGGTAGTGGTTTGTCAACTGCATACGTGTTGATTAATTGTGATCTTGGTGCAGAAGAACGTGTAATATCTGCACTAAAATCGATAAACCGAATACGTGAAATCCAGGGAGTCTTTGGCGCGTATGACATCTTGGCAAAAGTTGACGCGCCGTCTCATGAACTAATACGGGACATAATTACGTCAAAAATTCGAAAAATAGACAGAATACGCTCGACTTTAACCCTGATGGGAATCGATGGGCAAGAGTGAGATGTCAGGGCTCATCCAATACCCAGATTATGATAAAAAATGCAAAAAGCTATGCGAGGAAAAAGAAATTAGATTTGCCGGAATAATTGACGAGGATGGCAAGATGGTGGCAGGAGGATTCAAGAAAAACCTCATCCCACTTGAAAAAGATGAACATAGGCTAGAAGAATTTATGAAGTTTGTATCACAATTCTCACTTTTGAAATCGTTTGATGAAACTTTGGGCCCTACAAGCTATCTTGCAGCAAGAAGGGAAAAAGTAATCCTGATAAGCTTCCCGTTTCCGCTCACAAAAATAACTCTGTTAGTTTCTGCAAATCCTGGAATAGATATTGAGGGATTGGCAGGTCATATTGTAGACATATTTGATAGTGACGAAGCAAGATTTGCCGAGCGGTGATGATATGACACTGATGCAAAAATCAAACGAGTCGTGGCTCTTTGAACAAAAATGCCAGGCACTCTTGGAATTTGATGAAATCAGATTTGCCGGAATAATAAACCAGATGGGCAAGCTAGTCGCAGGCGGATACAAAAAAGGCGAGACGCCACTTGAGGATGCCGCAGAACAGCAAAAAATGTACATGGAGCTAGTCTTGAGGGTTTCGATGAGAAAAGAGTTTGATTATAGCCTTGGACCAGTCAAGTATTCTGCCTCGCGTAGAGAAAAAGCAGTCATGATGAGCTTCCCACTCGGCGCCAACGTGTTGCTTGTCTCAACAATTCCAGATTTAGATCTGGATAAAACCGCTAAAAAAATAATGAAGCATGTGGGATTGAGCTAGCCCTATTCCAAATGTCCTAAATACACTAACTATACGGTCAATATTAGAAAAACCAGTATATATTTAGAAAAAGCAACAAAACTGAATGCAATTGAAAATCCCAAGGGTAAGCTCGTCACTAAAGGCAGTCGAGCTAAAACAAGTCCCACCACCACTAATAATTGGAGAAAGGCTGAACACGCAAGGATCGAAAAAGGCAAAGCAGCTAGTGCTTTCTGATGACTTTGACGGCCTAATTGATCTGGCAAGAAACCAAGTAGAAGACGGCGCACACTGTCTTGATGTTTGTGTCGCAACAACCGAAAGAGCAGACGAACTGGAGTTTATGATAAGACTAGTCAAGCGGCTCTCCCTTGAGATAGACGCGCCACTCGTGATAGACTCGACTGATCCAAATGTCATAGAAACTGCAATCCACCAGATCCCAGGAAAGCCAATCATCAACTCGATAAATCTCGAGGGAGACGGCAGCAGATTTCACAAGCTTGCCCCACTGATGGCAAAGTACGGCCTTCCGGCAGTTGCATTGTGCATTGGACCAAAAGGCATGGCAAAAACTCCAGAGGAAAAAGTAGAAACTGCCGAACTATTGCTTGAGACTGGAAAAAAATACGGCTTGACGGAAGACCAGTTCATCTTTGATGTCTTGACATTTACTCTGGCAACCGGTGAGGCAGAATTTCTAGATGCTGGGAAAAACACGCTGGAGGGAATAAAGCTAGTCAAGCAAAAATTCCCAAACGCGTTTACCGTTTTGGGCTTGAGCAACATCAGCTTCGGGCTTGCACCTTCTGCACGCAAAATTCTCAACTCTGTGTTTTTGTATCATGCAGTAAAGGCGGGCCTTGATTCTGCGATAGTAAATGCAAAGGAGATAATTCCATATTCTGAGATAGATGAAAAAGAACGTACCCTAGTCGAAGACCTGGTATTCAACAGGCACGCAAACGCACTTGCAGACGTAATCACTCATTTTGAAAAAATTGGAACAAGGACAAGCTCGGAAAAAAAGACTGAAGTGGATCCGAGCTGGCCTGCAGGAAAACGGGCCAACTTTAGGATAGTGAACAGGCTAAAGGATGGGATTGAAAGCGACGTCAGGGAGGCAATTACAGAAAAAATCCCACAAGCAAAAAACATCGTCGGCCTGCCACCAAGTGTTACACACCAAGCCGCAATTCAGACACTAAACGACGATCTTCTTCCCGCAATGAAGGAGGTTGGCGACAAGTTTGGCGCAGGAGAATTGATCCTGCCGTTCGTGCTAAAATCTGCAGAATGCATGAAGGCTGCGGTATCTGAGCTTGAAAAATATCTTCTAAAGGAGAAAGGATCAAGCAAAGGAAAGCTTGTACTTGGTACTGTTTACGGCGACGTGCATGACATTGGAAAGAATCTGGTCAAAACTATTTTTGAAAACAACGGATACACGGTATATGATCTTGGCAAGCAGGTTCCACTGCAAAAGTTTGTTGAAAAAATCGATGAGGTAAAACCAGATGCGATAGGGCTCTCAGCACTTTTAGTATCTACATCAAAACAGATGCAGCATTTTGTGGAACATGCAAGGCAAAACAACCTTGCCATTCCGGTCTTGTGCGGCGGCGCTGCAATTAACTCAAACTACATCAATCGAATAGCAAAGGACGGAGGAATCTATCCTCATGGTGTATTCTACTGCAAGACAATGTTTGAGGGACTAAAGACAATGGAGAAGCTTGTTTCTCCTGAGAAAAATCAGTTTGTAAAGGAATGGGAATCAAAGATGGAAAAATGGAAGGAAACCAAGGTCGAAAAGCAGCAAGGCGAACTCCCGCACTCTGGAATAAAACCAGTCACACCTCCAATTGCACCGGTGCTCAACACGGCAGTGCGGCTAGAGCCAGAAGACATTGATCTGGAACAAGTCTGGAGACATCTTAGCAAAAAATCGCTATTTGTCCTGTCTTGGGGACTGCGCGGAATGAAGGATTCGGAGGCAGAGGGCGAAAAACTCCTAAAGGAATGGAAGAAAAAAGTGCTAGATGAAAAACTCTTTGAGCCTAGGGCAGTCTATGGGTATTTCTCATGCCGCAACAAGGACGGCAAACTAACAGTTGACAACCCAAACGGGGAAAATGTCGTCTTTGACTTTCCAAGATCGTCGCAAAGCAAGCATCTCTGTCTTACTGATTATTTCGGGGAAAATGATGTAGTCGCATTCCAGTCAGTTACAGTTGGAAACAAAACCCAAGAGATAATCGACAAGTGGAACAAGCAAGACAAATACACCGACGCGTACTATCTGCACGGCCTTGCAGTTGAAACCGCAGAAGCGCTAGCAGAGCTTGTAAATCTTAGAATCAAAAAGGAGCTGAAACTGGATGGAAAAAGAGGGCTGAGGTATTCATGGGGATATCCAAGCTGCCCTGACGTATCGCAACACCACCTGGTATGGAAATTGTTAGAGCCGGAAAAATCCGGAATGACACTCACTGAAGCAGGGCAAATCATACCGGAGCAATCTACTGCTGCAATTATAATTCATCATCCACAAGCTGAATACTTTGTACTCTAGTTCACCCAGAACAATGGTTCACAAGTTTAATTAGCAGAATCGTGGTATTCATACTATGTCAAAGGCCAAACAGATTCCGGAGGACGATCTTACGCCAGAAGAAATAGCCGACATCAAGGCTGCCAGAAAAAGTAAGAATTGGAAAACGTACACAAACTATGAGGATTTGATAAGGGATCTACATGCCGCAGCAAAACTGGAAGATTAAAAGAGAATCGAAATTCGAAAAACAATACAAAATGATTGGCCGAACTCGCCAGATGAAAGTTGATAACGCTATAGCAGAACTTGCAATGTCCAGTAATCCTGCTGAACTAGGTGTTTACAAACCATCGATGAGGACATTTTCTTATGAACTTGGAAGAGGCGACAGAATAATTTTTGATATGAATTATGCGGATCATACAATTATGTTGTTACGAGTGTGCGATCATAAATCGGCCTATGGCATGGATTAATTTTCAGCTAATCTCTGGTCAGATGAAAGCGCTTGATCAGTCTTATTTAGAAAAATAACATTAGGGCTCGACTGGTTCGCCTAGATTGGTATGGCGAGCGTCTGAAAAACGCTAATCCGTTCACCTCGGATGCATGGGTTCAAATCCCATACCAGTCGGGTTCACTCTTACATGTGACGCAGGACTAAAAAAGATGTTGCCTATGAAAATTTGCTTTAACATAAATTATTACCCAAAATAAATCAAATTCTGATGCATCAAAAAATAGGAACAAACAATCTGATTCGCGGCGTTACGTTCTTTCAGCACGCTGGGGTTTCAATTGTCTATGTCTTTATGCCTATTTTGGCGCAAAACCTCACCACGTCAATATTTGAAGTCGGGCTTACAATAGCGTCGTTTTTTCTTGCACAAATCCTCTCCAGTTTGTATTTTGGAAGGATCTCTGATGTAAGCGGAAAAAGACTAATCTTTATCAAAATCGGATTCATCGGATGTGCGCTGACATTTGGGCTGCACTATCTGGCAGACAATTCATTTTATCTGCTTTTAGCGCGTCTTGGCGCGGGAGTGACAAGCGGAATGATGGTTCCAGCACTACTTGCGTACACCTACGAATCGGGCAAGGACAAATCCAAGGTTGCGTCGATGATATCGTTCCATGCGCTTGGCTGGCTTGCAGGTATAGTGGCAGCAGGAATTGCAAATAATGAAAAGACGATTTTTCTGATCAGCGCTGGATTGTTTTTGGCAGGCCTTGCATTTTCTGCACGACTTCCTAGTTATTCAATACCAAAAGAGACGGAATCAGGTGCGACAAGAAAAGTCATTGCAAAAAACAAGTACCTGTTTTTGTCGCTTTTGCTCCGGCATATTGGTGCTACGGCAGTATGGACCATTCTGCCGCTTGTCCTGACTGAGGCACTTGGCGCAAAGCTCTACGAGGTCTCGATAGTATACGTGGCAAACACAGCGTCTGCGTTTATTCTGATGAACCTGATGGGAAACAAAATCACTACAAAAAACATTACCAATTTCAAAATCGGAATAGGCCTCACCGTGTTTGTGTTTGTCGGAATGGCACTCATGACAAGCTGGTGGATGGCAATCCCATACATGGCACTAGTTGGGGTAACTTGGGCATTTTTGTACATTGGGGGAAGCATTCACCTGATGGAAAATAACCCAAAGTCGACATCCACTGGGATATTCAATTCTACCATATCGATTGCAAACGTAATCGGCCCTGTGATTGCAGGAACAATCGCGCTTTACTATGGACACGTTTCCGTGATGTATTTTGCAGTTGGAATATGTGTCGTTGCGTTCTTGGTGTCATTGAAAATACGCAAATAATGGTAAAATTGTTAAATTCTTGTTTGTCGTCATGATGTTATGGGAAAAAAGTTTTCTTGTGGGGATGTGATGCATGGTTGCAGCTGGTCAGCAACTGCAAAAGATGAGCAAGAGTTATTCAAAAAAATAGCAGAGCACGCAAAAAACACTCACAACATTACATCAATTCCAGACGATGTCATTCAAAAGGTAAAGTCAAAGATACAGAACGCGTAGATCTTACCTTAGGCCCATGATGTTGAATTAAACTGGGGGTAGATTCCTTTCCCTGAGTATTTCGTTTAACAGGCCTAGATCGTAAATGTCTGTGAGATCTGGGGATGTCTCTCCCAAAAATCCAATTTCAAATGCGTCATTGGCGGATTTGACAAGTGACCCTTTGATAGGATCGTATGTTATGGTGAGTCTGGAAAACGCATCAGCTAGTTCATCCTCAGGTATTTTTTGTCCTTGAAGCTTTTCCAGCTCCGTGTTGAATGCCTTGAGGGCTTCTTCCGTGTGTTCGTTTATCCAAACTGTCTCATCGACGTGTGCATTGATCAATTTTTTTACGACATCGGGATGATTTTTGAGAAATTCCGTGTTTACTATCATGTGCGCCGTTACAAACTTTCCGTCAGGCCACAAATCCTGTTCGTCAAGAAAGATTCGGCAGTTTGCTTCCTTGACAAGTTTTGCTCCCCATGGTTCTGGTACCCATGCGCCGTCGATATCTTTTTTTAGCATAAGGGTCACAATGTCAGCATTCTTTGCTGGGAGTACTTCGACAGTGCCTCCATTTTCTTTAGTATTATGTCCATGAGACATCAAGTAGGCCCTCAGGGCTACATCTTGTGTGTTGCCAAGCTGTGGGCTAGCAAATTTTTTGCCAGCCAAGTCCTCAACTGAATTTATGCCAGCATCATTTCGAACCACAAAAACTGCTCCGCCGCTCGCAGCACCAGAAACTATGCGTAGCGCTTGACCTTCTGACTTGATGTATCCATTGATTGCGGGATTGGGACCGATATATGTGACATCAACCCTATTTGCAAATAACGACTCTATTGCAGACGGCCCTGCATTGAATATCTGTGTCTCGATTTTGACATCCCCTAGCGCCTTTTGGTAATCTCCATTGCCAAGTCCTATGACTGCCTGAGCATGGCTGATGTTTGGAAAGTATCCGACTCTAATGGTGTCTATGGTATCGGCAGTGCCTGTCGGAAATAGTTGAATGCCGGCATTTGCCAAAGACGAAATCACTATAGCTGCAATAATGGCTGCAGCGATTCCAAATTTTACTTTAGGAGTCATTTGGAAACGATTCCATCCAAACGTGTATTTTCTACGTGTTTGAAATTAAATTGGTTGCTGTCATCCATTGTTTTGGTTCAGCCCCCACTTGGCTCTTACTTTTTCTTCCAATTTCAGAAATATGAATCGATCTGACAATAACCCAATTACAAAAATAGTTATCATTGCAGTTATAACTTGGGCCATTATCTGCAATTCCCTGCCTACTGATAATATGAAACCGAGGCCGACCATGGCCGTTATCAGCATTTCAGCTCCAATCAACGCATGCCATGCAAATGACCAGGACTGCCTCATGCCAATGATTAGTGAAGGAGTCGCAGCTGGAATCATCAGATTTTTGAACAAGGAAATTCCACCTGCGCCCATATTTCGTCCCGCCTCGATGTAAATCGTGGGGACGTTACGTATTCCGCTGTATGTTGATGACATGACGGAAAAAATTGAGCTCATTATGACTACGAAGAGAATTCCGTAATCATCAAACCCAATCAGTAAGATTGCAAACGGTATCCATGCTATACTAGGGAATGTTTGAAAGCCTACCGCAAACGAACTCATGGTTTTTCCAAAGCCTTTGAATCTAACCATTACCAAGCCGACTGCTGTCCCTACTGCCATTGAAATTGAAAATCCGACTAGCAGTCGCAGTAACGTCATTCCAATGCCAGATATTAGAGATAGGTCTTCAACTAGGCCAAGTGCTGTTGTCGCCACTATCATGGGCGACGGGAGAGATACCTTTGGCCATATGCCAAGAACATACACCAGCTGCCATATTCCAACAAACGCTGCCAGAAATAGCACTATGTTGGCAATGTCATCCAAGTCAAGCTTGACACGCTTCAATTTATGGGAATCTGGTGCGACTTGGCCTTGCGTGCTAAAATCCGCGCTCATGTTTTCTCAACCGGTTTTGACTTTACTTCTGGTCGTAGATCTGCCAAAATATCTTGCTGATATTTCATCAGGCTCTCGTCTTCTACAAGACGGGGTCTTCTGTGATCTATTGTTATAATTTTTTTAATTGTCGACGGTCTGTGGGTAAATACTGCAACTTTGTTGCCAAGCACAGTTGACTCTGTAATGTTATGCGTGACAAAAACTATGGTCTTTTTTGTTTTCTGCCAAATCATCTGCATTTCTACTAGAAGCAGGTCTCGGGTCTGCGGATCCAGCGCAGCAAACGGCTCGTCCATTAGCAACACTGCCGGATCCATCACCAGCGCCCTAGCTATCGCTACACGTTGCTTCATTCCAGTTGAAAGTTGATACGTATACGAGTTTGCAAATTTTGTAAGCTGCATCATGTCTAGATAACGGTTTGAAATTTCCATCCTTTCTGATTCTGGAATTCCGGCAATCTTTAGCCCAAATTCTACATTGTCACGGACTTTGAGCCAAGGAAATAGCGCCCCCTCCTGGAAGACCAAAATTCTGTCTGGACCAGTATAGCTTATAGGCCTGTTGTCTAGCAGTATCTGTCCTTCATCTGGCTTTTCCAACCCCGCCACAATTCTCAAAAATGTGGATTTGCCACATCCTGATGGGCCGACTAGGCAGACAAAGTCGCCATCCTCCACGGTCAAGTCGATTCCACCGATCGCCGTTAGCTGCCGGCCGTCATGCTCGAAATGTTTTACAATGTTTTTTGCCTCTAGTTTTGCCATTGTGAAACCCCCATCATACCAACTAGAGCATAAATTTTCATAAAACAGCGTTATGAAACTTTGGTTAAATAGTGTTCGAATTTTAGCTGAAGCTAGTTGGAAATTTCTGCCGTGGTATTTTTTCTAAAATTTTAGAACAAAAATTCTGCACCGCAAAATTTGGTAACCAAACTAGATCAACACAAAAGATAAATGCAAATTGTTTTGATGCAAAAGCTCTAATGAAACAAAAGGCAGTGCTTGCTTTTTCTGGCGGACTTGATACCTCAGTTGTGGTAAAATATCTGCAGGAAAAAC
>Ga0247727_10016564_pt1 | contig 11876 bp, 10 predicted proteins | sample WisWelCaveWW1625_FD_202498 | JGI IMG/M metagenome (GOLD analysis project Ga0247727, IMG submission 202498) | Biofilm microbial communities from Wishing Well Cave, Virginia, United States - WW16-25 | ecosystem: Environmental > Aquatic > Deep subsurface > Groundwater > Cave microbial mat | place...
TGTGAATCGGATGGCGGCGGTTGCATTGGTGGAGGTTGCATACTCGGTGCAGATTCAGTGGAACATCGTCGAGCAACAACTGCCCGCAAAGGGCAGGAAGTTCGCGCCAAGAAGGAGCGCGGCCATCAACAGCGCGCCGAGCGCACGCGCACCGAAGCCTTGCGTGAGGTGCGCCGCAAGCCATGCGGCGGGCACGACGCTCCAGGCTGCGGCTGCGGCGACATACTCTCCTCGCGTGAACCAGTGCGCGCCCGTGAGCGCCACGGCCGCGTGGCCCACGAGCGCAGGCGCGAGCGCGCAAAGCCAGAAGGCGAGCCACTGGCGTTGGTTGAATGAGCGGAGGGGGATGGATGGGGTTGAGTTCATCGGGGTCTCGGATTGGTGGTGAACATGGTTGATGGCGGCAAAAGTTGCGAGCGCTTTGCACCGGAGTTTTCAGTCAGTTTTGCCGTCACCTTTGTCGCGAGTTCGTGGGCGCAGCGTTCAAGTTCGTCGCGCATGGGCTGGCCGCTGTCCGCGCTCCACTCGCGCAGGCGAAGGCGGCCGGGGCTCCGGTAGTGGACGACGAACCAATCGAGGGGAACTCCATCCGAGGCGCGCTTGAAACGCGCCTGCGCCGAGGCGGCCAGCGTGAGGCGCGGACTCCACGAGGACTCATTCACGAGATGCAGGCTGAGCACTTCGAGTTCGAGCAGCACCTCGGGGCGATCAGCCCCCGGATCCTTAGCCTTCGCATTCTGCACGAAGCTGAACGAGGTGCGGGCGTCGTGTTGCGTGCGGGCAAGTTCCTCCGCGATGCGGGTTTGGAGTCCTTCTGCGAGCCGTGTCCGGACGATGGATGCCTCCGCGAGTTCGACGTCCGCGCTCGAGTTCGACCGTGCGACACCCGACGCCGCACCGACGGTCATTCCCACAACAGCTCCCGTGGCCGGAACAGCCAGAAGCATCAGCATGATCGGATGGCTGGCCGCGGCGCTTACGGCGATCCCTTCCGCCGACTCGCGAGTCCAACCTGGAATGTATTCGATGGCCTCTCCTCGAACCTTCTCACCAGTCGTTCGCCGGTCGAATCCCACGACGTGCGGATAGGCCGACGGGACGACGGCAATCCTGCCCGTGATGGCTGGATTCAACGGAGCCGGGCCGGTGTTCAACTGGCTTGCCCGAGGCGCGGAGCAACCGGAGGCGGCGATGGCAACGAGGGCGACAAAGTGCGCGAGCAGGGCGGACGTGGTTTTCATGCCGCCGCTTGTAACTCAACTTGCCGCGCGGGCGTGAATTGCTAATCTGGATGCGCCATCGAGAAAACCGCCATGCTCAACATCCACCACCTCGAGCTCTTCTACTACGTCGCGCGGCACAAGGGCATCAGCGAGGCGGCGCGTCGCATGCCCTACGGCATCCAGCAGCCGGCCATCAGCGGGCAGCTCATCCAGCTCGAGGAGCATCTCGGCGTGACGCTGTTCCAGCGGCGGCCGTTCGAGCTGACCGACGCGGGGCAGCGGCTCTTCGCTTACATCGAGCCGTTCTTCGCGAACCTCGACACCATCGAGGTCGAGCTGCAAGGCGGCGCGGTGCATCAGATTCGCATCGGCGCAGCGGCGATGGTCTTGCGCGACCATCTGCCGCTCTTCATCCGCAACGTGCGGCGCAAGTTCCCGAATCTCCGGCTCGCGTTGCGGGAGGGTTACCAGCCTGACCTCGAGGAATGGCTCGCGAGGAACGAGATTGACCTTGCGGTGACGCTGCTGAGCGGGCGCTCCTTCCCCGGTGTGAGCTCGGTGAACCTGCTCAAGCTCCCGCTCGTGCTGCTCGTCGAGAAGGCCAGCCGCATCAAGGCCGCGGACAACCTCTGGTCGCGCGACAAGATCGCCGAACCGCTCGTGGCGCTGCCCGCGAGCGAGGCCATCTGCAAGAATTTTCAGGCCGAACTGGGCCGTCGGAAGATTGACTGGTTCACCAGCGTCGAGGTCAGCTCGATCGAACTGGTCGAGACCTATGTGGCGAACGGCTTTGGCATCGGCCTCTCGGTCGCGGTGCCGGGTCAGAAGCTCTCGTCTGGCGTGCGCGCGCTGCCGCTGGATGGCTTCGAGCCGGTGCAACTCGGCGCGCTGTGGCGCGGCAAGCTGCTGCCCGTTTACAAGGAGTTCGTGGACGAAATGCAGCGGCGGGTGAAGGAGTTTGCGGGCTAGCCGCGGGCCTTTCCGGCGTGACTTTCCGCACATCGCGGCGCAGATTCCCCGCGCTGTTTGAGCATGAAGAAGACGAATTCCAGCCACGCGCCGGTGTCGCGCAGCGGACGCTTCGCCGGAGGGCCGGGGGCGGATGTCGCGGCGTTTTCCCAGTCTGTCTCCTTCGACTGGCGGCTGTGGGAACAGGACATCATCGGCTCGATTGCCCACGCCGAGATGCTCTCGCGCATCGGCGTGCTCACGAAGACCGAGTTCAAGGCCATCCGCCGGGGCTTGGAGCAGATCGCGACCGAGATTCAGGAGGGGAAGTTCAAGTGGAAGCCCGAACTCGAAGACGTCCACATGAACATCGAGGCGGAGCTCACGCGGCGCGTGCCCGCCGGCGCGAAGCTCCACACGGGCCGCTCGCGCAATGACCAGGTCGCGCTCGACATGCGGCTCTGGCTGCGAGACGAGATCGGCGACTGGGTCGCGGATGAGATTCCCAGTCTGCAACGCTCGCTCGTGGACCTCGCCGCGCGGAACGCCGACGTGGTCATCCCCGGTTACACGCATCTCCAGCGCGCGCAGCCGGTCTTTTTCGCGCACCATTTGCTGGCCTACGTTGAAATGCTGGAACGCGACAGCGACCGGCTTTCGGGATGCTACGGCCGCCTCAACGTCTGCCCGCTGGGCAGCGGAGCCCTCGCCGGCTCTACCTTGCGGCTGGATCGCGAGTCCGTCGCAGAACGGCTCGGCTTCGAGGATATCAACGGGCGCGTGGCAGTGTCGCAGAACTCGATGGACGCCGTGAGCGACCGCGACTTTGTGGTCGAGTTTTGCTCTGTTGCGGCGTTGATCGCAGTCCACCTGAGCCGGCTGGCCGAAGACGTGATTCTCTGGGCCACGAGCGAGTTCGGCTTCATCAAGATCGCCGATGCCTACACGACCGGCTCATCGCTGATGCCGCAGAAGCGCAATCCCGACGTGGCCGAGCTGGTGCGCGGCAAGTCGGGGCGTGTCATCGGCAACCTCGTCGCGGTGCTCACGCTGCTCAAGGGCCTGCCGATGACTTACAACCGCGACCTGCAGGAGGACAAGGAGCGGCTGTTCGACACGGCGGACACAGTCCGCGGTTGCGTGCGGCTGATGGCTGCGATGCTCCGCCACACGACGGTGAACGCGGTCGCCTGCGCGAGGGCCGCGGCCGACCCCGTGTTGCTCGCCACGGACCTGGCGGATTATCTCGTGCGCAAGGGCGTGCCGTTCCGCAAGGCGCACCACGCGGTGGGCGCGGTGGTCGCGCTCGCGGAGAAGTCGGGGATGGCATTCAATCAGGTCTCGATCGAACAACTTCAGTCGGTGGATGCCCGTTTCGGCGCGGATGTCCTCGACGTGTTTGACCTGACGAAAGCGCTCGCGGCGCGCGAACTCACCGGCGCGCCGGGACCCCGCGAGGTTCGCCGCCAGTTGGCGCGATGGAAGCGGTTGTTGTCCAAGTAGCGGTCCACGTCGCATGGAGCATCTCCGACCCGAACTGCTCACGGGAATCCTGAGGGGCGTCTCGCGCTCGTTCTACTGGACGATGCGTGTTCTGCCGCTGGACATCCGCCCGCAGATCAGCCTCGCCTACTTGCTCGCCCGCACGACTGACACCATCGCGGACACGGGCCTCGTGCCGGTGGATGAGCGGCTCGGCGCGTTGCAGGCACTGCGGGCGCGCATCCTCGGCGAAACCTCTGCGCCGCTCGACTTCGGGGCGCTCGTGTCGAACCAAGGCAGCCCGGCCGAGCGCGTCCTGCTGGAGTGCGTCGAGGACGCGCTCTCGATCCTCCCGAAGTTCAGCTACTCCGACCAGCAGCGCATCCGCGAGGTGCTCGACATCATCACGAGCGGCCAGTCGCTCGACCTGCAGCGATTCGGCGGCGCGTGTGAGAAGCGCATCGTCGCGCTACAAACGGACGCGGAGCTCGACGACTACACGTTCCGCGTGGCCGGGTGCGTCGGTGAATTCTGGACGCGCCTCTGCCGCGCGCACCTGTTCCCGAATGTCCCGGTCAACGAGGCGGAACTGCTCGCGAATGGCGTGCGATTCGGCAAGGGGTTGCAGCTCGTGAACATCCTCCGCGACCTGCCGCGAGACTTGCGCGAAGGGCGCTGCTACATCCCGGCCAATCGTCTCGCTGAGGCAGGGCTCGCGCCCGCTGACTTGCTCGATCCGGCGAACGAGCCGCGGTTTCACGCGCTGTATCACTCGCACCTCGACGTGGCCGAGGCGCATCTTGTCGCGGGATGGAACTACACCAACTCGCTGCCCCGCTTGTGCGCGCGGGTGCGGCTCGCGTGCGCGTGGCCGGTGTTGATCGGGCTGCGCACGCTCCGGCTGTGTCGCACCGCGAACATCCTCGACCCGGGCCGGCGCGTAAAAATCAGCCGCGGGGAAATGCGCGGCCTCGTTGCACGCTCGGTGCTTCTGTATCCGTGGCCCTCGGCGTGGCGACGGCTCGGCGTCGCGTGAGGAAGTGCGGACGCTGGCGCGCATTCGGACCTTATGAAGTTCATTAACCGGTTTGCTACCGGGCACTCCGCCGGATTCGCGCTTTGCAGGGGGCTCCGGCTCGGCTATCACGCCGTTACAACCCGCACGGGCATCCCATGGACCTGACAGCAACAAATACCCCAGTGACCCGACGCCGCTTCGGCGAGACGATGCGCCGCGACGTCTGGTGGGGGCAATCCGTCCTCGTGGTGCTCGGGTTCGGCGCGTTCATCGTGTATTCCACGTGGTCTGCGTTTCAAGGGAACCACTACTGGCTCGCGCAGGGCGGCGCGAATTATCTCTCTCCCTTCTACTCGCCTGAAATCTTCGGCGACTCGCCGCACTCAGTGCTTGGTCCGAAGCCCGGCTGGTGGCCTGGCTGGCTGCCGTTCTCGCCGGCGCTGCTCATCCTGTGGGCGCCGGGCGGGTTTCGCTTCACATGCTATTACTACCGAGGCGCCTACTACAAGGCCTTCTGGGCGGACCCGCCTTCATGCGCCGTCGGCGAGCCGCGCAACGTCTATCTCGGCGAGAATTCGCTGCCGCTCATCATGCAGAACATCCACCGCTACTTTTTCTACGTGGCGGTCGTGTTCATCTTCCTGCTCGCGCACGACGCGTGGAAGGCGATGTGGTTCACGAACGCGGCGGGCGGAACGTCCTTCGGAATCGGCGTCGGGACGCTCGTGCTTTGCGTGAACGTGTGGTTGCTCGGGAGCTACACGTTCGGCTGCCACTCGATGCGACACCTCATCGGCGGCGGCATTGATGAAGTCTCGAAAGCCGGCGCGTGCCATCGCGCTTACAACTGCGTGAGCTGCCTGAACAAGCGCCACATGATGTGGGCGTGGCTGAGCCTGTTCTGGGTCGGCTTCAGCGATGTGTATGTGCGGCTGTGCTCGATGGGAGTTTGGAAGGATGTGCGGTTGTTTTGAGCAGGACGCGGAACGCAGCGAGCGACGAATGACGCAATGACCAATGACCAATGACGCAATGACCAATGGTCGGATGGCGAATCGCACAATGCGAACTTCGCACGTTGCGGCCTTGGACTTTGGACTTTGGACCTTGGACTTCAGCCGTTCATTGGTCATTGGTCATTGGTCATTGGTCATTTCCCTCCATGCCTGACTACCAAACCCACTCCCACGACGTCCTCATCATCGGCGCCGGCGGCGCGGGCTTGCGCGCGGCCATCGAGGCCTCGGCGGCGGGCGTGTCGGTCGGGCTGGTCTGCAAGTCGCTCCTCGGCAAGGCGCACACCGTCATGGCCGAGGGCGGCATCGCCGCGGCGCTGGGTAATGTGGACGACCGCGACAACTGGAAGGTCCACTTCGCCGACACGATGCGCGGCGGCCAATACGTCAACCACTGCCGCATGGCCGAGCTGCATGCGAAAGAGGCGCCCGACCGCGTGCGCGAACTCGAGACGTGGGGTGCAGTCTTCGACCGCACGAAGGAAGGCGGCATCCTCCAGCGCAACTTCGGCGGGCACCGTTACCCGCGGCTCGCGCACGTCGGCGACCGCACGGGGCTCGAGATGATCCGGACGTTGCAGGACCACGGCGTGCATCAGGGCATTGACGTCCACATGGAAGTCACCGTGCTCACGCTGCTCACGAATGCCGGGCGCGTCGTGGGCGCGTTCGGCTACGACCGCGAGCGCGGGCGCTTCCGGCTCTTCAACGCGAAGGCCATCGTGCTCGCGACCGGTGGCATCGGCCGCGCGTTCAAGATCACGAGCAACTCGTGGGAATACACCGGCGACGGACAGGCGCTCGCGTATCACGCGGGCGCGGAGTTGAAGGACATGGAGTTCGTGCAGTTCCACCCGACGGGCATGGTGTGGCCGCCGAGCGTGCAGGGGATTCTCGTGACTGAGGGCGTGCGCGGCGAAGGCGGCGTGCTGCGGAACAAGGACGGCGTGCGTTTCATGTTCGGCGACATTCCCGACAACTACAAATCGCAGACCGCGGACAACGAGGAAGAGGGCTGGCGCTATTGCCAGGGCGACAAGACCGCGCGTCGCCCGCCCGAACTGCTCACGCGCGACCACGTGGCACGCTGCATCATGCGCGAAGTGCGCGCGGGACGAGGCAGCCCGCACGGCGGCGTGTTTCTCGACATCTCGTGGATCAAGGAGAAGCTCCCGAACGCCACCGAGCATATCCGCCGCAAGCTGCCGAGCATGTATCACCAGTTCAAGCAGCTTGCGGACATTGACATCACGAAGGAGCCGATGGAGGTCGGCCCGACCACGCACTACATCATGGGCGGCGTGGGCGTGGACCCGGACTCGCAGATGACCACGGTGCCCGGGCTGTTCGCCGCGGGCGAAGTGGCCGCGGGACTTCACGGCGCGAACCGGCTCGGCGGCAATTCACTCTCCGACCTGGTCGTGTTTGGAAAGCGCGCCGGTGAGTTCGCCGCGAAGTTCGCGAAGGACAACGGCCCGGGCACGGTGAACACGGCGCAAGTCGAGGCCGCCGCGCGCGCCTCACTCGAACCCTTCGAGCGCGGCGCGGGCGCGGAGAATCCATTCACCGTCCAGCACGACTTGCAGGAGATGATGCAGGACCTCGTGGGCATCGTGCGGCGCGAGGACGAGATGGTCCGCGCCCTCGACGGCCTGAAGAAGCTGGGCGCGCGCGCGGCGAAGACGGGCATTCCCGGCAACCGCGAATACAACCCCGGCTGGCACACCGCGCTCGACCTGCACAATCTACTCACCGTCTCCGAAGCCATCACGCTTTCGGCAATCGAGCGAAAGGAAAGCCGTGGCGCGCAGTTCCGCGACGACTTCCCGGAGAAGTCCGCGGAGTTCGGCAAGGTGAACGTCGTCGTGAAGAAAGCCGCCGATGGCTCGATGAACGTCCGCCAGGTGCCGGTCGCGCCGTTGACGGAAGATTTGAAGAAGGTCATCGAGGAACAGAAGTGAAACTGAGGTTACAAAGGTTGAATCGTTGCATGAGTTACATGGGGTTGAACTCCCGCCCATGCAACTCTTGTAACCCTTGTAACCTTGTAACCAATGTAACGGCTGCACCGCCCCAACCATGAGCACAGCCACCTTCCGAATCTGGCGCGGTGAGAACGGCAAGGGCGAGTTCAAGGACCACACCGTCGAGATCACCGAGGGCATGGTGGTGCTCGACGCCGTCCACAAGATCCAGGCCGAGCAGGCGAACGACCTCGCGTGCCGCTGGAACTGCAAGGCGGGCAAATGCGGCTCGTGCTCCGCCGAGATCAACGGTTCGCCGCGGCTGATGTGCATGACGCGCCTCAACGCGATCCCGCTCGACCAGCCCGTGACCATCGAGCCGATGCGGACCTTCCCGCATCGCAAGGACCTCGTGACTGACGTGTCGTGGAATTACTCGGTGAAGAAAAAGATCGCGAGGTTCAAGCCGCGCAAGGCGGACGCCGCGGATGGCACCTTCAAGATGGGCCAGGCGGACATTGACCGCGTGCAGGAGTTTCGGAAGTGCATCGAGTGCTTCCTCTGCCAGGACGTCTGCCACGTGCTGCGCGACCACGGCAAGCACGAGGAGTTCATCGGACCGCGGTTCTTCGTTTACAATGCCGCGCTCGAGATGCATCCGGCCGACACCGGCGACCGTCTCGCCGCGCTCAAGACCGACCACGGCATCGGCTACTGCAACATCACCAAGTGCTGCACAGTCGTGTGCCCGGAGGAGATTCACATCACCGACAACGCAATCATCCCGCTCAAGGAGCGCGTGGTGGACGAGTTTTACGACCCGCTGGGATGGCTCTTGAAGAAGGTCCGGCCCGGTGCGACAAAGGCGTAGTCCACAACACCACCCAACCCCGGACGGCCATGTTCACGTTGAAGCCGCTCTCGAAGGACGGCATCCCCGCCGCGATCGAAAAGGCGATGCGCTACCGGCTGCTCAACGAGCCGGGCGAGGCCGAGAGCATCTGCCTCGACGTGCTGGGCGTCGAACCCGACAACCAGCGCGCGCTCGTCACGCTGCTGCTCGCGCTCACGGACCGGTTCGGCCGCGGCTTCGCCGTGAGCGGCACGCAGGCCGAACAGATCGTGAAGCGCCTCACTGACGCCTACGAGCAGGCCTACTATTCCGGACTGATCTGCGAGCGGAAGGCGAAGGCGCAGCTCGCACAGGGCGCGCCGGGCTCGGGCTTCAACGCGCACGACCTCATCACCGAGGCGATGAAGCACTACGAAAAGGCCGAGTCCATCCGACCCGCGGGCAACGACGACGCGCTCCTGCGCTTCAACGCCTGCGCGCGCATCATGATGAAGAACAACCTCACCGCCCGCCCCGACGAGAAATACGAGCCGGCGCTTGAGTAGCCAAGTCCGCGAGCGTCGCCCGTCCTGACTCCCGCTTCAGCCGCCGCGTTTTTGCCACGCGCACATCTTGTGCTACGTTCTGCGCAGGATGAACAGGGCTTCGGGCAATCTCGCTCCGGACGCCGCCCCCAACGCGGAACCGCTTCCCGCGCTTCCGATTTCACCAGCCGACGTCGTTCGCGAACTGGAGAAGCATATCCTCGTGGACGGCCTGCGCATCGTCGTGGACCTCGACCGCAGCCGCGGCAGCGAACTGGTGGACGCCGCGAGCGGCCGACGCTTCCTCGACCTCTACGGTTTCTACGGCTCGATGCCGGTGGGCTTCAACCATCCGCGCTTCGAGCGCCCCGAGGTTCGCGAGGAACTACTGCGGGCGGCGCGAACGAAGGTCGCGAACTCCGATGTGTATTCCGTCCCGTTCGCGGAATTCGTGCGCACGTTCAGCCGCGTCGCCGGGCTTCCGTCGCTCGAACGCTACTTCTTCATCGAGGGCGGCGCGCTCGCGGTCGAGAACGCGATGAAGGCTGCGATGGACTGGAAGGTGCGCAAGAACCTCGCCGACGGCTGGGGTGAGCGCGGCACCGAGATTCTCCACTTCACGAACGCGTTCCACGGTCGCAGCGGCTACACGTTGAGCGTGACGAACACCAATCCCCTGAAGGTCCAATACTTCGCAAAGTTCAACTGGCCGCGCGTGACGGCGCCGCGCGTGGACTTCTCACTGCACGAACCGCGTCGAACCGGCGCGGCCATCATCGCGGAGTTGCGCGCCGAGGCGGAGATTCGCGAGGCGCTGAGACGCCGACCGCACGACATCGCAGCGATCCTGATCGAACCGATCCAGGGCGAGGGCGGTGACAATCACTTCCGGCCGGAGTTCCTCCAACTGCTCCGCCGCATCTGCGACGAGCAGGATGTGCTGCTCATCTTCGACGAGGTGCAGTGCGGCCTCGGTCTCACCGGCAGGATGTGGTGCTGCGAGCACTTCGGCGTGCAGCCCGACCTGCTGGTGTTCGGGAAGAAGGTGCAGGTGTGCGGCGTGATGGCCGGCCCGCGGCTCGATGAAGTCCCCGAGAACGTCTTCCGCCTTCCCGGCCGGATCAACTCGACGTGGGGCGGCAACCTCGTGGACATGGTGCGCTCGACGCACTGCCTGCGCATCGTCGAGGAGGAGCGGCTCGTGGAAAACGCGCGGCTGCTCGGGGATTTGTTCCTCGCAGAGTTGCGGCAGCTCACGCAGGAGTTTGGATTTGTCAGCGCGTCGCGCGGGCGCGGTCTGATGCTTGCGTTTGACCTGCCGGACCGCGTGACGCGCGACGCGTTCTGGTCCGGGCTGCACGAACTCGGCCTGCTGACGCTGCGCTCGGGGGATCGCACGATCCGGCTGCGCCCCGCGCTCGACATCCGCGACGAGGATGTCCGCCGTGCAATTGAGTTGCTGGAGGAGCAGTGCAGGAAGTCGCGGTCGCGGTTGTTTTCCACGATCACGCATCTGCCGCTTGGCGAACGTGAAGAGGGCGCGCCGGAATTCCCGAAGGCGGCGTAGTTCTCGCGATTGGCTGGCGTCAGTGTTGCGGACCGGCTGCGGGCTAGGACAGGACTACTTGCCCGTGCCCCAGCGTGCGTCGAACTCTTTCCAGAACGCATCCCGCGTGGAGGCTCGCGCCCAATCATCGCCGGGGACCGTTAGGCTCAGGGACTTGAGATTTGGAAGCTGCCGGACTGCGGTGATGACGTCTTTCTTCGCGGGAACATTGAGGCTCGCTGGGAGCGAAAGCCGTTCAAGGGCGGAGCTCTGTCCCAGCGGCAGCAGGCTGACGATCTGGTCGCAATCGTCGAGGCGAAGTGTCTTGGCTGGCAGCCCGCTGAGCGGCTCCAGGTCTTTCACGCGGGTCTTGTGCAGGTGGAGCACTTGCACGGGAATCCCCCGAAGCGCACTGATGTCCGCGACGGCCGTAAAGGAGAGATCGAGTTCCTGTTCGAGCGGCATGCCGAGCAGCGGGCTCAAGTCGGTCACCCGCGTGTTGCCAAGCCGGAGGACCGAGAGCGGCAGTCCTTGGAGCGGGGCGAGATCCGCCACATCGGTGTTTCCCAACGCGAGGAGCTTCAGCGACCGCATCCCCTTCAGCGGGCCGAGGTCCTTGAGGCTGCGGCAGCGGTCGAACAGCAGCGTGTGAATGTTCTTCTCCTTGAGCGGGCCAATGTCGCTGACGAGCGTGCCGCGAAGGTCCACGAATTCGAGCGGCGCGTCCGCGAGGCCCGCGATGCTGCGCACACCCGTGTCTGAGGCGAAGAGGGTCGTGAGTTTGTCGTTGCCTTTCAACTCGTCGAGTTCGTTCTGCTGGACCTTCGAGCGTTCGAGGTTCAGCCACGCGATGGGCTGGCCTTTGAGCGGCGAGAGTTCCCGCACCTGGGTCCGGAACAAGTTCAGACGCGTGAGCTTGGCGTCCTTGATCTTGCTGATGTCCGCCACGGAGAGGCAATTGCTCAAATTCAGGTCGGTGAGCGGAATCTTGTCCAGCGGGAGGAGGTCCGCGACAGACGTGCCCGCGAGGTTGAGCGAGGCGAGTTTCGTCGCCCCCCGCAGCGGTGAAAGGTCAGTGACCTTTGTCCCGGAGAGGTCAAGCGATTCGAGCTTCGTGATGTCAATCGCGCTGATGTTCTCCATGCTCCGGCAGCCTGCGAGGTTGATGGTGGTGAGCTGGATGCCGCGGATGCCCGAGATGTCTGCCGTGTTCGCGCCGGCTGCGTCGAGGTGAAGGTTGCCGTTGACGTCGCGGCTGAGCCATTCGCCCTTGAGTCCGGTGCGGGTGATTTGCCGCTTAAG
>Ga0247727_10016565_pt1 | contig 11875 bp, 12 predicted proteins | sample WisWelCaveWW1625_FD_202498 | JGI IMG/M metagenome (GOLD analysis project Ga0247727, IMG submission 202498) | Biofilm microbial communities from Wishing Well Cave, Virginia, United States - WW16-25 | ecosystem: Environmental > Aquatic > Deep subsurface > Groundwater > Cave microbial mat | place...
CTGCTCACTCATGAACTGACAAGACTACCACCGTCTCCCCAGAGATTTGTAGTGCCAGAAGGGTTTTTGCGTCTTCATAACTTACTCATTTCAAGGAACTTACAAAGTCACACTGTTGAAGATCGGCTTAAGAAACCTCTGAAAAGAAAGGGCAACGTTGTCCTGGTTATTGCGTTGGATCAGGGATGGCGGGGTATTTTGCGAGCGGCGCGGATTTGATCCTTGGACCAGCCGGGGCCTTGTCCGTGCTTCTTATATGACAACTGGTTGTGGTCCAAGTACTTGCGCGACTGAAATCCGCTGAGATTTCTTAAAGGCATTGTCTTTGGAGCGATTTCGTGCTTGTGTAGCGTGCCATGCTTGTACGCGTTGCGATCATTGGAGCCAGTGGATATTCAGGTGAGGAACTTGTTCGCCTCTTGTTGCGCCATCCCCACGCGCAACTGACTTGTGTTACATCCCGTCAGAATGCGGGTAAAACTCTGGCAGAGGTGTTTCCCCGATTCGCAGGCAATCCGGCGGCTCAAAAGCTGAAATTTATTGACCCAAGCCTGCCTGAGATTCTTGACCGCCTGGGTTCCGGCGCCAGGTCTTCCATCATTTTCCTGGCTTTGCCTCATGGTGTGGCCTCGGAATGGGCGGTTCCGCTTTGGAAGCAAGGGCTTCGAGTGATTGACCTGAGCGCTGATTTTCGACTGAAAAACCCTGCCACCTATCAGGAGTTTTACGGCCATCCCCATCCCGCGCCGCATCTGCTGGGCAAGGCGGTGTACGGATTACCGGAAATCCATCGTGCCGCCATCCGCAAATCGCGTTTCATTGCAAGCCCGGGGTGTTATCCCACCAGCATTCTTCTCCCACTGATCCCGTTGTTACGGGACGAACTGATCAAAGCACGCGGCATGATCGCCAACAGCATGAGTGGTATCAGCGGCGCCGGCCACAAGATCGAGGAAACACTTTTATTCTGTGAATGCAACGAATCCGCGCATGCTTATTCGGTGGTGAAACATCGGCACCTTTCAGAAATCGAACAGGAATTAAGCGTGGCTGCAAAGCAACGTGTGGTGATCCAGTTCACACCCCACCTGATCCCTGTAAATCGCGGCATCTTGACCGCTCTCTATGTCCAGCCGGCCACCAGGTCAAAAAATACCGGGGCCGCCGTATCTCGTTGTTATGAAAAAGCTTATGGGCGTGAACCGTTTGTTCGTCTGCTCCATTCCTCTTCACCGCCGGACCTGAAGAATGTGGTTGGCACGAATATGATCGAGATCGCCCATTTTATGGATCCTCGCACCGGACGGCTTACTCTGCTGTCGGCGGAAGATAATCTCACCAAAGGCGCTTCCGGCCAGGCTGTGCAATCCATGAACATCCTTTGTGGTTTTCCAGAAACCGACGGTTTGCAGTGAAATCTACATTTCATGTTCCAGGTTCCACGTTCCGCCGTTTTCGCTTCATCCCGGATGGGGTATGTGCTCCTCAGGGTTTCCTCGCATCCGGTGTTGAAGCGGGCATCAAAAAGGATGGCGGAAAAGATCTGGCATTGATTGTATCCGAAGAGCTGTGCATTTCCGCCGGCACCTTCACCACCAACAGTGTCAAGGCAGCGCCGGTCCTTTTTGATCTTCAACACATTCGTCGGCATCCTATTCGCGGAATCGTGGTGAACAGTGGCAATGCGAATGCATGCACGGGCCAGCAGGGTTTCCGAAACGCAAAAGTCATGTCCGAACTGGCCGGTAAGGCGATCCCGGTCACAAGCTGCGATCACGGAAACCAGTCCTTTCTGGTTTGTTCCACAGGACGAATCGGCAGGCAATTGCCCATGGAGAAAATCACCCGGGGAATTCGCCATGCGGCAACCACCCTTTCGCATAATGGACGAAACGTCGCGGAAGCGATCATGACAACGGATACATTCGATAAACAAGTCGCTGTGGAATTCCGGATTGCCGGCTGCCCTGTGCGCATCGGAGCAATGGCCAAGGGTGCTGGAATGATTCAGCCCGGCATGAGCGCCTCGGGACAACGTCCCGCTCTTCATGCAACCATGCTCTGCTTTTTAACCACGGATGTCGTGATTTCAGCAGGTCTTCTTCAGGAGTGCCTCAATCGGGCTGTCGCTCAATCCTTCAACCGGATCACGGTGGATGGTGATATGAGCACCAATGATACCGTTTTACTGCTCGCCAATGGACGCGCGGGAAACAGACTTTTTCGAGCCGGATCCGCCGCCTTGCGCCACTTTCAAGTGGCGCTGAATGAAGTCACTCGATCACTCGCCCTGATGATTGTTCGGGATGGGGAAGGCACTTCGAAGGTTATCAGTCTCGAAGTCACAGGAGCCGCCTCCGCCATCGATGCGGAACGAGCCGTTCGGGCGATCGGTAATTCAACGCTTGTGAAATGTTCGTGGGGCGGGGGAGACCCCAACTGGGGGAGAATCTGCGATGCAATCGGTTATTCGGGCGCAAGATTTAATCTTTCTCGACTTTTTGTCCGTTACAATGATATCTTGTTGGTGCACAAGGGGTTGCAAGTTGGCAGAAACTTGAAAAGGATCCACCGGATCGTTCGGAAGCCTGTTTTTTCGATCATTTGTGGGTTAGGACTGGGAAAACATCGTGCGATCCTTTACACTACGGATTTGACTGAGAAGTACGTTGAGCTCAATAAAAGCGAATAACTTTATGGAAACTCTTTCTTCCAAAGCACAGGTTTTGACCGATGCCCTGCCTCAGATCCGGAATCTGCAGGGATCGCTCTTTGTTCTCAAGTATGGCGGCAGTGTGGTTGAGGAAGTCATCTATGCCGACAGCGTCCTTACCGATCTGGCGTTTCTCCGTCAAATGGGGGTTTCCGTGGTTATCGTCCATGGAGGTGGCAAGGCTATTTCCAACAAGATGCGCGAAGCGGGGCTCTCGCCCAAATTTGTGAATGGACTTCGATTTACAGACCTCGAGACCATCAAAATCGTGGACTCCGTTCTCACGCGCGCCATCAGCCCGCAGATTGTCAAGACTCTGAACGAACGCGGCACCAAGGCAGCTTCTCTGCCTGGCAAAAAGGTTCTTATGGCTAAAAAGTTGTTCACTGTTTCCCCGGGAGAAAAACAGAAGGTGAGCCTGGGTTTTGTGGGTGACATCACTCGTGTAAAAAAATCCCCCATCCTGGCGATGCTGAAGAAAGGGCTTATCCCGGTTATCACGCCGTTGGCAAAAGGCCCCGGCGGGGTTACCCTGAACATCAACGCGGATATTGCCGCCGCTGAGATTGCCGGTGAGATCAAAGCCAGCCACCTGGTTTTTCTCAGCGATGTCAATGGAATCCTTGAGGACTCGCACCATCCGGATTCAACCATCACAAAAATCTCCAAGACGGAAATCCAGGGGCTCCGGAATGCGGGGGTGATCAGTGGCGGCATGCTCCCGAAAGTGAACGGCTCCATTGATGCGCTGGGAAGAGGTGTTAAGCGGGTAAAATTGCTCAATGGACAGGTTGCCCATTGCATCCTGATCGATCTTTTTGTGAATCCAAAGCTTGGAACCGAAATCGTGTTATAGCAGAGACAGTGACCACTACCGATCTCATCGAATCATTCTCCCATTCGATTGTTCCTACCTATGCCCGCTTCCCGCTGGCTTTTGTCCGTGGCAAGGGAAGTCGTTTATGGGACATGGAAGGCAGGGAATATCTCGATTTTGGCACAGGAATCGCCGTCTGTTCCATTGGACATGCCCATCCCGCGCTGGCCGAGGCCATCGCCCGGCAGGCGCAAACCCTGATCCATACCTCCAATTTTTACCATACAGAACCTCAGGCGGCGCTTGCCGGTAAATTGGTTTCACTCCTTGGACCCGGTAAATGTTTCTTTGCAAACAGCGGTGCGGAGGCCAATGAAGCCCTGTACAAACTGGCCCGAAAATTCGGACACGACTCAGGCCGCCATGAAATTCTTACCACTCTGAATTCATTCCATGGACGAACCCTGGCAGGCATCGCAGCAACCGGACAAGACAAGGTGAAAAAAGGATTCGAGCCGGCTGTGGAAGGATTCCGTCACGTGTCCTTCAATGATTTGAACGCCGTGCAGCAGGCCGTCACCGATCAAACCGCGGCCATTTTGATCGAGGGTGTTCAGGGTGAAAGTGGAATTCACCCCGCCTCACCGGATTATCTGCGGGGACTTCGCAAGCTCTGTGACGACCGCAGGTTGCTGCTTTTTGTGGACTCTGTTCAGTGCGGCATGTTTCGCACGGGCCGATTTCAGAGTTATCAACGCATCCTGGAAGTCAATTCCGCATCCCCCGTTCCGAGTTCCGAGTTTCTTCCGGATGCTGTTTCCATGGCAAAAGGAATTGCCGGTGGTGTTCCGATGGGCGCTGTCTGGATCCGTCAACCGTATGCGGATTTGTTGGGACCGGGCACTCATGGCAGCACATTTGGCGGGACTCCCCTCGCCTGCACAGCGGCGCTTGCCGTTTTCGATGTCATCGAAAGGGAGAAACTGGCCGACAATGCCCGCCATCTTGGCGATTATCTAAAATCTCAAATCACCAGCCTTCGCTCGCCCCACATCCGGGAAGTGCGGGGCCTTGGGCTGATGATCGGTGTCGAACTTCAATCAAACATTCCATCGCTCAGCGTTGAGGGAAAAACACCGGCTTCTCTCCTGGTTCTGCGCCTTCACGAGCACGGACTCCTGACCATTCCGGCCGGCAACCAGACCATCCGACTTCTGCCACCGCTCAATATAACTCGAGCCGAAGCCGATGAAGCGGTTCAGAAAGTCTGTAATGCGCTCCAAAATGAATCAGGGCATTGACAAAGCGGGAAGCATGTGACGCAATGTGCACATGAAGACCATTTCCATCCGTGAATTGCATCTCTTCACCGGCCGGCTTGTTCGGCGCGCCGGTAATCGTGAGTCGATGGTTATCACGGACCATGGCAAGCCCATCGCCACACTGCAGCCGTATATGCGACTCCAACCTGGCAGGGGGTTCACTCCCGATCACGAAAAGTGGGTTTCCTCGTTGCGCAGGATTTCGGTCGACAGCGCTGATCTGATTGCCGAAGACCGGGGAGGATGATGTATTTCGACGCGGCCTACATTGCCAAATGTTATCTCAACGAGCCGCACGCCGACCGGGTTCGCAAACTGGCGTATACGGCCTCCGAATTGTCCTCGTGCGAACTGGCGAAGATTGAGTTTCTATCGGTGGTCCGGCATCACGTTCGGGAACATCGCCTGACTCATGAGGAAGCCGGACAAATTTTCCAGAAATTCGAAGAGCATACGGAGACAGGCCTCTGGCAGTGGTTGCCCGTGACCATGGATTTGATCACGGCTACCGCTGCGCGTATGAAACAACTCCCTGACGCTCTGATCCTCCGCACTCTCGATGCCCTCCATCTGACCTGTGCTCAAAGGAATGGCTTCCACGAGATTTTTACCAACGATCGCAACATGCTCATGGCAGCCGGGTATTTCGATCTGGAGGCGCGGAATGTTCTGGCGAGCCACTCCCCATCGTAAAACACCTGCCTATTTTGGAACCGATCCCGGAGCACTCACCCGATTGATCGCCAGCCCCTTCTTTGCAAGCAGTCCAACCACGCCCTCCTTCTCCCGGAGGTGGCCGGCGCCAACCGCAAAGAAGAAACTTTTGTCCGGGCTCGCCTTGAGTTTTGCCTCGATCCGTTCCGCCATATGCGCGTCACGATCGGTGAACAAAAGGCGCATCAGCTTTTCGGAGGTGGGATCTGTCTTTTTGATCTGACTGAGTTCCGCAAACAAGGGCTCCACGTCGCCTGCCAGATACATCTTGATGACCTTTTCAATGGGATTTCCCCCGCCTTTTTCCAGCTCCTCCACCGTGTTGCGGAGGAATTCAACCTGTTCCTCCGTAGTCAGTCCTTCGAAGACAGCAATCTGTTCTTCCACAGTTTCCAGACTGCCAGTCTCCTTCTTATTCTCCTTCGCACGTGTAAAGATGACAAAATCCATGTGCTGTTTGGTCAACATCAATGGCAGATAGTCGAGCGTCGCCACGGTTACCGCAAGCGACCAGACCTTCATTTTCTCGAGAGCCATTATGGGCAGCCCTTTTGTTTGAAGATATTTTTCCGTCCGGCCATAGAGCTCGGCGGGGACAAGATCCCGGAGTGTCTGATTGCCGGCAAGCATGAGTGCCTGTTGCATTTTTGGTCCCTGTGCTTCTGCCGGATCAACTTCAACGTAAACAGCGTCGCTCGTATCGAGCGCGTCTGTCACGACCTTGTGCAAGGCGAGCACACGGTCATCAGGAAGGTGAATGGTGCCGAAAAGCCAGGAGGGCTTCTTCCCCTCGATTTTCCAAAGAAATGGTTTGTCGGTCGGTGTAACCTGATTCTGCGCGGAAACTGTCAGAATCCCGAGGAAAGAGAAAAAGACCAGAGGGAACGACATTCTGAACGGGCTTCTGATCTTCAAAAACATAAATGGACCTTTGAAAAGATGAATTGCCAAGCAGGAAGCTAAACTCTATTCAAACACAAGCGGAAAATGAAACACCTGAAATGAAACATCTTCTCTCCATCGAAAGTTTGACCGCCGGCGAAATTGAAGATCTGCTGGTGCTCGGGCGGCGCTTGAAAGGATTGCGCTCCATGCCGCGCCATCCAACACCCCTTCGGGGACGGACCTGGGCGCTGATCTTTGCCAAGTCATCCACGCGAACGCGTGTTTCCTTTGAAGTGGCCATTCAAGAGCTGGGAGGATGTCCCCTTTTCCTTGATGTGCATGATATCCAGCTTGGACGCGGTGAGACGATCGAAGACACCGCTCACGTCCTGTCGCGCTATGTTCATGGCGCCGTCATCCGTACTTATGCCCAGAGTGAGGTGGAAACCTTTGCGCGCGTGGGCACGATTCCTGTAATTAACGCCCTTACGGATGACGAGCATCCATGCCAGATTCTGGCGGATTTAATGACGTGGGCTGAACGCCTTCAGGCCGTCACCAAAAAACGTCCCAAAAAGATGTGCGACCTGTTCCATGGGAAAATCGCTGTCTTCTTCGGTGACGCGGCCTGTAATGTCGCCCGGTCATGGATTTTTGCCGCTGCAAGGCTTCATTTTTGCCTGCGGCTCGCAGCGCCCAAAAACCACCAGCCACCGGCCAACGTTTTGGCCCGGGTGGCAAAGGCTGAAGTCATTCGTTTTGAAGATCCCCGGGCCGCGGCCGAGGACGCCGACCTGCTCTATACCGACACCTGGATCTCCATGGGGAAGGAAGAGGAGGGTCAGCAGCGGTTGCATGATCTGGCTCCTTATCAGATCAACACCCGGATGGTTCATGCCGCCAAACCAGGCGCGCTGGTCATGCACTGCCTCCCCGCCTATCGCGGAAAGGAAATCTCCGCCGACACTTTTGAAGCGCAGGCCAATCTGATCTTTGATGAAGCCGAGAATCGTCTCCACATCCAGAAGGCCATCCTGTCCACACTGGGCCACTGATACCATTTATGAATGGCGCCTTTGGCGCCACGAACAAAAACAAGCGCATTGTTAAACTGTTCAAGTCATAAGCTCCAGCGCTCAATCAAAACGGCTGACATCACACAAACGCCCGGTGCCAGCCACAAAATCAGAACTGCCCGGGCCGGAGTATGACCCTTCCGAATCAGAAGATGCGCAAGATGATGATTATCCGCCTGCCAGATTGGCTGGCCTCGACGGAGTCTTCCCACGGTAACCTGAACAAAGTCGATCAACGGAACAAGAATCAGGAGAAAAGCCGCAGAAACAGCCCATGGGGGTTGTTCCTGTGCAACATGGACAAAGGTGGTTTGCATCATCAACGTCGCAACCGATGCTCCAATGAAAAGACTTCCATTGTCCCCCAGAAAAATCAGCCCTTTGGGAAAATTCCAGAAAAGGAAACCTCCAATGGATCCGACTGCGATCAGAGAGTGCATTTCCATGTGGTTATCTCCGGACACGAGATGGATGGCTGCAATTCCTCCCAGGGTGATTCCCCCGACGCCAGCACACAATTCGTTGCTGTTGTCCATGTAATTGAAGGCATTGGTCACCCAAACAAACCAGGCAACGGTAAAAAGAAGGCTCATAATCTGTGAGCGCACGAAAAGAGTCACACGTATTCCAAAATACCAGAGAAGAATAGCCGCCAGGATCTGACAAAAAAGTTTTGTCAGAACAGATAAATCAATCCAGTCATCCACCAGTCCGACGATGCCCATGGCCGTTATGCCCACCCAGATGGGCCATTGGATTTGCTGTCTCACCAACAGGAACATCACGGTGATTGAAAGCCATATGGCAATACCGCCCGCCAACGGCACCGGACGAGGATGGGATTTCCGTGGTTGGTTGGGCGCATCCATCAGCCCAATGCGAGGCGCGATTTTCGCAAGAATCAGGCATGCTCCCGCTGACAGGAAAAAAGCTGCAACGAAACAAAAGAGCGGGTTCATCAGACTTATGCCGGCAGAGACACGGCATGGTCTGCCTGCAGATAAATCCGAATCGCTGTGCCCCGATTAAAGCGGGAACGCACTTTCACCTCACCCCCGTGTGATTTGATGATTTTGTCAACGATGGCCATACCCAGTCCTGTGCCGGCCGCGCGCGAAGTGAGAAAAGGTTGAAAGAGATTTTGTTTTTGAGTGATGGTCATGCCAGTTCCTGAATCGCGCACTTCAACCCACAACCCCGAGGAGTTCCTGCGTCTCAACGACATTCCCGTGCGCAGCTCCAGGTTGCCGCCTCGCGGCATGGCATGCAATGAGTTCAGGATGATGTTAAGGAGAGCCTGTTCGATCTGAGCCCGATCAATGAGGGCATCCGGCAGACCCTCCTGCAAGGCCAGCTTCAACTGAACCTTTTGATGAGCCAGCTTGTGACGGGTAAGCAGCATCAAATCCTCAACCGCCGAGTTGATGGAGGTTTTCTCGAAGACAGGCTCGCTGTTTCTCGCAAGACCCAAAACGCGTTCCACGGTGCGGTTCATTTGCTCCATCTTGCGTCCCAATACCTCGAAATCCTTTCGTCGCGGATCGTCCTTCGGCATCTCGCGTTCCAGATTGTGCGTGAGCATCTTGATCACTGTAAGCGGATTGCGGATTTCGTGGGCCACCTCCGCAGCCAGGAGGCCGATGGACGAAAGGCGTTCGCTCTGGCGCAGTTCTTCCTCGGTTGAAATCAGCTTTTCAGAAAGATTGCATCGTTGAATCGCCAGTGCTGCCTGGTTGGCCAGGGCGCTCAGGATCTGGATTTCATCGTTCGAAAAGCGGTGGGGACGGTCGGTATAAAGAGCCAGAGCTCCAAGCACCCGCTCACCCGTCAGCAAAGGCACACCGGCCAGTGAAACCAGCTTTTTATGAAGACTCAGCATCGCAAAAGGCAGAGGATCCGATTTATGGATGTCATACACAGTCGCAGGCTTCTTTCGCCGCACCACCATTCCGATCTGGCTGTTGTCCACCGGCAGTGAGTATTCAATAAGATCCGTTCCGGGCTCACCCGAGGTGGCGCTCCACTTGAGATTTTCGCCCACGCCGTCCAACAGCAGGACCGCGCAAAACCGCGCTTTCATCACACGACAGGCTCCCCTGGCAACCTGGTGCAGCACATCAGGCAATGTCTCTCCGGACATGATCGTTTGTCCCAGCTTCAGCAAGGCATCCAGTTGATTCGCTCGTCGCCGGGCCTGTTCATAAAGCCATGCGTTTTGGATCAGACTGCTCATCTGGCCGGCGATGGTAAGCAACAATTCCTCGTCCACACCGCTGAATGCCGACAATCGAATACTATCAATATTGAGCACACCCATCACCTGGGTGCCCTCCGCGCGCGCGCCTGAATGAGACTGCTTGCTTCTTTCCAGTGGAACAGCCAGTTCGGAACGGATGTTTCGACGCGCCGGAATGTAACGCGGATCCTGTCGGACATCCGTCACACGCGCCGGCTCACCACGGAAAGCCACCCAGCCTGTGATTCCCTCGCCAATCCGCAGCTTCAATCGACGCCCGCGGGCGCTCAGCCCCACGGAAGCCTCAATTTCAAGCAGGCCGGTTTCCGAGTTGATCAGCGCAACCGAACCACTGGTGGCGCCCAGCAGCCGCACCGTATCAACCAGCACCAGCCGCAGAATGATCCCGGGATTCAGGGACGAGTGAAAAATCCGGGCCAACCGGCTTAAAAGCGCCAGATGTTGACTCGCGAATGGATTCATCACCATCGAACCTTGACGGTCCGTCTCTGTCCAAACCGGTCCTGATAATAAAGCTCCCCACGCTCACGGCCGAATTCATGGACCAACCGTGTGATTTTTACATCATAACAGCAATATTCCGCAATCTTCAGGATGTCTTCAGCTCCGCCCTGACGCCACCAGCGGATGGCATCCAGGCCATCGGCAGTTTTGGTATTGCCAAGTGTTGCCCGGGCAATTGCATCCAGACTCAGACGATGTTTGAGGATCTTCTCCAGTTCCACAAGCGTATCCAGCGTCGGAAGCTGGTCGAGATCAAGCGGCGTATATTCTGAAAGCACAAGGTAATCAAAAGCCCGTATGTTGTGTCCAACAACCAGATCAGCGCGCATCAACCGGTTGACCATCTCATGCGCGTTACCCTCGTGAAAGATCCGATACTCCTGATCTTTGGTGGAATAGGTAACCCCAATGGACATCTTGAGTTTGCGGAAGTGTTCCGGGGAACGTCCCCCAACCTCATCAAAGCCCTTTTGGGTTTCCAGATCAAAATAAACGATGTCCTTCACTTTCGGACAAGACCGCGCAGGACCTTGAGATTATTGATATCTTCACGGCCATTGATTCCCTTTGGAGTCTCGAGAATCTTGGGCAACCTGGCGAAGGCGCGCGTGTTCAAAATCTCCTTGAACGGTTCAATTCCAATATGCCCTTTGCCGATATGTTCGTGCCGATCCACGCGGCTGCCAAGACCGGTCTTGGAATCGTTAAAATGAAACGCCAGAATTTTGTCCAGACCCAGCAGGCGATCAAATTCCCTCAGCGTATTGGCAAGGCCCCGGGCTCGCGCAATATCGTAACCCGCCGCAAAAACATGACATGTATCGAAGCAAATGCCGATTCGGGACGGCATGCCCACTTTCTCGTAAATAACCGCCAGGTGCTCAAACCGGTGTCCCACACATGTGCCCTGTCCCGCTGTTGTTTCAAGAGCGATCCGGACCTTCTTTGTGGGGGATTTTTTCAGGACCGCGCTGAGATTGGCGGCAATGGTCTTGATGCCGTCTTTTTCTCCGGCGCCCATATGATTTCCCGGGTGAAGAACCAGGAATGGCAGCCCCAGCACTTCAGCCCGGTGCAATTCATCCGCCAGCGCCGCCAGTGAACGGCGTGCTGTTGAGTTGTTTTTCGCCGCGAGATTGATCAAATAAGAGGCATGCCCGCAAACCGGAAAGCTGAGTGACGCAGTCCGTTCGCGAAAGGCGGTGGCAGCCTTCTGAAGAATTTCATTTCCTTCCCACCGCATGTTGTTTTTTGTAAAGATCTGCAACGCCTGACAACCCACATTCTCGGCCCGTTCCCATGCCTTGACGTACCCCCCCGCCATGGACATGTGAGCGCCAATAAGATCAGACTTCATTGTTCCTCAGAAATTTTGATGATGGTTTCCCCTACAGGGTCTGTTTAGGATTGCCGGGTGAGTTTGTCAATCATCGCTGAAAGAAAATGAGCAGGTCCTTGCATGGCGGTCTTCGAGTGATTGTTTGCATCGTCGTTACAATCGTTCTCTGGCGCATAGGAGGTGGTTCCGCAAATTTACGAGAGGCGGGAGGCAGCCTGCTTATTCTGCCTCTTTCCATTTTCGTTGCC
>Ga0247727_10016566_pt1 | contig 11874 bp, 7 predicted proteins | sample WisWelCaveWW1625_FD_202498 | JGI IMG/M metagenome (GOLD analysis project Ga0247727, IMG submission 202498) | Biofilm microbial communities from Wishing Well Cave, Virginia, United States - WW16-25 | ecosystem: Environmental > Aquatic > Deep subsurface > Groundwater > Cave microbial mat | place...
ACCAAACATGAAAGATCGCGCCCGCTTCATAGAGCAAAGAGTCGAGCAGAGGAAAGCTTTTTTCTTGAGCGCCGTCGCGCACGTGTCGCAATAACTGCCGTTCGATTTCGATGAAGGTTTGATCGTACGGATTGGAAGCCAGCAGTTGGAGCATCGTGTCGCGCGAAAGCGCAATAGGCGGGAGAGCAGAGCTACAACGTTGCTGCGTGAGCATGAAGAGCAAGCACAGGCTGAAGATCGCGGAATGCCGGCAGACTTGACGAATGCGACGCCAAGGAGATTGCGAAAACAGTGACCAAGAATAAATGCGGCGGCGCAAGTTCATGTGAAATGCTCAACCTTGATTTTTCGGCGCACGGTTTCGAGGGCTTCGGCGACTTGGTAGTAGCCGCGATTTTGAATCTGGAATTGCGCGAAAAATAATTTGCTAATTCCCCGATAGGCCCTCCATGATTTTTAAAACTTCTTGTCCACTATTGGGCCGTTGCGTTGGCAGCTTTGCCAGCAGATGCATGATCAGCTCCGACAACGCACGCGGTAAATTGGGATCGAGCTTCTCCGGCGCGGGCGGATTTTCATTTACGATGCTATACGCCAGCGCCAATTCGTTTGCGCCCGCAAATGCCGGCCTGCCGGTGAAAAGTTCGTAGAGCACAACGCCGAATGAGAAAACGTCGCTGCGGGCATCGAGCTCCAAATTGCTCGCTTGCTCGGGCGACATGTAGGCGAGCGTGCCGAGCATTTGGCCGGTGTGCGTGAGTCTGGTCGCGTGCGCCAGCCGGCGCGCGATGCCGAAGTCGAGCAGCTTGGCAACGCCGTCATGGCGCACGATGATGTTGCTCGGCTTGAGGTCGCGATGAATCAACGGGACCGCATGCGCCGCGGCCAAGGCCGAGGCGATTTGCCGCGCGACTTCTAGCTTGCGCGCGAACGTCGCGGCCTCCGATTTCGCCCAATGATCTAAACGCTCGCCTTCAACATATTCCATGCACAAACACGGCAGCTCGCCTTTGAACTCGACGCCGTAAATCGTCGCCACATTGGGATGATGAAATGAGGATGCGGCGCGCGCCTCGGCGAGAAAACGCGCGCGTGCTTGCTCTTCGCCGAGCAGCTCCGCGTGCAAAACTTTAATGGCAGTCAAGCGCTGCAAGTGTACGTCGCGGCCGCAGTAGACCACGCCCATGCCGCCGCGCGCCAGCTCGTGCAGAATTTCATACGCGCCCACACGCTCGCCGGGTTGCAGGCTGGTGGGCATTAAAATAGTTTGCGGCGTTGCGGCGACGGGCTTTGATTGCGCCAGCCAATGTTGAAACAAAGGCAAGCGCAAACGCCATTGCCCTTCATGTTGGAGGAGCAAACCTAGAGCGGAGAGCGTTTGCAAAGCCACGCGCGCCTCCGTGTTGTGCGAAGCGTGCGCGTCGAATCCTTCGTTGGCCGCGCATTGTTGCAGGAGCAATCTCTCGGCAGGTTGCAGCGTGTTCAAATCCACGGCAAAAAAGTTGTGCAGCGTGGCGTCGTGCTGCAAGTGCTCATACGCCTGGTCGAGGTTTCCCAATTCGAGCGTGCGTTTGGCAAGAAGCTGCAAGAGGAAAGGATGGCCGCCGCTGCGCTGAAATAATTCTTTTTGTGTTTCAAGCGAAAAGCCGGCTTGCGCGAGTAACAATCGCGCCTCCGTTTCCGGCCATGGCCCGAGATAAAGCGGCGGCACGAAGCCCTGCAAAAAGGGCGAGGTGCCGGCTTCATCGAACGTTTCTAATTTGGCGAGACGGCGTGTTGCGGTTAAAATGCAGCGCACGTTGTTGCTTTGCAAAGCGCGGCGCAAACGCGCGAGCAAATGGGGATCGTTTTGCGCGACGGCGAGCAGAGCTTCGGTTTCATCACAGAGCAGGAATAACGTGCGGCCGCGCGCTTTGGCCTCTTGTTGCACTTTGCGCAGCACTTCGGGCGTGGAAAGACTCTCCCAACTGTTGTCAACGTGCAAAGCGCTGACGGTTTCATCTAAAGCGGCCAACAAGCTTTCGCGCAAGGTGGCGTCATCAATCGCGCCTTCGCAATCCCAATAGAGCGGGAGAAAAGACGAGTTTGTTTCATGCGCCGCGCGGCGTTCCACTTCGCGCAGCAAAGAAGTTTTGCCCATGCGCCGCAGCGCCGCGACCCAAACCGCCTGCCGCGGGCCGAAGAGCAGCTCTGCAATGATTTTCTCGCGGCCAAAAAAATTTTCGCCGCGCACCCATTGGCCTACAACGAAAGGATTGTGCGTGATTCCTGTGGTCATGTATTCGTTATGTTTGATTTTCAAATGCGGCAATCAAATTTTGATCTGCCACGGCTTGGCCGTGGCATTGTTCGTCCATTCGCAATAAAATGCAAGCCACGGCCAAGCCGTGGCTGAACGTTGTCGCGTTCGTTAAAAGCTCACCACTGCGGAGCCGATGGCTTCCGTGTTCATGGCGGAGAAGTCAAGGCTCATTTCAAACCGAAAATTTTTGATGATGATTCCAAGCCCGCCGGTGACGTGCCAACGTTGCTTTGCTGCGGGATATTCTCTTTGCAGGTTGACGTCGTTCGTTATCGCGCGCACGCCGAAATCCGCGGCGCGATAGATTCCGAAACGCGCGGGCATCTTCGTTTGCGCGGAAAGAAAGAGATGCTCGAGGCCGGCGTGCAGAGCCAACACGTTTTCGCTCTCCCAATCCTCCAGACCCTCGGGGTCGATATACGCGCCCGCGCGATTGACCACGTCGTCGTGCGGCAGATTTTTTTCAAGGCCGCGCAGCAGCGTGCGGCTGCGATGCCACACGGCGTCGAGCGCGACAAGATTTTTATTGCCGGGCTTCCATGCCAAGCCGAAGCCAAAATTATCTGGCAGGTCGAGCTGAAACGTCACGTGGCGTTCTTCGGCTTGAAAGCGCAGCGCCTCGTCATTGGCGTCGTTGGGCGTGCGATCGGGCAAAGTATAAGCCGGCAGCGTGAGCAACTGGTCGAGGGCATATCTCGGCAAATGATGATACACCGCGCCGAGCGTGAGTTGCGCGTTCAATTCAATCAAGACGCCGGCATTCCACGCGGGCCGAAATTCTTCGTGGCGCGCATGATAGATCCGATACAAGCCGCGTGCATGGTTGGGACCGACCGCGCCGGAGGTGAAGCGCGAAGCGAGCCATAGGTCCGGCGCAAAGTAATGTTGCTCGTGCAAGTTGAAGCGCAGTTGCACCGCCCGCAGCGCGACGCCGAGACGCACTCTGCGCTGCAAAGTTTTGGCAACGACGAGGGCGTCTTGCCAAACTTCCAAAGAGAACTCGCTGCGCAGGCCGGGGAAATTTCCGGAAGCGCCGAGTTGTTCGTGTAAAGTGAGCGGGCGCGAAATTGCGTTCGTCAAAAATTGTTCGCGCTCGAAATCGAAGCCCGCGCGAAAGGCCAGTTGGCGATAGAGTGCGAAAGTGAAGCCTTTGAAGGGGTAGACGATATTCACCAGCGTGCTGTTGAAATAGAGCCGCGTTTCGCGTTGATCAAAAATTCCCGTGCGCGGAAAAGCGCGTGCGCTTTGGCTCCAGGCCTGGCTCAAGCTGATTTCCGGGCGCGTTAAAAACGCGACGCCCGCGGGATTGATGGCGGCCGCAGTGGCATCGTTTGCCACGCCGAGGAACGCGCCGCCCAATCCGGCGGAACGCGCCGCGGGGTTGAGGGGCGAGAAGCGCAATTGCATCAGCGAAAATTGCGGTGCCGGAGGGCGCGACAAGACCTGGCTGCTTAATGGTTGAGGAAAGATATAAAACACCGAAACGAGACAAAAAGTGAGCACGGCGCACAAGTCGGCCGGAGGAGCATTGGCGGGTGACTTCAACATACGTTTTGAAAGCGTGACAACGTGATGAAGTTTTCAAAGGCCACGTGATGGTTCGGCGAGATGCGGAGGATAGTATTGAGACCGGCGAGGAAAAGCAAGGAGATTTTAGGGGAGGGGTATTGGGGAATTAGGATATTGGGGAGAAGGAATCATCAAACCGGCAGAATGATTTTTCTGCATAATGATTACACAATTATTCTGCCCTATTTTATTCTGACTTTCAGTCCCTGATAAAATTTGACGATCAAAGTCGGTAACTAGACGATCCCCCACTCTCATGTCATTCAGTAGGAACCTTTTTAAGCACTGGAGTTGATGCCCAGCGCCGAAAAGGTTTCCTTCTGAATGACATACTAGGGCGATTACCGAATTTGAAAGCCAAAGATTATAAGACATACCCCAATCCCCAGTTTCCAAATAACCCAATACCCAAACACTATTCCTGCGGCGGGTTGTCGCCGTTTTCGCCGCCGGTGCTTTCTTGTTGTTGGCGCTTGGCTTCGCCTTCGAGAATGCGGCGGAGGCGATCCAGCTCGCGTTCGGCTTTGCGGCGCTCGTCTTTGATGCGCTCCAATTCCGTTTCCGCGGCTTCGGTCTCGCGCTGCTCTTTGATGATCTGCTCGAACAGCTCGCGGCGGCTTTCGGCTTTGCGCATGAGCAATTCGCGCTCGCTGCTGGAATAGAGCGAGGTCGGCAACAGCGTGAGCTTCATGCCCAACATGGCGCGCCACGAGGGATAATTCGGCAAGCCGGAAATTTCGGACAGGCCCTTGCCGTAAACCGTGGTGTTGTTTTCTCCGGAAAGGCGAATGTCGGAGTTGAAATCCAGCGTCATCCAACGATAGGCTTTGTATGAAACACCGGGGCTGAAATAAGCAACCGGCTCGCGGCTATACGCGGAAACCGGCGGCGCGGTCAGAAATCCGCTGCCCATGATTTCGAAACGAAAGTTGAATTTTTCCGAAGGGAAGATGACCGCCGCGCCGTAAGTAAATTCCTGCGTCATTTGCTTGACGAGCGAGGTGTCTTGCGCGAGCGGCAAATTGCTCAGCTTCTCGCCCACGTCGTTGTGATTCCAATAGCCCAAGTTGAAGTGCAAGCTCAAACCGTCTTCGGGATAGAGCGGGTCGTGGGCATAGGAGGCCAGCGCGGTCAGCCCAAAGCTGAATTTGTCCACGGTATAGGATTCGTATGGAATGTTGTGCGTTTTGCCCGTGGGCACGCGGCCGGCCAGCTCAACGCCGTAATTCATCGCGCTGCCGCGCGCGCCGAACGAGCCGATCTTGAGCCGCAAATACAAATCGTGCGGCAGATCGAAACCCTTGCCGCCGCGATTGGTGTCTTGATAGAGCATGGGCGCAATCGCAGCTTCAAAATGGCGGCTGAGGCCATAGTTCAACGAGAAGCCGCCTTGCACCACCCAATAGGTCGTGGCGAGCGTGACGCCGCTGCGCGTGGTCTCGGCCACTTTGCCGTTGAAGCGCGTGTGTGCGCCGAGCATGAGATAACCCGGCTCCAAGTTCCATGCGGCGCGCACGAACGAAGGCCCGCGCCCGCCGTTCGGCTGCGCGCCCGCGGGAGCGGAGAGGCTCAACGACAGCGCGAAACACAACAAGCCCATTGCCGTTCCGGCAACGTCAAGCGCACGCCGGCGCGAAGACCACATGGGAGATAACCGTTGAGAAAGAAATTGCTTCATGAATGCTGCCTCCAAAGGTTTTAACGAATTGACCAAACTTCCTTGTTAAACAAACTTTCATTGACGCGACTTGAAGCTTGCAAGCCTTCCGTGGCTTTATCAATGCAACGGACGCAAGTCTTCGTCCGCTTGCAGGTTCTCATTCGTGCTCGCGACTTTGCGTTGCGAATGGGAAGCTTTCGGCATCGGGAAGTGCTCCACTTGAGCACGCTGCGAGAACAATATCAAAAAACGGGAAACGGGTCGGCATGCGGTCGGAGGAAATCGCAATCGGAAAGGTTGCGATGCGGGGGCCGTTTTTCAGCGAACGGGGCGCGAATCGCGTCATTCTTCCTGAAAAGCACGAGTCCCTTTCTCAAAGCGCTTGCGCCACACACTTTTGTGCTTTGAAATACCAACACTCTGGTCGCGTTGCGGAAGTTTTAGATATTTATTCCATACAAACATTTGACCGGAATGTTGTAGCCGCGTGCGGCGCAGTTTGCGTAAAGCGCGTGCCCCGAGAAGGCTGTTGACGTTTATAGGTTAAAAGTGTATTTTTGCCTGTAACATTTGAAGAGCGGAAAGGTCGGCGAGCTGCGCGCGACCAAGCGAAAACCATCTGATCATCTTTATATGGAGAGCACAATGTCCCACGCTCAACGCGAACGACGGGTTCTGGTCACCGGTCTTGGACTCGTGACCCCGCTTGGCTTGACGGTCGAAGAAAATTGGTCGAACTTGCTCGCGGGCAAATCCGGCATCGACAAAATCACTCGCTTCGATGCGGCGCATCTCAGCACGCACATCGCCGGCGAAGTGAGAAATTTCGATCCCGGACAATACATGGATCATAAAGAAGTGCGTCATTATGATCGCTTCGTACACTTCGCGATTGCTGCCGCGGACAAAGCGCTCGCTGATGCGGGACTTGCAGCCGAAGCCTTGCCGCACGATGACACCGGTGTGCTCGTCGGCTCGGGCATGGGCGGCATGGAAACGTTCGTGGAAAATACCCGCGTGCTCATTGAAAAAGGGGCGCGGCGGGTTTCGCCCTTTTTCGTGCCCGCCACGATTTCAAACATGGCCTCCGGTTTAATCACGATTCGCTACGGCGCGCGCGGCCCGAGTTATTCCATCGTCTCGGCGTGCGCCACGGGCGCGCATTGCATCGGCGTGGGCTTGGACATGATTCGTCGCGGCACCGCGGAGGTGATGATCGTTGGCGGCTCCGAAGCCGCGATCATCGAATTGGGCGTGGCCGGTTTTATCGCCGTCAAAGCTCTTTCCAAACGCAACGATGCGCCGGCCGCAGCGAGTCGGCCGTTCGACAAAGATCGCGATGGTTTTGTTTTGGGCGAAGGCGCCGGCGTGTTGATTTTGGAAAGTGAAGAACACGCGCGCAAACGCGGCGCACGCGTGTGGGCAGAGCTTGCGGGCAGCGGCGCTTCTTCGGATGCCTATCATCCCACGGCCCCGTGTGCCGATGGCGCGGGCGCGGGTTTGGCCATGAAAACCGCGCTGCGCGACGCACGGTTGGATAAAGAAAAGATCGGTTATATCAACGGCCACGCCACTTCCACGCCGTTGGGCGATGTCGCCGAAACCGCGGCGATCAAAGGCCTCTTTCAAGAGCACACGCCCAAAGTCGCGGTCAGCTCGACGAAATCCATGACCGGCCATTTGCTCGGCGCTGCCGGCGCAGTGGAGGCGGCATATACCGCGCTCGCGCTGTATCATCAAACTCTGCCGCCGACGATCAACTTGGACAATGTCGATCCGGAGTGCGACCTCAATCATGTGGCCAATCAACCTCGTGAAGCGAAATTGCAATACGCGCTTTCAAATGCCTTCGGCTTCGGCGGGACAAACGCGGCATTGGTGTTGGGGAGGTATGAGGGGTGAACCGCGCTATAACGTTTCAAGGTTAAATTGTCATGCCCCTTTTAGAAATGTCATCCTGGAAGGAACTTCCCCAATGCTTGGCTCTCGTCCTAGTGCGAGGGAAGTTTCTTCCAGAATGACAACTTGCCAAAAATCGTTTTGTCTTTCGGTTATGAACCTCATTGGAGAGTAAAATGAAAACGCCGCTACGCCTCTTGATCGTCAATCTCTGCTTCACTACGATTCTCTGCGCGCAAGGCCTGCCCGTCGCCTCGCCGGAAAACGCGGGCTTCTCGAGCGAGCGCTTGCAGCGGTTGGAATCCGTATTGAATCGCTACGTGCAACAGGAGCAGATCGCCGGCGCGGTGGCGCTTGTGGCGCGCAAAGGCAAAGTGGTTTATCTCAAAAGCCTCGGCGTGCAAGAGGTTGAATCAAAAACGCCGATGCAGAACAACACCATTTTCCGTATCGCCTCCATGACCAAGCCGATCACGAGCGTTGGCGTCATGATCCTTTACGAAGAGGGACGCTTCCTGCTCGATGATCCCCTTCACAAATTCCTTCCCGAATTTAAAGACATGAAGGTGCTCAATTCCGAGCGTTCGACCAACGGCCAGGCAGCCTCCGATTCTCTCGTTGCTGCGAAGCGGCCCATCACCATTCGCCATTTGCTCACGCACACCTCCGGTTTGACCTATCATTGGAATGACAAGCTGGGCAAGACTTACGAGCAAGCCGGCATCGCGCACGGACTCGGCTTGCACGACGAAACGCTCGCCGAAAACGTGAAGAAATTGGCCAAGCTCCCGCTCTTGCACCAACCCGGCGAAAAGTGGGAATACGGGCTGTCCATCGACGTGTTGGGAAGACTCATCGAAGTGGTTTCCGGAAAATCGCTCAAGGATTTTTTTGAAGAGCGGATTTTCACGCCGCTCAAAATGCGCGACACGCACTTTTTTCTTCCTGCGGATAAAGTCGCGCGCCTCGCTGTCCTCTATCAATACTCTGCGGAGAAAGGCTTGCGCCGGTTGCCGGAGGGCGAGACGAAAGAAGGAAGCCTGACGTTTTCGCCTGCCTATCCCTACAGCGGCCCGCGCAAGCTTTACGCCGGCGGCGCGGGATTGTGTGCAACCATTTCGGACTACGCCCGTTTTGCGCAAATGCTGTTGAACAATGGCGAGCTGGAGGGCGTGCGCATATTGAGCAGAAAATCCGTGGAGCTGATGACCGCGGATTTTGCCGGCGAGCTGAGTGATTCGGGTTTTGGATTGGGCTTTGGGATTCGGCGCTCATTGCGCGAAGGCGGCGAGCTTGGCTCAATCGGCGCCTATGGCTGGAGCGGCGCTTGGAGTACGCGCTTTCTCATCGACCCGCGCGAGCAAATGTTCGCGATCGTCATGACGCAATTGTACCCCTATGCCGCCGTGGATGTGATGGACAAATTCACCGTGATGGTTTATCAAGCCCTAGGGGATTGAACGAAAGAAGAGAATCGTGTGAAGTTCTCTAACAGGAGAACGCGCAGGATCTTTTCAACGGATAGATGAAAGTGCGGCGGAGGATGTTGCTCCGCCTTTTTCATCTATCCGTTGTCGTTTTATGGGCAAGCGAATGTTTAATTCATCATCATTGCCGGCGCCGCGAGATTCGTCTATTCCTTTTTATACTCCGCTAAAAGATAACTTTCAGAAGTGAAAGAATTGGAGCTTTGGCTGGCGGAGCAGGATACCATCCCGATGCCGCTGATGTAGGTTATGCCGCCGCCCACTGGCGTGTCGGCAATGTTTGTCCTCAACTCAAGCGTGTCGGAGCCGTAAAAATGAAATCGCGGAACCGTTTGAAATCTTGAGGGGATTAATGCGCGAGGCCAATTTGCCACAAACGTGTCTGCGAACTTTCTAATTGTAAATTGCACGGTATCGATTTGGGTGTAAGTCGTGTCGAAGTTTATTCCACTTTGGACTATCGAGTCTGTGCGAATGGCTTGCATGAAAGCCGTTATCTCCGTTCCGTTGTCGATCATCTCTTTGATCGTCCAAGTGTGTTGCCCGGTAATTTGATAACTTGAATTGAATACCGGCGAAGACCGTAGGTAGCTATAGCGATATCGCCAAGAAGATCGCGGCAAAAGCGGAAAGACAAACTCTCGCTGAGGCGGCGCGATGGTTGGCAACGTAAAATGATAGGCCTCCGCCTCAAGGAAACACCCGCTTTTATGATTAATGACGACAACCGTATCAACGGCTTGCGTATTGGGAGCCGTGATTTGGAGCCGATGCCTTCCCGCCTGCACCAAGCCAAAATCAAAATTATTGCATGACCCGGGATTGGGCCTGGTCTGCTTTGTATGTTTCTCATCGAGTGTCATGGTCGCGCCGATAACCGCACGAACGCGAAAGAAAGCGGGTACGCCGGGGTCCGGAACTTGTTCGTGGGCCAGCAAGAGCCGATATATCGTCCCTTCAAAATGGAACATCCGGAAAACAAAATTGCTTTGCGTGTCCCCCTCGATGGTAACCGTTGTATCAATGCACACAACGGATGAATGAGAAATTCTGAGCAGATGATTTCCCGCGCTGATTTCAGCAAAAGAAAAGGCGCCGTTCGAATCGGTTTTAGCCGTCTTGTTGTTGATCACGACCGCCGCGCCCTTCAGCGGAAATATCGAAACGCCGTCGTTGAGTCGAATGCTTCCAGAAAAAGTGCTGGCCTTTCCGTTGTTCACGGGCATTTTGTTTTCGCAATGTACGAGCAAGAAGCACAATAAAAGAAAGCAACCGTAGTGGAGGCGGATTTTGATTGCAGCGGCGGGTTGGGTGCATGAAAATTTCGGCATATGCTAACCTCTTTGATAGAAAAAAAGAAATAGTTGAATTTAACACTGGACCATGCTCGGATATGGTTAAAGTACTTTCGCTCAAATTGAATCGCAGAGCATGTTATTTTCGAAACTGAGAAGTGTTGCGCAAAGGCGCAAAAAAAATGGCGGCGAGTTCGATTCTGGCAGGCGTTCGACAGGAACGGCGGGGAATACTCATGCTCTGTTTGAAATGCTTAGGCCAATTGCGCTAGCCTCACGTCGCATCAGTATTCCCTCGTCGACCCATTCTCACTTCTTCAATACTTCATCTTCAGCTTCGAAGCCGCGGCCTGATCCACGACCACCGTCGCGCTGCGGTGCATCTGTACGATGGTCGCGGGCCACATGGCGGTGATGGGGCCTTCGCACGTCGCCGCAATCGCATCGGACTTGCCCACCCCGCTCGCGAGCAGCAACAATTCCTTCGCATCCATGATCGTGCCCACGCCCATAGTGATCGCATACTTGGGCACTTCTGCCGGCGTTTTGAAGAAGCGCGCATTGGCTTCAAGCGTCGTGCCCGTGAGCGTCTTGATGCGCGTGCGCGAGCCGAGCGAGGAGCCGGGCTCGTTGAACGCAATATGTCCGTTCGCACCGATGCCGAGAATTTGCAGATCGATCCCTCCGGCTTCAACCATCTTTTCTTCATACCACGCGCAAAACGCGTCGATGTCCTTCGCCATGCCCATGGGAATATGAACGAAGCGGCGATCGACGTTGAGGTGCTTGAACAAATTCTCCCACATGAAATAGTGATAGCTTTGATCGTGCTCCGGCGGCAAGCCGACGTATTCATCCAAATTAAACGTCGTCACTTTGGAAAAATCCAAGCCTTCCGCACGGTGCAGACGAATCAATTCTTTGTACAACCCGAGCGGCGTGCTGCCCGTGGCAAAGCCCACCACGCAATCCGGCTTGCGACGCACACGCTCCGCCACAATCTCCGCGGCGAGTTTGCTCATCGCCTCGAAGTTTTCGGTGATTTGAACCAACATGAAAGCTCCTGTCGAGTTTTAAAAATTTTCAAAAGGGTTCAGCCACGGCTGGGCCGTGGCTTGATTCTGACGGCGTGAATGTTCAACTGCGGCTTGGCCACGGTTTTTGGCCTTTTACAACCTGAATTTTGCGCGAGTGCAATCGCCAACCTCCGCCTGATGCTGTAAGCATCAGGCTAAAAGGTGTAAGCGATCTAAAGATCGCTTTCACCAATTGGGTGAGAGCCGACTTTAGTCGGCTTGCATCTTCTAGCCTGATGCTTCAGCATCAGGCGATGGTGAGCGAGATCATCAGTGCAAAATTCAGGTACAAATTAAAGCGAAAGCCACGGCCCAGCCGTGGCTGAACCGAAACGTTATTATTTCGCGGCCACGCGCTTCGTCACGAACTCGCCGCCTCCCATGCGAAACGTGAAGCCCGTCGGCACTCCCTGCGCGTCCAGCTCGAACTCCAAATCACCCGCGGTTTTGAGCATCGTGAACTTACGCTCCGAGAGCGGCACGATTTCGAGCTTGCGTGCGCCGGAAAAATTCGCGAAGATTCTGTCGCCTTCAACCGAAAGCGTGAATTGCCGATTGGGACTCACTTCATACTTGCCGGCATATC
>Ga0247727_10016567_pt1 | contig 11874 bp, 9 predicted proteins | sample WisWelCaveWW1625_FD_202498 | JGI IMG/M metagenome (GOLD analysis project Ga0247727, IMG submission 202498) | Biofilm microbial communities from Wishing Well Cave, Virginia, United States - WW16-25 | ecosystem: Environmental > Aquatic > Deep subsurface > Groundwater > Cave microbial mat | place...
AACGGACGGGCTGCGACCAAACGCCCGACACTCAGGACTGCCGTGCGGTCGCCACGGCCTCCTACCACCTAGACGGGACCGGCAAATCTAGTTGTCGCGCACCGGCAAGAATAGTTGACGCGGCACATCAGGGTTGACTTCCTGAGTGCGAAGCAGTTGCTTCGTTTTCGGTAATTGACCGTCAGGATAATTTGGCAGGTTCGCGGCTGAGGACCGTTTCCTATCAGGCATTCCGCCAGAGCTATCTCCGCCATTATGTGGAGCTTCACATAAATGGCGGCACCTTCCGCGTGCTCTCTTTCATTACTGAGCCCAAGGTGATCGCAAGAATTCTCGAGCACTTGGATAAGCGAAACACGGGCTCACGAGACCCTCCCCAAGACAACCTTCGCACTCCGTAAGGCTCCTCCTAGAGACAACGGGGGCGGCAGATCCCAGGCCGATACAGTCGGCTCCGCGCTCGCCGCGTGTCCCCTTCGCAGGCAAACAGCCCCTGTCGACCTCGTGTTCCTCCTCGCTCGAACCGACTTAAAGCTCGGCACGACCACCAACGGCGACCGGTCCGTCGCGGTGGGCAACCCGCCCATCCCGCTTGCCCTTCGACCCTGATTTTTCCTACCGTTACATTTCGTTCGTTTTCCAGTCAAGAGACGGTTGTGTTGGCGACAGCGAGCTATGATCGGTCATGCGAGATCGGCGTTGGGACCAAGTCACTATTGCCCGCGTTCTCCCAACGGCTCGCCGACCCGAAGATCGCTTTCGTACCCTCGAAAATAAAAGCCGAGGATATATCCAGTCTGACCCTGGCCGTACTCGACCTGGTAAAACCAATGTGTGCTGCCCTCAGCGTCCGTAAACGGCTCGACCTTTAATCCGGTCACCACGGACGAAGTGGGCAGATGATCAATCGGCGGATCGTCATAGTTCGCTGCGGCATAGACGGCAACTGCGCTGCGTTCAATGTCTTCATTTCTGCGCAATGCTATCCAGTCGTTGACAACGACCGCGCGCGGATACGGTCGACGGTGGTCATCGTAATAAAAACCGATCGGATCCAGCCATTTCTGGCCCCATGGTTGACTGCTTAGCGCCATTCCTCTAGGCGCATAGCCCGGCCCTCCACAACTGATCTCGTCACTGGACTCTTCCGGAGGGTGATCTATCGGTGCACCTCTGGGCCCCAGGTTACCGTCCGCGTCTTTTTCGTTCCCGTCGAGCTCGTGAAACCAGTAGGCAAACTCGCGGATCTCGTAATGCAAATGACTATTCTCCGGCTGATACATGACCGAGCCGATCCGGTCGCCACGCCGAACGCCATCCCCGACCTTGATAAAGCTTTCATTCACAAGCTCGGTCTTGTCCAAGTGGCCGTACATGGAATACACGAGCGTCCCGTCCGGTAGCCCGTGCCGGATAAGAACGACGCCGCCTGGATAGTTTTGCTTGTGATCGGCTCGCGGCACGTTGGTACAGTAGACGACGCCGTCGGCGGCCGCGTAAACCGGCGCGCCCGCTGTTTCGTCGACTCCGGCGTCCAGTCTGAGGTCGATCGCAGTGTGCTCGAGGTCGAGGTGGTCCGGATTGTTTTTGCTGCGATAATTCTGCACAAGGTGAATACCGTTCCCCAAGACCAATTCGTTGCCGACTACAGACCCCATCGGCCATTCGAAGTAGGTATTCGATGGAGCATGAATCGGAATGATCTCTTCCTCGAGAACCCGACTTTGCCAATGCATCGTCAACGAGGCGGCGCCTATACTGAACTGTTTGTACTCCACCCGGAACGGCACGGCGGGCCCTATCAGGGAGACTGTCTTTGGAGCACCGGGGTTGGGAGCAGCTCCACCGACCCGCATGATTTCGGTCATAACCCCACCAACCTCGATCCATAGGCGTGCCTCGTTATCAACCTCGGAAAACCGGAAGGTGTATTCACCAACGTCGGGGATGATGAGCGTCCCTTCCCACTTCACACTGTAGTTGTTTCCTTCTGAAAGGGACGGATGTAGCTTGCAGCCTTCCCATGGGAACGGTTCGCCGAAACACGTCACCCGGAAATCGATGGGGCGTGTCCAGGGCTCTGAGGCTACGGCGTCGGTAAGATAGAAGTCGTCATAAAACGTGGCGGTAAACGTGGCGGGATCAAACCCACGTGCTCTAGAGGAATCGCAGGCGCCGCAGTCGGCCGAGCAGGTCGAGCAGGTCTCGGTGCCGTTGCAAATCGCATCTCCGCAGTACGTGCCGCCTCCCCCGTTGAAGCCGCTCGTCCGGACGCTGTTCAAGACCGCTCCCACGGTGTCGAGCGAGTTGTCGGCGTAGAGCGGATAAGGGATCGTCGCGCCGGTGGTGGTCCGGCAGAGCGTGCCGTCCTTGTAGTACTTCACTTTGCCACCAAGAACCTCGATCTTGAAGCGGGTGTCCGTGGTGTAGTTTCCGCAGTAGCTGCCCGGACCGTAGGGGTCGCCCATTTCGCCGGCCCAGATCGCCCCGTCCGTACCCAGGTCAAAATGAAACTTGAGGTCCCAGGCGCTCTGATTCGCGGTTTTGCCGAGACCGACCCACATGCGCTTGTTCGTGGTTCCGGCCTGAAACTCGAGGTACCCATTTCCAGATGGGAGCGCCGCGACCGAGTTCGCGCCGGCGTTGTCTCCGTTCGTCCCGCTGTCCTTTGAGAGGTTGTTCCCGTTCGCGCTCACGCCCGCGATGTTCGTCCAGGCGACGTTCGTGCACGCGCCGGTATCCGGACAGGTCCCGCCGCAGCCGTTCGACTCCCCCCCGCAGCCCGACCAGCAGGAAGGCGTGCAGCTCACGCCTGCGAGCTTGACGTTGTTGACCGGTGCCCCGTTCGTATACATTTCCACGTCCGCGTGGTACGGATACGTGAACGTCGGCGTGATGGTGCGGCAGAGCGCGGCCCCCACGTAGTATTTGAGCTCGGTTCCTTCGATCGCGATCTTGAATGCGGTCGCGTCCGTGTACGGGCCGCAATTGGTCCCAGGGCCATAGGGGTCGCCGCTCTCGCCCGCCCACACCCAGCCGTCGTCCCCCATCTCGATATGCCCGCGCATGTCCCACAAGCTGTGAGCGGTATCGAGCGGGCCGGTCGAAAGGCCGACAAAGCGCCGCGTGCTGTTATTCCCCGCGGTCCACTCGACGTGGCCGTTCCCCGACTCGATCTTTTCGACCGAGTTCGCGCCCGCGCCTGACCAGCCGGTGGCGGCCGTGTTGGTCAGGCTATTCCCGCTGGCCGTGACCTGGTTCGCGTTTTGCCAGGTCACGTATTGCGCGCCCGGCTCGGGAGCCTGTCCTGTGGGTGCCGCGAGGCTGGGCAGGGTGCCCGATGCCGTCAGAGAAGCAAATAGGAAGACGCGGGCGAAAGCGCGCACGAGCTGACTCCTCGGAGCCAGGGTCGGCCTGACTCAAGAAAACCGTCGCCTACAGGGAACGGCGCGAGCGTAGCAGGAAGTCGGCGGTTCGGGATGTGTAATCTGTGACACTTTCGCAAGTGTCACTGAGATTCCCGAGCCCTTCGTGCAACGACTGAACACATCTCGGCCACCGACGTCGGCCTTTTCGCGGTGTTGAACCGCCGCGATGATCTGGCCTCACCCAAACGGCCCCGCAGGTTCTCGTGCGGCCGGTTGCGAAAGGCCGGGCCGATGAAGCGGGCGCTGGACGTGATCCGGAAGAGCCCGCCCGCGAGCAGGGGCAGCAGCACGACCTGGGCGCTGTTGGCGACGAGCGTGAGCGTCACGAAGTCCGACATCCCGGGCAGGGTCCAGACGAGAGCGGAGACGAGGCCCCGGACGACGAGGCCGCACTGGATGGGGTGCTGGCGATAGTCGGAGGAAAGCGGCCCGGGTCCGCTGCGCTGGCGGAGCCAGGCGTGGCTGCCGCGCGCCGCGAGGCCGGCCGCGTGCCCGAGGATCGAGGTGTAGGAGGAGGCGCTCATGCGTGGTGTCGCAGGGTGGGGCAGAGGGTCAGCGCCCCGGCGACCGGATCTCGAAGCCCTCCTTGTCCTTGGCTTCGCGCACCATCCGGCGCACGTCCGCCAGCAGCTTCTTCGCGTCGTACACGATGCCGTCCTTGATCGTGAAGCGGACGCCGCCCACACGCACGACCTCGTTTTTCTCGGTGAGCTTCACGGCACCGGTGCCGTAGAGCACCTTCAGGTTCAGGACCGGGTTCTCGTCCACGACCACCATGTCGGCGAGCTTGCCGGGCTCGAGGCTGCCCACGCGGTCCGCGACGCCCAGCGCCTCGGCGCCTCTCAACGTGGCGGCTCGGATCACCTCGAGCGGATGGAAGCCCGCCTCGCGCAGCAGCTCCATCTCGCGCACGAAGGAGAAGCCGTAGAGGTTGAAGGTGTATCCCGAGTCCGTCCCGACGCCCACGCGGCCGCCGCGGTTCTTGTACTCGTTCACGAACGTCATCCACAGCCGGTAGTTGTCGCGCCAAGCCACCTCGTCCTCGGTGGTCCAGTAGTGGAAGTACGAGCTGTGGTTGGTGCGGCTCGGCAGGTAGAAGCGCCACAGCGACGGGATCGTGTACTCCTCGTGCCACTCCGCGCGGCTCATGCGCATGAAGTCGCGCGTCGTCTCGTAGGCATGGAACGTCGGCGAGAGCGTGAAGGCGAGCTTGAGCAGCTCCTCCATCACCGCGTTCCAGCGCGGGCTGCCGGGGCGCCGCCTGCCGCCAGAGACGTCCGGCCTGCGAGAAGCGGTCCTGCTCGTCGTTGTAGTTGTAGTCGCGCGGGTAGTCCTGCAGCGTCTGTCGGTGAAGAGCGCCTCGGGCAGGCCGTACCAGTGCTGCATCGAGGTGAGCCCCATGCGCGCGGTGTCGAGCACGTTGAGCCGCGCCACCGCGAGCTGGGCGTGGTGGCAGGTGGTGCGCAGGCCCTGCTTCTTCGCCTCGTCGATCGCCGCGGCCATCAGGTCCGGGCGCAGGCCGAAGAACTTGAGCCCGTCGGCGCCGCGGCGCGCCGCGTCCTGCACGAAGGCGCGCGCCTGCTCGGGGCGGATGATCGGCTCCTTCACGCCCTGGCCGAAGGTGACGTACGGCTTGAGGCGAGGGGCGGTGATCTGGTTGGCCTCGCTCTTCTTCTTGTGGTCGATCATGAACTCGAGGCCGTTGCCGCTGCCGGGATCGGCGCTGGTCGTGATGCCGTGGGCCATCCAGAGCTTGAGCACGTACTCCGCCGGCGTCCCCTGCTCGTGCCCGCCGAGATGGCCGTGAAGGTCGACGAAGCCGGGCAGCACGTAGTGGCCTGCGAGGTCGATCTCGTGATCGCCCGCCTCCGCCTTCGGCCGCTTCGTCGCGTCGATCGGCGCTCCCGGCGCGCCCACGCTCTTTGATGTCCCGTATCAGGTTGCCCTCGACCACGATGTCGACCGGCCCCACAGGCGGCGCACCCGATCCGTCGATGAGCGTCGCGCCGCGGAGGATCAGGCGCTTCCAGGGGCCCTCACCCTCGACGCGCGGCGGCGCCGCCCCGGGCGAAGAGCAGGACGGAAACAGCGCAGAGCGGCAGGAACGACCGGCGCAGGAACGTCATCGCATTCGCCTCCAGGCTCAGGCAGCTCGACCGCCGTAGGCGCGGAGTATGTTCCAGCCGGGGCCGGTGAGGCGAGCGCCGTCTCAGGAGAACCGCTGGAGCAGGATGCCGACGATCGCGGCAGCAGCACGGGCTCCGGCACCTTCTTGAACCGGACGGAGGCGAGGAGCGCCGAGAGAGCGATCATGGCGGTCGCGGCGTCCACGACCGCCCGGCGGCCGAGCACGACCACCGCTCCGGCGATGGCGCCCGTCGCGGCCGCCGTCACGCCTGCGGCGAAGGCAGAGACGGCTCGGTTCTGCTGAAGGCGCCGGAAGTGCGGAGCGGGGATGACCGTGAACAGGTAACACGGCAGGAACGTCCCGAGCGCCGCGACCACGGCCCCGGCCGGTCCCGCCACCAGGTAGCCGATGAACCCAACCGTGATCACGACCGGGCCCGGCGTGATCATTGCGACGGCCACGGCGTCGAGGAACTGGCGCTCGTCGAGCCACGCGAACTCCTGAACGACGCCGGCGTGGAGGAACGGCACGATCGCCAGCCCGCTGCCGAACACGAAGGCGCCGGCCTCGGTGAAGTACCAGGCGATGCGCAGGAGCGTCTCGCTCGTCGCCGGCCCCGAGAGCCCGGCGAAGAGGGCCGCAGGCAGTCCCACGAAGCCGAGCGCCGTACCCGGCCCTGGGACCAGCCGACGGGCGCGGGCGACCATCGCCACGACCCCGGCGCCGACCATCACCCAGACGATCTCGGACTCGGTCCAGGCCGTCACCAGGGCTGCGACGCCAAAGAGGCTCCAGTGGAGGGCTTCACGCCCGAGCGTGAGGCGGGTCAGCTTCAGAGCGCTGCGCGCGATGAGGGCGATGACGGCGGCTCCGAGGCCATAGAACGCTCCCTGGATCCACGGAAGGCCGCCGTAGTGGATGTAGAAAACCGCGAGCGCCACGACCATCGCGAACGAGGGCAGAACGAACGCGAGACCGACCAGCGCGGCGCCGGGCGATCCGGCCCGCGCCCAGCCCAGGTACATCGCGAGCTGCGCGGCGAGCGGCCCGGGGCGAGCTGCGCGAGCGCCAGGCCCTCGCGGTACTCCTGCGCGCTGAACCAGCGCCGGCTCTCGACGAGGTCGCGCTGCATGAGGCCGACGAGCGCGATCGGACCGCCGAAGCCCGTGGCGCCCAGCCAGAGGAAGTAGCGCACGAGGTCGCGCAGGGTGCAGGGTCGCAGCCCTTCGGTGTGCACGGGGCGTTCAGCGTCTGGCGAGCGCGAGGCGGACGCCCAGGCCTAAGAGCGCCGCGCCGGTGAGCGCCTGCACGCTGCGGCGGGCCGGCCCGCTGCGCAGCAACCTCGAAAAGCGCTCCACGAGCGCGCCGTAAACGCTGAGCCAGGCGAACCCCATGCCGACGTGAATCGCGCCCAGCAGCAACGAGCGTTCGAGCACGGGCGCTCCGCTCGGCACGAACTGCGGGAGGAAGGTGAGATAGAAGAGAGCCACCTTGGGGTTCAGCAGGTTCGTGAGCAGGCCCTCGAGGAACACCAGTCGCTCCCATGTGGGTCGCGGCACGAGCACGTCGACATCGCGCGGGGGTGGAGACACCGCTTCGCGAATCGCCTGCAGGCCGAGGAGCACGAGATACGCGGCCCCCACCGCCTTCACCGTCTCGAAGGCGGTGGCCGAGCGCGCCAGGATCACCGACAAGCCGAGGCCGATGCGGTCGCGTGAACCAGGCAGCCCAGGCAGATGCCGAGCGTCGCGAGGAAGGCCGGCCGACGGCCAGCGAGGGCGTGTCGCGTCACGAGCGCCATGTCGGCGCGGGGCGTGATGGTCAGCAGTACCGCGATCACGACGAAGGCGACGAGGCCCGTGTCCATTCGTCACTCCCCCAGGCACAAGCGCACGCCTTTGCCCTTGGCCACGGCCTTCTCGTAGACCACCACCGCCGCCGCCACGTCCTGGAGCGCCGTCCCGGTGGAGTCGAAGATCGTGATCTCCTGGTCGGACCGGCGCCCGGGGCGCCTGCCCGTCACGACGTCGGCGAGCTCGGCGTGCACCGCCTCACGCGTTAGGACTCCCGCGTCGAGCGCGTGGTGCAGCTCGCCGATCGACGCGCACTGCTCCAGCACGTCCACCACGAGCACCGCTTCCGCCAGGAGCCGCGGCTCGAGCTCCTGCTTGTCCGGGCTGTCGGCCCCGACCGCCGCCACGAACGTGCCCGGCCGCACGTGCTCGCGCTTCAGGAACGGGGCGCGCGAGGGAGTGCAGGTCACGCAGACGTCGCTGTCGCGGACGGCGGCCGCGAGGTCGCGCGTGGCCGCGACCTCGATCCCCAGCTCGTCCGACAGTTCGCGCGCGTAGGCCCGAGCCACGGCTTCGTCGGCGTCGTAGGCGTACGCGCGTGCGAGCGGGAGCACGCGCGAGAGCGCCCGCAGCTGCTCGCGCCCCTGGCTGCCGCAGCCGCAGACGGTGGCCGTGGCCGAGTCCTTGCGCGCCAGCCAGCGGGCGGCCACCGCCGTCGCCGCGGCCGTGCGGCGGATCGTGACCTCGATCGAGTCCATGACCGCCAGCGGGCGCCCGGCGTCCGCATTGCACAGGACGACGACGCCCTGGATCGCGGGCAGCCCGTGCCGCCGGGGGTTGGAGGAGAAGTTGGCGTTGATCTTGGCGGCGAAGTAGGGGCGGCCGAGCTCGAGCCCGGCGGCCTTGATGTGGAATCCGCCGTCGCGCGCCCGAATAGCGAGGACGCCGGGCGCGAGGCTGCGGCCTTCGGCGTGAAGGCGGAACGCGGACTCGACGGCGGCGATGCACTCGTCGAGGCCGAGCAGCTCTCGCACGTCGCGACGCGTCAGAATCAGCGTCTCGCTCATCGCGTCACCGCCTGGCGCCTGAAGGACTCGTATACCGACCCGAGGGCGGCGCCGCCCTCGCGCAGCCGCGCATTGTCGTCCGGGTGGACGAGCGCGATACCCGTCAGGAGACGCTCCAGGCCCGGGGTTTCCGGGCGGGCGTAGCGGTCGTCCTTCAGGTCGATGTCGTGGACGATCTCGGCGAGTCGTCGTAAAGCGGGATCCCGCAGCCCGAACCGGTCGAGCAGCACTTCGAACGTGCACGAGTCGCCCTCGTGGGTGTACTCGCCTTCGAACATGTCGAAGCGCAGCTCGCCTGGCTCGGGCGCGTAGTCGTGTCCACCCACGAACTTGAAGCGCGCCTCGGAATCGACGAAGCGTCGGATCAGCCAGGCACTGGCGATGCGATCCACCTGGACGCCCCTGCGCGTGACCCAGGTCCGGCCGCGGATCTCCGCGGGCGGCGCCTCTCGTTCCGGTGTCTCGTCCGGGGGACGCAGCGCGGCCTCGATCGCAGCCAGCAGACCTTCCACCGGCTCGCGGCCGGGGGCCGCGAAGAAGTCGATGGCCACGACCTCCGTGAGGCGCTTGCGCAGCCGCGCGAGCGCGGCCGCGGCCTTCTGCCGGGCCTCGCTCGGACGCCTGCCGAGCCGCGCCACCGCCGCGTGCAGGCGCTTCGCTTCGCGCGTGAGGGCGGCGTAGTCCGCCGCGCGCGCGGCGCTGAAGAGCGCCTCCACCGCCGGGTCCTGAAGGCCCTCGACGAAGCGCGCCTCCAGGACCGAGGCATCCCCGCGCCCCGCCACGACCTCACGCCGGACCCACTGGAAGTCCTCGAGCGCCTGGTCGTTCCGCGGCAGGACGTAGACCGAGCTCTTCACCGCCACGGCTCCAAGGCTCTGCAAGCGCCGGCCGATCTTGGCCCGCAGGTAGCTCGGCCGAGGGGGGATCTGGTGGATCAGTAGCAGCCAGCGGGGATCGCAGGGGACCACGAGTAAATAATGGTAACACAACTGTGCTATCAGCAATAGCACAACTGTAATACCAACGTACGGGTGGCGATGCGGCCCGTCCGCGGCCCGGACGACCGACGACCGCGCGGCGGCCGAGCACGACCACGGCCGTTGCGATGGCGCCCGTGCGGTAGACTGGCGCCCGCCCCTGAAGGAGGCCTATCCCATGCGACGTCCGGCCCCGGCCTTGTTCCTCGCCGTCTCGGTGCTCGCGGCTGAGGCGGCCGCCCAGGACAAACCCCTGCGCGAGGTGTATCCCCACGACGACTTCACGGTGCGCGAGGCGATGCTGCCGATGCGCGACGGCGTGAAGCTCTACACGCTGATCCTCATGCCGAAGCAGGCGTCCGCTCCGCTGTCGATCCTGCTCGAGCGCACTCCCTACGACGCCACGCGCGCCATCGGCAACCGGCCCACGACCCGGCTCGAGGTCTCGCAGGAGACGGGCTACGCCGGCGGCGGCTTCATCTTCGTCGCGCAGGACCTGCGGGGACGGTTCAAGTCGGAAGGCGCCTACGCCATGTACCGCGTGCCGCGCGGCTCCTTCAACCGCACGGATACCGACGAGACGACGGACGCCTGGGACACGATCGACTGGCTCGTCAAGAACGTGAAGCCGAACAACGGCAAGGTCGGCGTGTGGGGCACGTCCTACCCGGGCTGGCTCACGCTCGCGGCGCTCCGCGATCCGCACCCCGCCCTCGCCGCGGCCGTGCCCTTCAATCCCGTGGTCGACGTGTGGAAGGCCGACGACTGGTTCCACTGGGGCGCGTTCCGGCCCGCCTACGCCTTCGACTTCATCTACTCGATGGAGACGCGCAAGGGAGCCTCCGTGGGCTACCCGTACGAGACGAGGGACCTCTACGCGTGGCTCCTCGACCAGGGCGCCTCCGCCAACCTCGGACGGCGCCTCGACGACCGCCACGAGATGTGGAAGCACCTGATGGCATACCCGAGCTACGGGCCCTATTGGAAGGACTGCGCGGCCGATCGCTGGTTCGACTCACCGAAGCGGCTCGTGCCGACGCTGCACGTCCATGGCCTCTGGGACCAGGAGGACATCTACGGCTCGCCCGCGGTCTATGCCGCGCTCGAGGCCCACGACCGCGGCAACGACCGCAATTTCTTCGCGGCCGGGCCCTGGTACCACGGTCAACACTTCGCGGACGGCAGCCGGCTCGGCTCGCTCAGGTTCGACGAGGACACCGCGAAGCGCTTCCGCGAGGACGTGCTCGAGCCGTTCTTGCGGAAGTTCCTGAAAGGGGAAGACGTGCCCGCGCCGTCCCCGGTCACGGTCTTCGAGACGGGGACGAATCGGTGGCGGCGCTACGACCGCTGGCCGCCGGCCGTCGAGACGCGGCGGCTCTACCTCCAGCCGGGCGGCCGCCTGGCGTTCGAACCGCCGGCCGCCCCGGCCCAAAGCGCGACGGAGTACGTCTCGGACCCCGCGAAGCCCGTGCCGTACTCACCGCGCCCGCAATGGGGCTTCGACTACGACAACCCCATGGTGATCGCGGCCTGGCGGCGCTGGCTGGTCGAGGACCAGCGCTTCGTCGACGGCCGGCCCGACGTGGCGACCTGGGTGAGCGAGCCGCTCACGGCGCCGCTTACCGTGCGCGGTGCCGTCAAGGCGAGGCTCTTCGCGGAGACGACCGGCAGCGACGCCGACTGGGTAGTCAAGCTGATCGACGTGTTCCCCGACGACGACCCTCACTCCATGGAGATGTCCGGCTTCCAGCTGTTAGTGAGCGCCGACATCTTCCGCGGGCGCTACCGCGAGAGCCTCGAGGAGCCGCGGCCCCTCACTCCCGGTGCGGCGCTCGCGTACGAGATCCCGCTGCCGCACGCCAACCACAGCTTCCGGCCCGGGCACCGGCTGATGGTCCAGGTGCAGAGCAGCTGGTTCCCGCTCTACGACCGCAACCCGCAAACCTTCGTCCCGTCGATCATGACGGCCCCGCCCGAGTCGTATCGCGCGCAACGCCACCGCGTGCACCATAGCGCGGCGCAGGCGACGCACCTCGAGCTGCTGGTAGACGTAGCGGCGACTCGCTGACGTGCATCCCGCCCCGATCACGGTCGTCGGCAGCCTGAACATGGACTTCGTCGTCCAGGTGGAGAAGCTGCCGAGGCCTGGGGAGACCGTCCTCGGGGGCGGGTTCGCGACGGTCCCTGGCGGCAAGGGCGCGAACCAGGCGTGCGCGGCTGCGAAGCTCGGCGGGCGCGTGCGCATGGTCGGGCGCGTCGGGGACGACGTCCTCGGGCGCGAGCTGCGCGACAGCCTTTCGGCATCGGGCGTCGACACGACGGCCGTGCTCGCGACCGAAGGGACGCCTTCCGGGGTCGCGCTCATCTGCGTGGAGGCCGGTGGGCAGAACCAGATCGTCGTCGCGTCCGGCGCGAACGGCCTGCTGACGCCGGCCGACGTGGCTCACGCACTCGGCGGGGCGACCGGCGGCTTGCTCTTGC
>Ga0247727_10016568_pt1 | contig 11873 bp, 6 predicted proteins | sample WisWelCaveWW1625_FD_202498 | JGI IMG/M metagenome (GOLD analysis project Ga0247727, IMG submission 202498) | Biofilm microbial communities from Wishing Well Cave, Virginia, United States - WW16-25 | ecosystem: Environmental > Aquatic > Deep subsurface > Groundwater > Cave microbial mat | place...
TTTCGCGGGAATGTAGAGCGCTCCGAGCACGAAGTCGGGGACCCCGTCTCCGGTGAGATCGCCTGTCGCGCCTGCGCTGTACCAGGACTGGAAGAACGGCGAGTTGGACGGAAGCGCGAACCTCCGGAGCAACACCCCGTCCTTCCCCGAGTGGAGATAAGCGGCGGGAAGGTCCGCCAGGCCGCCGGCTCCGTCACCTCCGTGTCGCGACAACAGGAGATGGTCATCGATCCCGTCGAGGTTGACGTCGCCGGGGTTGATGCATTCCTCGCCCAGCTCGTCGTACTCCTCCGCACCCGTGTAGGTGCGAAGGAGCGAGCCGGTGCGGCCCGAGTACACGAACACCATTCCCACCCATTCCGTGCCCCCGATCGAGTCGGCGTGGAAGTCACCGACCATGAAATCGAGGGCGCCGTCCTGGTCGACGTCGCCCGCCGGCGACGCGACGAAACCGAAGGCCGAGTCCGGATCGCTGCCGGCGAGCGTGTAGAGCGGAGTGAAGGTCGCCGACGAGTAGACCACGACCCGGCCCAGGTTCCCCGCGTCGAACGGATCGGTCAGGAAGAAGTCGCCACGGCCGTCACCGTCGAGGTCGCCGAGTCCGCCGCCGCGGTATCCGAAGAAGGGAACGTCGCGATTGCCCTCGAGGCGTTTCAGAAGAGTGAGCGTGCGCCCCGAATAGACGTACGCCGAGCCGGTGTCGGTCCCTGCATAGTCCGTGTAGAAGGCCTGCGCGAGGAAGTCGTCGACGCCGTCGGCATCGATGTCGGGAGCACGGGCCAGCATCCTTAGCTGATCTCCGGGATTCTCGCCGTACAGCACGGCGAGCTCGGCATAGGTCTTTCCCGAGAGGATGTGGATCGCGCCCGCATCCGTTCCCCCGCCGTCCTCGCCCGGACCACCGATCGCAAATTCGATCACTCCGTCACTGTCGAGGTCCGGAAGCCCGACCGCCGCCCTCTGACCCTCGGAGAGCGTGGCGCCGCGGTGCTCGAACAGTAGCTCCTGAGCCAGGGAGCCCGGCGCAAGCACGAAAGTCAGAGCCGCGAATGCAACCGCGAGTGCAGGCTTTTCCGACATCGGTCTCTCCTCGAGTGCCACACCCAGCCGAAAGCCGTCCGGGTCAGCTACTCGCCAGGAACGCACGACAATACTAGGGGTTCACCCCGGCGTGCTTTTTCAACACCTCGCGGCGGCCCGCCCCCTTGGGCTTGTGAAGCTCGATCCCAGCGAAGTAAGGTACAAGCGCGGATCGCATCGATCGCCTCCTCTTGTTGTCGTGGACGAACCCAGCGATGCGACGGGCGGGAGGTCGAGGCCCACGATGCAATACCGGAGTCCGTTGCACGCATGGACCATCTCGGTCGCTTTGACCGGCTTCTGCGGGGGTTGTGGTGCTTCTGATGAGCCGCGCGAAACCGGCCGCGTTCAGGCTGGCGGCACTCGTCACAATCTGCTGCTGATCACGCTCGATACCACTCGCACCGACCATCTCGGTTGTTACGGGGCCGACGGTGCGAACACCCCGGCGATCGACTCGCTCGCCGCACGCGGGGCCCTCTTCGAGGAGGCCCACTCGCCTGCGCCGATGACTCTGCCGGCGCACGCGACGATGCTGACCGGCGTCCTACCTCCCGAGCACGGTGCCCGCGTCAATGGCGAGCACCGCCTGGGTGAAGAGCTTCCGACGCTCCCAGAGCAGCTCTCCGCGGCAGGCTATCGGACCGGTGCGTTCATCGCCGCGTTCGTGCTCAACCACCGCTTCGGGCTCAACCGCGGCTTCGATCACTACGACGACGAGCTCACCGGCGCCTACGAACAAGAAGTGCCATCGGGCCTGGCGCGCTACCGGCCGGGCAATCTGGTCGTGGACGCGGCGCTGAACTGGCTGGAGAAGGGCAAGCCGTTCGAGCCGTTCTTCGCCTGGGTCCACCTTTACGACGCCCACTACCCATGGTTCTCGCACGAACCAGGAGAGGCAGCACCGATTCCCGGCTCCGGCACCTACGCCGGTGAGATCGCCTTCATGGATCGCCAGGTGGCTCGCCTCCTGTCCTTTCTCGAGCAGCGCGGCATCACGGACCGCACGGTGGTGGTGGCGCTCGCGGATCACGGTGAGGGGCTGGGCGACCATGGTGAGATCGAGCATGCCTACCTGCTGAACGAAGAAGTGCTCCATGTGCCGTGGATCGTCGCCGGACCGGGCGTGAAGTCGGGCCACCGGATCCCGGCGCTGGTCACGCTCGAGGACTTATGGCCGACGGTGAGCGAGCTGCTGGGTCTGCCGGCTCCAGAGCTTCGCGGACGAAATCTGGCAGCGGCATTGCGCGGGGAGGCGATCGAGTCCGGCGTCGCCTATGCCGAGACCGACCTCCCGTGGACCGCCTATCGCTGGGCGCCGCAGCGCAGCCTGACCACGGCGCACTGGAAATACATCCGCACGCCGCAGGCCGAGCTCTACGACCGCACCAGCGATCGAGATGAACAGATCAACCTCGTGGAAGTGAAGCCGACGATCCGTGCCGCGCTCGAGGAAGAGCTCACCCAGATCCAGGCGCAGAGGGTCGAGCGCCGCAGTGAATCCGCCTCGCTCTCCAGCGAGGAGATCGAGCAGCTCGCCGAGCTGGGCTACACGGTCAGCAGCGGAGAAACGGAGGCTCCAAAAAGCGGAGAGCAATCGCTTGCGGACGTGAAGGAGCGGTTGGCTGCCAAGAGCCTCTGTGCTCGATTGCGCGAGGGGCTCGCCAAGGAAGCCCTCGAACCAGCCGTGGTCCTCGAGATGGCGCGCGAGCTGGTCCGCATGAGTCCGGAGACTCCCGAGTTTCACGAGCATCTCGGGACGGCGCTGGTGCACGTGGGCGAGATCGACCCAGGGATCCAGGAGCTGGAGCTCGCCGTCAGCCTCGACCCCGCCAACGCCGGTGCCCACTATTCGCTCGGCGACGTCCTCCAGCAGCAAGGGCAGACAGCCAAGGCGAAGGTACACCTCGAAAGGGCACTCGAGCTGGAACCGAAGATGGCGGCGGCCCACGTCGGGATGGGCAACGTGCTCCGTGCCGAGGGCCGCGCCGACCTGGCCGCAGGACGGTACACGGAGGCGCTCTCGTTGCGGGAAGGCCGCTATCCCGAGGCCCACTACAACCTGGCACTGACCTACGTCGATCGCAGCAATCCACAGAAGGCCTCCGAGCATTTCCTCCTGGCGATCGGGCAGAAGCCGGGTTGGGCGATCGCACATGCCTCGCTCGCCAATCTCTATGCCAACTGGGGCAAGGGCTCGGAGGCCATCGAGCAGTACCAGATCGCGATCGAGCTGGCGCCCGACGACGCCGGTCTCCGCGACGACTTCGCCGTGGTGCTCGACGCGAGCGCTCGCCGCGACGATGCGCGCGAGCAACTGCTCGAGGCGGTCCGGCTCGCCCCGGACTTCTTCCGGCCGCACGTGCACCTTGCCAGACAAGCCTTCGACGCCGGCGACGACGAGGCGGCGTTGAAGGAGTACGAGGAAGCGCTGCGCCTGGCGCCAGGCAGCGCGGAGCCGACGGCCAGGCTGGCGCGGTTTCTCGCCACCTGTCCTGACGAGGCGTTCCGGGACGCCGCGCGCGCCGTGGCGCTCGCCGAGCGCGCCGCGGACCTCGCCGGCCCGAGCCCTCGCGTGCTCGACACTCTCGCCGCCGCCCACGCGGCAGCCGGCGACTACCCCAAGGCTGTGTCGATCGCGCATCGCGCGCAGCAGCTCGCCCAGAGGGACGGAGATGGCAAGCTGGCCCATGCGATCGAGGCGCGCATTGCTCTATATGCGCTCGAGAAACCCTATCTCGAGCCGCGCAGTCCCGGGGCGGGCGGTGACAACGACGAGGGCCAGCGATGAACGCGTCGCAAATCTCTTTCAAGGCCCGAGGCGCGTCTCAACGCTGGATCGCAGCACGGGTCCTCCGGCGGAGACTGCACATGGGCGCACGATCCCTCCTGGTCGTCGGGATCCTTGGACGCGCGCTGGTCGGCCAGGAAGCTTCATCCCAGGAAGTCCGCGGTGTCGAGTCGCTGGACGGCAAGCAGACCGACGCATCGCTTGGATACGGTCAGCGGCACGCGCTGGTGATCGGGATCGACGACTATCAGGATCCGGCATTCTCCGATCTCGCGCACGCGGTTCGGGATGCGGAAGGAGTCGCGCAAGTCCTGCAGGAGACGCTCGGATTCCCGCAGAACAACGTGCGTGTCCTGCGCAACGACGCCGCTTCCGCAAACCAGCTACGCCTGGCTCTCGACGACTGGGCGTGCGACCGCAACCGTGTCGGACAGCACGATCTCATGGTGATCTTCTTTGCGGGGCATGGTGTGACCCGGGACCTCGGCCTCCAGGGGAAGCGCGGCTACCTCGTGCCGCCGGAGGGACGTTGTGGTGAGGATGGCGAGCCGGTCTGGAGCTCGCTGTACAGCATGGCGGACCTGGAGGACGTCTCCGAGGCGATCCCTTGCAAGCACGCGCTGTTCATCCTGGATTGCTGCTTTGGAGGTCTGGTGCAGAACCGGGCGCCCTTGCCGATTGCTCCCGGACTTCGAAGCCGGGCGCGGCAGATTCTCACTGCCGGGAGCGAGGACCAGACGGTCCTGGATGGCGGCGGCGGCGGGCACTCGGTGTTCACCGCGGAGCTGATTGCCGCGATGCGCGGCGCGGCCGACGTGAACGAGGACCGGGTTCTGTCTTTCGGAGAGCTGTTCGAGTACCTGGCGCGGCGGGTGGAAACGCGCACGGAGTACCGGCAGACGCCCCTCCAGGACTTCTTCCCCGACCACGACGGAGGAATGATCGCCTTGTTTCCCCCGGGGGTGAAGCCGGGAGAGCAGTCGGTCCACGAGCGATTGCAGGCGATGAAGCGGACCGCCGAGGAGAGGCTGGCGGAGAATCGGCTGCTCGCGGACGTGATTCTGGCACGCGACCTCGAGGAGGAGCGCGAGAGACTCTGGCCGCGGCGGCCCTCGCTCGTACCGGCGTCGCGCGAATGGCTGCGGCGGGCACGGGAGTTCCTCGCTCGCGGACCCGAGCACGTCGCCGCACTGGCCCGGGTCCGCGAGGAGGTGTTCCTGGGCCAGGTGACCTCCGGATTGCTCGCCGAGGGTTCAGATGCGGAACCGACGTGGGAGAAGGCGGATCCGGAGCAGCGCTTCCGGTTCAACACGCTCCGGGAGCTGATCGACCGTCACGAGCAGCTTCTCGTCCAGCTCCCTGACATGGAATCGAGAATGGAGTACGCCGAGTCGATCGAGCAGCGAACGGTAGGGGACTTCACCGGTGACTGGGACGAGGCGATCAACGAGATCGCACTGGGATCTGCATACCACGGCCTGGAGCTGGCGCCACAGGTTGGATTGGTTCCGATCGGGCCGGACCCCGAGTCAAGGCTGTGGGAGTTCTGGCACTTCGAGAGCGGGAGCCGGCCCGAGCGGGACGAGCGCGGCCGGCTGAAGGTCACCGGTGAGATGGGAATCGTGCTGGTGCTCATCCCGGGCGGAACGTTTCTCTTGGGCTCGCAGTCTCACGATCCGGCCGCTGCTCACTACGACCCGGACTGCCAGATGAACGAGGTGCTGCAGGAAGTGACGCTGGATCCGTTCCTGATGTCGAAGTACGAGCTGACCCAAGGGCAGTGGGAGCGGATCATGGGGGAGGGCTCGAATCCGAGCTTCTACAACTTGTCTGAAATCCCGGGCAAGAGTGGTGAGCGCCATCCCGTCGAGCAGTTGAGCTGGGAGGAGTGCCAGAGCGCGCTCCTCCGGGTTGAGCTCGAGCTGCCGACCGAGGCCCAGTGGGAGTGCGCGGCGCGAGGCGGGACCGGGACTCCGTGGTGGTGCGGTGCGCTCGCGTCGTCCATCGAAGAGCATTCGGCCGGAAACGTCTTCGATGCCGGAACCTTGAAGCGCGACCCTCAGGCGCAGAGTTGGGGCCGGCACGAGCAGTGGGACGACGGATTCAGCATCCACGCGCCGGTGGGAAGCACCTCGGCAAACCCTTACGGACTGCACGAGGTGCTCGGCAACGTGTGGGAGTGGACGGCGGACTCCTACGTACCGACCGAGGTCGATCCTTCTGCCGCCGACCGCGCGTCCGTGAAGTCGTCGATGAGGAACGGCCGCATGCTCCGCGGCGGCTGCTTCAGCCATCCCGCGTTCTTCGCCCGCTCGGCCAATCGCGACTGGGACGCGGCGGACCACCGCAGCAGCGCCCTGGGTTGCCGCCCGGCCAGGAGGATCGGGACGAGCCGCGATTAGTAATTCTCGAACAGCGATCCGGCCGCCCAGTTGTTGTAGCCGGCGCCGCCCGCGGTTCGAGAGTAGCCGCCGCTGACCGAAGCGTAGCGGTCGACCGCAGAGTTGTGGCTCCCTCCCTGCACCGAGGCATACGGGCCGCTGGAGAAGTTGCAATACCCGCCACTCACCGTGGAAGTGAAGCCGACGGCTTGGTTTTCGTACCCGCCGCTGACCGAAGCACCCGACCCTGTAGCGTAGTTGTACCGTCCGCCACTGACGGAGGACCAACTATCCGTGGCGCGGTTCTTGCGCCCGCCGCTGACCGAGGAATGATCGCCGCTTGCGGTGTTGAAATCTCCACCGCTGATGGAACTCGCGAAGTTGGCGGCGCTGTTGGTCGTCCCGCCGCTGATCGAGGACCAATCGCCGCTCGCCGTGTTGCCGTTGTAGTCGCTATAGCCACCACCGCCGCTGATCGAAGAGCAGAGGCCGCTCGCGATGTTGGAGCTCCCGCCACTGATCGACGCGAAAGAGCCGCTGGCGGTGTTGCCGGAGTAGTCGAATGGACCTCCGCCGCCGGTGACAGAGGAACCAAAGCCGCTTGCAGTGTTGTAACACCCCCCGCTGACACAAGAGAAACTGCCCGAGGCCGTGTTCTGGCGCCCCCCCGTCACGGACGCGAAGGGGCCGGAAGTCGTACTGTCGTTGGGTCCGACCCAACCACCAAAGCTGGTGAAGCTGTTGCCGTGACCGACCACGATGTTGTGGGACCCGGTGCGGGCATCGCCATCAGGGTTGCCGAGCTCGTTGTAGCCGACGATCAGATTTCCCTTGCTGTTGACGACCGTCTGGCTCGGGTCGAGGCTGTCCGGGTCGGTGGGATACCCGTTGGTCGCCTCCAGACCGTTGACGATCTGCAGGTTGGCGCCCGTGATCCGGATCGTCGGCACGAGGTTCCCGGTGCCGTCATCCAGGAAGGTCAGGCTGAAGTACTTCAGCGCGGGGTGTACCCCGGCCCAGACCTGCGCCTGGGCTCGTTGCGAGGAGTACTCCCCGACGAGGAAAGAGATCACGAGGAGAAGGAGACCGGCGAGCATCTTGGTCTTCATGAGAGACCTCATCGAGTCGGTGTGCAACCCAGTGGGCCGGAGCACAGTGGTTCAAAGTCGGACTACCAAAGCAGGATCTTAGGCCGCTCCGGTGTTCCGTCAATCCGAGGAGAATCCGACGCTCCCCTGTGCCTTGAACGCCGGAGCAGTCTCCGGCCCAGTCCAGTTCAAGACTCGGTCGCGCCCCGCGAATGCGCCCCAGGGAAGGCGCGCACATAGCCGAGGTACATCCTGGTTAGGAGCGCTTGCCCAGGCGCGCGCGGGGCGGCTTAGCATGGCTCGATTCCACGAACGACCACTCGAGGGCCCTCATGCACCGGACTCCGCGCACCTGGTTGTGTCTTGCACTCGCGCTCCTGATCGGAATGGCGCACGGCCTCTTGGCTCGTGGGGCGCAGGAAAAGGAGATGGAGGCTCCGGCGACGCTCGGGTTGCAGTTCCGCAAAGACGGGATGGCCCCTGGCTACACGCTGATCAGTCCGTTCGGTCATCTGAACGCCTATCTGCTCGACGCCGACGGTGGGGTCGTCCACCAGTGGCGGACCCGGTATTCGCCGGGGTTGTTCCCTTACCTTCTTCCCAGCGGGAATCTGCTGCGCGGCATCCAGGTCAAGGAGCCGGTCGTGTTCTCCGGCGGCGGACAGTCGGGGGGAGTCCAGGAATGGAGCTGGGATGGAACGCTGCTGTGGGAGTTCCATCTCGCCACGGAGCACTGCCTGCACCACCACGACATCGAGCCGCTGCCCAACGGCAACGTCCTGATGATCGCCTGGGAATACAAGAGCAGGGAGGACGCGATCGCGGCGGGGCGGGTTCCCGAGCAGGTCGGGGACAAGGGGTTCTGGCCGGACATGATCCTGGAGATCGAGCCGCTGCGTCCGTTCGGCGGGCGCATCGTCTGGGAGTGGCACGCGTTCGATCACCTGATCCAGGACTTCGACTCCGGCAAGCCCCACTTCGGTGACGTTGCCGCCCATCCCGAACGCATCGACATCAACGCCGATCGTCCGGTGACGGTCTCGGCCGAGGAGCAGGCGCGGCTGGAGGCGCTCGGGTACGCGGTGCCGGACGCCGGCGAAGACGCGAAGAAGGATGAGAAACCCGAGGAGCCGCGCGCGGACTGGATGCACGTCAACGCCGTCGCGTACCACGAAGAGCTCGACCAGATCGCGATCAGCGTGTCGACCTTCAGCGAGATCTGGATCCTCGATCACAGCACCACGACCGAGGAGGCACGCGGCAGCCGGGGCGGCCGCAGCGGTCGCGGCGGCGACCTTCTTTACCGCTGGGGCAACCCGCAGCGCTACATGCGCGGCGATGCCGGTGGGCAGCAGCTCTTCCACCAGCATGACGTGCAGTGGATTCCCGAGGGCTACCCCGGCGACGGGCACCTGACGATCTTCAACAACGGCCGCGAGCGTCCCGGCGGGGAATACTCGTCGGTGGTCGAGATCGCGCCGCCGCTGCAGGCGGACGGAAGCTACGCAATCGCAGATCCCGCGGCGTTCGGCCCCGAGACCCCCTGCTGGGAATACCACGCTCCGGACAAGAAGACCTTCTTCGCCAGCTTCGTCTCCGGGGCACACCGGCTGGAGAACGGGAACACGCTGATCTGCTCGGGATCGAACGGCCGGGTGTTCGAGGTTGAGCCCGACGGCACCATCGTCTGGGAATACTGGAATCCGTACGGTGCCGAGCCCAAGCCGGACGACGCGCAGCGGCCGCTCGGCATGTTCCGCGCCCGGCGCATTTCGCCGGACCATCCGGCGCTCGCGGGCAAGACGCTGGTTCCCCTGGATCCACAACCGAAGACCTTCGCGGAGCTTCGCGCCGCGCTTCCCGAGCCGGAGCCGGCGTTCGATCCGCAGGCGGGCTGGACGTTGCTGATCGATGAGAAGCTCAGCCACTGGGTGAACGTCAACTGCGCGGAGGGCAAGACGTTCACGACGGTGCCGGACGAGGATCAGCGCGACCATTGGATCCTACATTGCAGCGGCAAGCCGACCGGCATCCTGCGCAGCGCGCGCAGGTACGAGAACTTCATCGTCGAGCTCGACTGGCGCCACATGAACGACCCGGGCAACGCCGGGTTCTTCGTGTGGGCCGACCCGCTTCCGGCACTCGGCGGGCCGTTCACACGGTCGATCGAGGTGCAGATCTGCAACCTGGGGAACGGCGACTGGTTCACGTCGCACGGCGACCTGTTTCCGATCTGGGGCGCCGAGATGACGCCCGACCCGCGGTTCCGGATCAGCGGATCACGCTCGATGCCGCACGAAGCGGACTTCCGCGCCAGGCCGACCGGACAGTGGAATCACTACCGGGTGGTCTGCCTCGACGGGGCGATCACGCTCGAGGTCAACCACAAGCTGGTGACCGCGGGATCCGCGTGCCTCCCCTCGAAGGGATACCTCTGTCTGGAATCCGAGGGCGGCGAGCTCCACATCCGCGACCTGCGCCTGATGGAGTTGCCCGCAGGTACCCACGCCGCCGTCGCCGAGCGCACCGCGAGCGAGGCGATCCCGCTGCGGCCCCTGTACAACGGCCTTGACCTCGAAGGCTGGGAGGTCGTCAACGGCAACTGGAAGGCGCAGGACTGGATAGTGACCGGCGACGAGGCCGGTGAGCTGCGGTGCTCCCTGCAAGATCTCACCGAAGGCGAGTGCCGCTTCGATTACCGTCGGCAGAAACTCCCCGAAGACGGCTCCCTGCCGTTCGCGATCCAAGGCCACCCGCTCGCCGCGACGAAGGAAGCCCCCGCCGAATGGCATCGAGTGATCGTCCGCTGGACCGGATCGACGATCACGGTCCAGCACGGCGCCACCGAGACCCGGCTCGATCTCTCGCCCGATCCCGGATCCCGCCTATTCACCCTGCGCACCGCAGGAGTACCCACCGAGTACTGCAACATCCTCGCAACGCCGATGCCGCAGAAGTGAGCCGCCCGCGCGCCGCGCCACAACGATGGCTGGGCGGAGGTGACTGGTCTTGAAGCGCAGTGCGGTCGGCAAAGGTCTGGAGGGCAAATGTCCGGACGAGCCGAGATGCTCTGCGTCCGCGGGCAACGGTCCAGGAGTTTGGAAGCGCAGTCGGAGTGATTCGACACCGAATTCCGAGACAGACCTTGCGCGTCGTTGGCTACGGCGCAATCATCCTCTGGTTCTTGATGGGATGCTCGTGGACCGGCTTGCGCATCACTTGACGACGCAACTCAGTCCCGGCTCTTGCAGGTCCTTTGACTGGCTTTCGTGCCTGTTCTGGTGGACGAGTGCCCTCAACGAAGGAGAAGACTGTCATGGTGTCACGTGCTTTTCTTGTCTCGCCTGCCGTGCTCGCCGCCGTCTTTGCGGTCGGGTGTTCTTTGACGTCCTCGGTACCTGACGGCCGGTTGATCGATCCCGGATTTGAAGGCAAGGGTCTTGCTGCCTCTCCCACCGAAGGCTGGTACTCGGATGACGCGAAGGCCGGGAACCTTCATGTAACGAGCGACCCATCCTCGCGTTCCGAGGGAGCCTGCTCCCTTCGGGTGGAGGTGATTCACCCTCGTGACGCGCGTGACGGGCAGGCGTCCGTTTCGCAGGTGGTTGCCGTGGTGCCAGCCGACGGCCAGCGCTTCGAACTGTCTCTCGCGCTTCGCGGAACGGTCGCGACGCCGGTTACGCTCCACATTTGCGTATGGGACGGAAACGTCGCTCGTCAGGTGGCCGCGAAGCATGTCGCGGTTGCAACGGGCTGGACATCCACATCGCTTCAGTTCGAAGTACCGTGCGGATACGACCGGTTCGGCGTCTTCGTCTACTTGCCGAACGCTGAAGGTGCTTGCGTTTGGCTCGACGACGCAAGATTTCGTGCGCTCGCCGGGTGACTCGGTAACGGTCTGGGAATACGCCGCCGATCCATCCCATGCACTGGTCGACCTCGACAGCTCTCGTGCTTGCCTTCCACCTGGCGCAGGGCGCGACCGCACCCGGCCAGGAGACGCCGGTCACGCCCGCGGAACGGTTCCAGTCGCTGATGAAGGAGTACGAGACCGCCTCCGGGGGCGGAGCGATGAGCGACGAGGAACGCGTAAAGTTCATCGGCAAGGTGTTCCGGCGCCGACACGAGCTCGCGCACAAGTTCGTGGAGCTGGCGGAGAGCCACCCGGATCACCCGATCGCGCTGGACGCGCTGATCCAGGCGACCTGGCAGGTGAACTCGACACCGTGGCCGGTCGATCTTGTGGGCGAGGACAATGCGGCGAAGCAGGCCCTCGCGCAGATCGTGCGCGACCATGTCCGGAGCGACCGTCTCGGTCCGCTCTGCCAGCGGGTATCGACGGGATTCTGCAAGGAATACGAGACCCTGCTGCGGGCCGTGCTCGAACGGAACCCGCACCGGGAGATCCGTGGGATCGCTTGCCTCGAGCTCGCGCGCTTCCTGCAGCGCCGGATGCAGAGGGTGGACATGGCCCGGCTGAGCGCCGAGCGTGCCACTGAGTTCGAAGGGCTTTTCGGCGGCGAGTACCTGAAG